>JACCDH010919454.1_pt1 | contig 25500 bp, 25 predicted proteins | sample 7442481 | NCBI WGS metagenome assembly JACCDH01 (sample SAMN15323433, study PRJNA562643) | freshwater metagenome | isolation source: river surface water | place: USA:Blue River Watershed | collected 2017-08-15 | reverse complement strand
TCCGCAATTAACCATTTTCCCTCAATCCATTGTAGCTCAGCAATTTTCTTTACCTCAGAGGTAAAGATTTGCTTGTTTTCCTGCTTCGTTGAAAAACTGACAGTATAAGTCAGATAACATTTTTTGTCCTGACAAGACTTAGAAACAATCTTGAAGCTCTCTTTTTGAGCAAAGCGAAGGTCGGCGAATTTATTAAAATCGGCCTCAGTCATTCCCTCAAGCGAGAGTTTCATGGCCCCAGTGACACGGCTCGCGATATATTCGCGAGAGGCTATCTTGCCCATACGGGCCTCGATAAAGTCTTTGAGAGCCATCTCTGGAGTTGTAGGATCACCAACACAAGCAGTAACTAAGAATAATAAAACTAAAAAAAATCTCACCTTAACCTCGCGGGATTAAGCCCCAATTCATCTGTCATTTGCACAAAGTCTGACCAAAAAAACTGATCTACCTTTGGGGCGTTTTTCTTTAATTTTAACCCAACTCCAACAAAATCGGCACTCTGAGCAACAACTTCCCCATCCCCTTGAAAATGCAAATGATCATAGTGAATTAATAAGTGAACTACTCCACTGAGCTGAAGTGGTTTTTCCAGATAAAGGAAAACTCCGTGCTCATCCCAATTTGTGAGAGTAACCCGATGAGTTTCCTCATCTATTTTTAACTCTCCCTTAATCTTAGTCAGTACCGGAGAAAAAAGATCCTCTTCAAGGTAATTACTCTGATAGCAAGCCCAAGTGAGAGTGAATTTCAATTGCTGATAAAGAAGATGAGCAATAACGGCGAGGAAAAAAAGCGCTAAAACCAGAACCTTATTAAAATCGATGTACAAACCAGTCAGAGTGAAAAATGCAATCACACAAACAGTCCAGGAGAAAAATCTTTGAGCGATTAATCGTTGAGTCCATGTTGCCCAGAGAGTGAGCATCGCCAAAGGAAGAACAGGCCAGTAGAGCTTCACTGTTGCCCATAAAAGATACCAAGAAAAAGCTGAAAGCTTAGTCCGATAAGCATACTGAACATGTAGGAAAAAGAGACCAATAATCACAAAAAGGATCGTATTAATAATGATTGGTTCTCGTTTTTTAATCTTTAGCAACATTAAATAATATTTTGCCTTATAATAAGTTTAATGAACACTAGCTTTTTAGAAATTACCTCTATTTGTGTGACCTGTGATAACTGCCGTTTAGTCTGTCCAGAAAATGCCGTTATTGCGAATGGGCAAGATTACTTTATCGATCAATGGAGTTGTACGCTTTGCGGACTCTGCCAAGAAGTTTGTCCTGTTGATTGTATCAAGCTCACTCAACCGGCATAACCTCTACAATATCTTTCCAAATAATGTGTGATTCTAAGGGAAGAGCAGCAAGATCCACCTGAGGGTGAATGAGAATTGATTTCTCTAAAGGGACAAGTAAATAATCATTGGAGAGATTAATGACTTCCGATGATTCAGCGTAATAGCTTTTAAGTTTGGGATTAACTTTATCTAAATCCAGAGCTTCGTTTCGACACAAAAATTCTATAAAAGGATGAGCCGGATTTTTGAGAACAGTCTCCATGATAAGAAAGCTTGTCTTCCAAAAACGAGAGACCGTTCCAAAATCCCAATAATCAATATCCATAAGTAAAACGGCTTTCACTTTCTTTTTCATGAAAGGGCAAACACTCTCAAAAAACTTACTTGGGCCAAAAATCTTATCTAAAACCGAGAGATCAATAAGCGAAATGCCAGTGTAAGTTTCAGCACGATCCAGATGAAGAATGTCTGCATTCTTTTTTAATTCAATAAGCTCTCTATCAGTATAACAAACGAGAGAGTTATAACCATCCTTTGGATCAATTAAATAATTAAATAGAATAAGAGGATCTTTTTCAAAAGGCGCCAGTCTTTTAAAAAACTCTTGGGGATTCATATAAAAAAATTGATCAGCGTTTAAAACAAGAAGACGCCCCTGATAATTGACTTCAGGAAGTCTGGCGAGATTATGAATTCCTCCACCGATATCAAGAATTTCAGGTTCTTCAATAAGTAGAGTGACATCCTTAAAGACCTTATTGGACTCAATATAATCCAGCATTTCATTTTTCATATAATGAATATTGATCGCTATATTTTTGATACCAAGTTCACGAGCATAAAGCACTTGAAGCTCTAGAAGACTCTTTTCATAGACAGGCCATAAGACTTTGGGGAGCTTCTGGCCAATGGGGCCCATTCTTGTGCCAAAGCCCGCCGCCAGAATAAGACAATGATTAATTTGCATAATAATACTTAAAAAGAATTTTCTTTAAGTCGTTATAACGTGGATCACTCATGAGAATCTTTCTAATTTTCTCCATAGCAAAACCAATATATTTTAAATAGCGGTCATCTTTACGCCAATTATAAATATAACAAAAACTTCCGACGGCCTTAAAGACACGTTGAAGAGTCATGTCATTATAAAGTCCTTCAAATTGTTCATAAGTCTTTTGCCCATGAATATCTTTAGAAAGATTTTCATAATAATATTTTTTTAGATACTGACGATTCCCTTCTTCGATATCGTAATAACAATCTTCAAGAAGTGAGACGAGATCATATTGAGGGATTCCCCATCGAGCATCTTGAAAATCGATAAAAATAAGTTCATCGCTTTTAACCATAATATTTCGAGAGTGAAAATCACGGTGAGTAATAACCATTTTCTCAGCAGCTAATCTTTCACAGATAGGATGGAAAAGTTTTTCCAGATCATCTGTTAGTGTTTGATCAGTGTTTTTGAGCCAGAAGTTTAAGAAATACTTAAAAGTAAACTTCGTCTCATCCATGAGTTTTGTATAATCAAACTTCATCTGGAAAAGATGAGGATTATTCACCTCTTGATGTGTAATACGATGAAGAACGAGAAGCTGGTCGATGACTTTTTTATAAACATCTAGTTCTTCTTTTTTATTATTAAAGGTACTGATGTGTTGAAGGAAAGTCACATCTCCTAAGTCTTCCTCTAAAATATACCCTCGGCCTAAACTTGAATCTAAAATTTTTGGAACACGGAGACCTTTCTCAAATAAAAACTGTTGAACAGAAACGAATGGATGTTTCTCTACTCCACCGTCAAAAGGATTATCTAAACAGACCACGTAAGAATCTTTATTAGTAAAGAGACGATAGTATCTTCTCGTTGAAGCATCCCCTGTCAGTTTATCAATTTCTTCGAGCTTTTCTTCTCTAAGTACCCCTTTGTCTTGAGTCTTGGCAAAAAGCTCTTCAATATAAAATCTTTCTGATTGTTCTGGTTTCATTTAGGTCTCTCTTAAATCATTTACTAATTGATAAAAACTTTTAGAAGAGTTCTTCTTAATCACAATATTATCTGAAGCCGCTTCTTTGATAAGAAAGGCCTTAAATAAAGCTTCTTCTCTTGTCATAGAAGTAATATCGCCTACCAGTAAAACAAAGTCAGCGGTATTTCTATTCTGTGTTTGAAGCCAAGATAAATAATACTCGCTGTCAAAGCCAGAACGACGAGTCAAATGGAAGGCCCATTTATGAAGTTCCATTTTTTCATCAATGCTTACTCGCAATAAAGATAGAAGCCGTTGAACAGAAATATGCCCTACAGGAATAATGATATTTTTATTGTAAATATTCTTGGCCAGCCGAACAAGTTCATAAGAAAGAATACCGGCGAGCATACTTTCATGTTTGATGTATTTTGTAATGAGACCTTTAGAGATAAAAATCCTATCGTGCGGCAAAGAAAAATGAAGCGGGGTATCCGTATCAAGAATGATGAAATTTACTTTTTTCAGATTCCCAAAAAAAATCTCATTATTATTGATAATATCCATGGCAAGAGATTGGAGATACTTCTGATCTTTATCTTTTACTTTAATTGTTTTTGTATCAGGTGACTGAAGAAAAAAATCACCCAAAACAGAGAGGTGATCAATAAAATCCTGAGTCTCGTAAATGGCCACTGGTTTTGGAAGTGGGCGAGTTTCTTTTTTTAAGGATGGAATCCTTATTCCTGAGCAGCTAGCGGTGAGGAGAATTAAAAATAAAATTCTTAGCATAAAACAAGAACCCGTCCACAGAGGGACGGGTTCTCAGATATCATTTCAAAGAAAATAAAAGTTTATAGTTGCTCAGATGCCACCTGACGGCCATCAAGCGTATAAATTGTAAATCCAGCAAAAATCTTATTTGGATCTTTAATCAGTGGACGATTGTTATCCCAAATTGATTTCCACTTTTTTGGTGTTCCATAAGTTGTTGTTGAAATTCCACCTAGAGTATCTCCTGTTCTAATAAGATAAGGATTTCCTTCTGGGCTCCAAACAAAAGCTTCAGCAGGGGCCATATAACGAAGATTCATTCCTTCGCGAACAGCTTGAGAACCTTTAAGTTTGTCTTGGTTCATGTTTGAGAGCTCTCTCCACTTTCCGTAATCTCCGTAAAGTTTAAAAGCAATCATCATGAGAGTTTCATTTTTTTGAACAGTGTACGTACTCTCTACGTCACCCATGGCCACCTGCTCTGGAGCTACAGGAGAAGATGAGATCGTCTCATTTGAGATAACAGGAGCAGCACTATCATCAAGAGCTGGCTCTTCCATCGGAACATCAGTTGGAACAGATGAGTCTGCGACTTCTGGTGCTGCAGTATCCTCAAGTGATGGCTCTTCCATTGGGTTTTCAATGAACTCATCAGCATCAGATAATTCTATTTGAGGATTTTCCTGGGCCACAGTCTGAGCAGACTTTGAACCCGAACAAGACACTAACAACAAACTAAAAAGTACCATCCATGGTATATTTTTCATAATCACTCCCTGAACATGACCTTATTTAAGTCTATTATAGATCGTGAATTAAAGAGAGTGGGAAAAAAAATGCGTTAACTTATTAAAAAGTGAAAAACATATCTTTTTGGTCAATTGAATCATAGATTCGTTTCACTAACCGATCAAAATGCTCTTCATTATCTAGAAAGTCCAACTCATCAGTATCAACCACAAGGGACTTTCCAAGATTATAACTCCCATACCAGTCATCATAATATTGGTTTAGGCGAGTGAGATAATCGACAGGAATGGCCTGCTCATAGTCACGGCCACGTTGTTTAATACGCTCTAGAAGTTTTGGCACTGAACGACGGAGAAAAATCATCAGCGTAGGGGCATTCAGATATTGAATCATTGATTCATAAAGAGTGCGGTAATTTTCATAATCTCTTTTATCTAAATCTCCTTGCTCAAAAAGAGCACGAGCAAAAATGTTAGCATCTTCGTAGATCGAGCGATCTTGAACCGAGCTTGCCGGAGAACTTTCGATTAATTTATGTGTGTTAAATCTGTGCGTAAGAAAATACACTTGTAATGGAAAGGACCAGCGGCTCATGTCACCGTAAAAATCTGAAAGATAAGGATTATCTGAAACAGATTCAAAATGCGGTTTCCAAGCTAGTCTTTCGGAAAGCTTTTTTGTCAGTGTGGTTTTTCCACTCCCAATATTCCCTGCAACCACAACAAACATGCGGTTAGACGGTTGAGAAAGGTGTTGGTAGGCCATATCAGTCATGAAAGCTCCTCAAAATGGGTCAGAACAAAGGTATTGAGATAATTTGACTTAATTTATCAAATTTAATCACTATTGGTAGATATTTACGTCTTGGTAAGGCTTTTTTAGAATAGTAGGAACATGAAACAAAAAACTTTTATATTTTTTGCATTTTTAGTGTCTTTTCTAAGCGTCAATTCTCTTCACGCTCAGAGTCTAGTGCAGGATGCCTCTACTCCTATGGAGCAAGGTCTAGGCGAAAATGTTTTTCCAGAGACAATAAAAATTATTTCCGAGTCAAAAAAAGTCTTTATCATCACGAATAATAACCAGCAACTGGGTCCTGGAGACTTTGTCTCCCTCGCTCTTGATGACAAATTAGCAGCACGAGCTGTTGTGGCGAAAGTTCATCAGGGACAAGTTGGGATCAAGATTCTAAAAATTTATTCTATTTCTCAGTGGGCAAGATTGCGCCGAAATCTTGATGTCATTATTGTGAAAGGTGACGATTCTCTTTTTGGAAAAAAACCCGAAGAAAAAGTCGCTGAGGTCGGAAAAATCAGAGATGAAGATGATCTCTACTCTGAAGATGTAGTGGCCGATGAAGAACTAGGGCTCATTGATGAAAATTCAAAACGTCATATCAAACCAGATAACGTCATTAGTTTAAGTGCGGCTTATTTCACGGCCGAAGATATTGATGGAGGAACGGCACGTTCTAATGAATTCGGTGGAGCTTGGGCCTATCAATTCACTGATAATTTTTTCATCGAAGGTTATTATGGAATTGCTCGTTTAAAAAACTATCCGGGGGATGGAATTTCAACAGCGACAACACACCTCATTGGTCGACTCAAATATAATTTTAAGGCCCCTCTTTATTCATACATTATGCCGTATATTGGTTTTCAGTATTATAACGTTTCAAGTCCCGAAGCTGGAGAAGGGAGTGACTCTCAAGTCACTCCCGCTCAAAAAGCAGCTGAGCTTAAAGCGATTGATGATCTTAAAAAATCAGGCCCTGTTTTTGGTGTGACAGTTCTCAGAAGACTTGTTCCCGGGTGGTTTTTTAAAGCCGATATTGGAACTGATGTAATGAATATAGGATTTGCCATTGAATTTTAAACTTATTTTTCTTTTTCTTTTTTTATGTACCGCCTGTGGAGTGAAAGGAAATCCTGTACACCCAGATGGAACAGAAATGCCCTCAATCCCTTCTCAGTACAAACAACTAAAAGTCACACAACCCCTTAACGAGGCAGAAACACCTTAGATGTCACTCATTATTGCCACGGGCTCTAATATCGGTGATAGTCTGGCCAATCTTTCAGAGGCCAAAACATTACTACAAAAAAAGTTCTCTCTTCTCGCTGAAAGTCGAGTCTACACCTCTGCAGCAGTTGATTATGAGGCCCAACCCGATTTCTATAATCAGCTCCTAGAGTTCTCACGACCTTCTGATAAAAGTGCCGAGGAAGTGATGAAAATACTTCTTCAAACTGAACTTGAAATGGGACGCCGTCGCGATATTCCCAAAGGGCCTCGCACCATCGACATCGATATGATTTTTTGGGGATTATCTGAGATAAACACTCCACTCCTCACTGTGCCGCACCCCCGCTGGATAAAGCGGAGTTTCATTATTTATCCATTACAAGAGTTACCTTTCTTTAAAACAATCGAAAAATGTTTTACAATACCTAAATCTTTCGATGTTGAAGCATTGCCTATCTCCGATAGTGATTCATTCAATTAAAATAAAACTCCATTACAAGGAAGTTAGTCATGGAATTTGAACTTTCAACAGAACAAAAAGAAATTCAAGAGCTAGCTCTTAAATTTGCACGCAACGAAATGTTTCCCGTCTCTCAGCAATATGATGAAGAAGGGAAATTCCCTAAAGAGATTTTCAAAAAAGCATGGGAGCTTGGACTTATTAATACCTGTATCCCCACTGAATACGGTGGAACAGGATTTTCATCACTAGACGCAGTGGTTATTTCAGAAGCTCTTGCTTGGGGCTGTATGGGGATGAATACATCGTTCATGGCCAATGATCTTGCTCTTCTTCCTATCGTCATTGGTGGATCGGATGAGCAAAAGAAAAAATTCTTAACTCCGTTTACAGAAGAATTCCGTATCGCCTCTTTCTGTTTGACTGAGCCAGGAAATGGATCAGATGCAGGTGGGATTAAAACCACACTTAAAGATGGTGGAGATCACTGGATTTTAAATGGTGAGAAAATGTGGATCACTAATGCAGGATATGCTGACTTGTTTGTGGTTTATGCCACGATCAATCCTGAACTCAAGCATAAAGGCATCACGGCAGTTGTTGTTGACCCTCAATCGGCCGGTATTGAAATGGGGAAAAAAGAAGACAAGATGGGACACCGCTCGTCTGACACCCGTGGAATTCGTTTTAATAATGTAAAAGTTCCAAAAGAAAATACACTCGGTAAGGCCGGTGATGGTTGGGCTATTGCCATGAGCACTCTTGATCACTCAAGACCTCTCGTGGCTTCTTCGGCCCTCGGTGGAGCACAACGTGCCATGGAGCTCTCAATTAGTTATTCAAAAGAGCGTATTCAATTTGGTGTTCCTATAGCAAAGCATCAGGCAGTTCAATTTATGATTGCTGAAATGGGAATGAAAATTGAAGCTGCACGCCTTCTCACTTATAAAGCTGCGTGGATGTGCGACAAAGGTGAAAAAAACTCTCAAATTGCCTCTTACGCTAAAGCTTTTGCTTCCGACTCTTGTATGCAAATTACGACAGATGCAGTACAAATTTATGGCGGTTACGGTTACAGCAAAGAGTATCCAGTTGAAAAACTTATGCGTGACGCTAAATTGATTCAAATTTATGAGGGAACATCACAGATTCAACGTCTAGTGATGGCCCGCGAGTTACTTAAATAGTCTTATAGACCTTAGAAGGAGAACCTAGACATGAATATTTTCGTTTGTGTAAAGCAAGTTCCCGACACCGAAACGAAGGTGACGCCGACTGCTGATGGAAGCTTTATTGAAACTGCTTCAATTAAATGGATTATGAACCCGTATGATGAATTTGCTGTTGAACAAGCCTTGCTTGTTAAAGCTGCAAATCCTGCTGCTAACGTAACGGTTGTTCGCGTTGGCTCAGAAAAAGACACAGAAGCTCTTCGTACAGCAATGGCGATGGGTGCGGATGATGCGATTCTTGTGGAGTCGGTTGATAATTTAGATTCTTATTCAATTGCAAAAGCTCTTAAGGGCGCGATTGATAAGTCCGGAAAGAAAGCGGATCTTATCCTTACAGGTAAGCAAGCCATCGATGATGACTGTCTTCAAGTTCCACAAATTCTTGCTGAGATGATGAATCTTCCTTCTGTTTCAGTTATTGTTGGATTCGAGCTTGCTGGAACAACAGTAAAAGTGAAACGCGAAGTTGAAGGTGGAGCTCTGGAAGTCTATGAGATCAACGGCCCTGCAGTTCTTGCGGCCAATAAAGGTCTTAACACTCCAAGATACGCTTCTCTTCCAGGGATCATGAAAGCGAAGAAAAAACCTCTTGCGAAATTTTCACTTGGTGATGTTGGTGTAACGGACGCTGACCGTCGTGTGAAATATTCTGGATTCAAACTTCCACCAGAGAAACCAGCTGGAAAGAAATTTGATGCTACTGACTCAGCTAAGCAAAAAGAAATTGTTGGCCAAGTGGTAGGACTACTTCGAACAGAAGCAAAAGTACTCTAATTATTTAAGGAATTTGTTATGGCAAATGTATTAGTTTTTACAGAACTCCATGACGGCCATGTTAAGCCGGTTACTCTTGAAATCCTCGGTAAGCTTGCTGGTCAATCAGCTGACGTTGCCGTGATTGGTGATATTGCTGCTGACCAAATTGCAACTCTTGCTAAATTTGGCGCACAAAATGTTTATAAACTTAAAGGGGCTAACTTAGATAAGTATTCTCCTGAAGGTTATGCAAACGCTCTTGCTGAATTCATTAAGTCAAAAAATTATGATTATGTTTTTGGTGGAGCTACTTCTTTAGGAAAAGATCTTCTTCCACGTTTAGCGACGAAATTCAATGCTGGTCTAGCTTCAGATGTTGTGAATTTCACAATGGATGGTGGAACTTTTGCTGGAACTCGCCCTCTTTTTGCGGGTAAATGTTTAGCGAAAGTAGAACTTACCGGGCCGAAGCCGCATTTTGTTTCTATTCGTCCAAATGCTCTTGGAATGACTGAAAATCCAACTGCTGGAGCAGGAGCTGCGGCTGATGTGGCGGCTAACGCTGGAGAAATCCGCGCCGCCATTAAAGAAATTATCAAAGCTGCTTCAACAAAAGTCGACCTCACAGAAGCTAATATTATTATTTCTGGTGGACGTGCAATGAAGAACGCTGAAAACTTCAAAATCCTAGATGATATGGCCAATGTTATTGGTGCCACTGTTGGTGCCTCTCGAGCCGCTGTAGACTCTGGATTTGCCCCTCATGCTATGCAAGTAGGACAAACTGGTAAAACAGTTGCTCCTTCTCTTTACATCGCTTGTGGTATTTCAGGAGCTATTCAGCATTTAGCAGGTATGCGTACTTCAAAAGTTATTGTTGCTATCAACACTGACCCAGATGCACCTATCTTTACAAAAGCTGATTATGGTATCGTGGGAGATCTTTTCCAAATCGTTCCCATCATGACGGAAGAATTCAAAAAACTTCTCGGGAAATAATATTTTTTATCTTAAGATTAGTTTGTCGGCCTACAAGCCGACAAACTTTATCATAATTAGTGATATTTTCTTACGAGTTCCGCAAAAGCTTCTTCACTAGAATCCATGCTGTAACTCAAAATTTTATGCCAACGATCAAGGCCTTTGACTTCACCAAAACAAACGAAGGCTTTACCTTTGGTTAGTTTGATTTCTTCTTTGGCTTCTTTAAGAAGCGAAACGTGCTTAGCAAGATTCACTTCATCACTATAACTTAACTTCACTCTTTTTTTCTTTTGAGGTTCACTAGAAACAACAGGATTCCCATAAGTCTTTGTAAAAGATGAAACATTTCTCATCTTAACTTTTAAGGCCGGGAGCCTTAATGGAAGAAGAATATTCCCTGGAAAACCAAGAACCGATTTAGTTCCTTGACGGTATCTAATCAACTCTCCACAATCGACTTGAATGTCACCAGCAAAACTTACAGAAGCAGAAAGAAGCATAAGTCCGAAAAAGAAACATTTCATTGCGTAACCCTTTTATACTTAAATCTTATCCGTTAAAATTGAAACCTTGAACTGCTTGCTGACCTTCTACGAATTCTACTGCTTGAGCTTGCATTGCTGCATCTGGATTCACTTCTTCAGCTCCGAACTGTCCAACTGGTACATCAGTTCCAGCAACAAACTCTTGAGCTGGAGCAACTTCTTGTTCGAATTGAACAGGAGCTGCACCTGAAGAGAACTTCATTCTTGTTCCTTCAAAGCTTCCATTAGTAAGAGTCACCATATAAGTTGTTTGATCAACTTGATAAATCATTCCTGAAAGAGTTTCACCATCAAGATCATACTCAAAAACGTTTCCAACCATTTCTGTTCCATTGATCGAAAGACCTTCACCATTTGGAAGAGATACTGAAAGTGATTCAATTCTTCCATCAGCTGTTACAAGGTTTCCACTAAACATTGAAGCCGGAACAACACCTTGGTATTTTTTAGGATTCGTGATTTCAACTAGGTTCAGATCAAGCTCTTCTTGAACAGCAGCGGCAGTTTCTACTGGAGCTGGTGCTGATGGTGCAGAAGCCTGCGCCACTTGAATTTTAGGAGCTGGGGCCGGTACTAAGTTTTTGGCCACTTCAGTCACTTGTTTATTAGATAGCTTAACCCATTGAGGTTTTGTTGAAGCAAATTGACGACCTACTTTAACTACTCCGTAAACTTCATCTAAGCGTTTAACGAAACGAACATCTTGCTCATTCATAAAAGAGTCTGAGTTCACCATCACAGAGTTATATGTCCCTGAGATAACCAAAGCAGTAACTGCTAGGAATGTGAAAGCTTTCTTTTTTGATTGTGCCCATTTCATAAAGGGTTCCTTGTAAGTTTGTCTATGCCACTATTAAAGCAAGGGGCATGCCAGACTTTGAAACAAGAATACCTACTACAAGATGCTGATTTTATTCAATTTGGTAAGGGAAGGAGAATTTTAAATTGTCTAAATTATCGACAGTGATGGAAATATTTACAATTTACGGGCCTAGATCCAAGAAAAGGCCCATGCCCGTAAATTATTGATTTTATTCGTACATTGGAACTGTTTTCATATAATCGCCGTGGCTAGCGCGGAAGCGCTTAAGAGCAATAACCACGATCTCCTCAGGCTTCATCCCTGAGTTTTTTGCCATAAGTTCAAGATCTTCAACCATCTTTTTTTCAATCATGACTTTAAGTTCTTTAAGTTCGCCTTGATTGTGCTGTTGCGTTTTCATTGAATGAAACCCCTGTAAATGTTTGCTCGTTATTCTATACTTTTTTATTGGGCTGTCGACCCCTCTTTTAAACAGCCGAGATAACTTTGAGGGCACCTTTTTTACGCAGTCCTACCAAAGCCAAAGTAATCTCATAATCCACAAGATTACAGTTTTGGTAGACGTCTTTGACGAGGTTCCAATCAGATAGAGTCGATAACACCTCAAATTCCTCCGGTGTCACATCCCCTTTTTGATCTAGAAAATCGGCCTTAATCAAAAGCTTGAGATTTTGAGGGGGGCGAAGTTTTACTGTGGCGAGGTATTTATCGATAATCTCTTGAGTACGATTTTTTAAAACAGAATAGGGATAATGAATCCCCCGTTGTTTTTCTTCTACGGTTTCAGGTTCAACCACGAAGATAATTGGTTCTAATTCATAGTCGGCCACAACAATATTGTAAAAGGCCTTAAGTCCCGTAACCGTTTTAAAGAAGGCCTGGATCACATCTCCATTTTTTAAAAGAAGATGCCCATGGTACTGACGATTAAGTCTAGAGAGGACATTCACTTTCCCAGTAAACCCCACCAGTGTTTGTTCATCTAGAACTTGAAAAACTTGAAGAGACTCTATGACAGACATCCTACTTCCTTATTTATTCATAAATCCGAAAATCTTTGAGATCACTCCACTTTTTGAAGGAGCTGCACCAGTTGGCCCATGAAAAAATCCATGAACTTTTTCAGCAGCTGATTGATAGCTCTCAAAAACAGGGCGTCCAGCATTTTGTGAATTACTCATATAGGGAATACCTGCATCAGCAGATTTACGGAGTTCAATTTCTAGAGGGACTCCACCAAGAAAGTTAACTTCAAGCTTTTTAACGGCTTCCTCAACTCCTCCATGACCAAAAATAAAATGTTCGTGGTCACAATTTGAACAAATAAATGAACTCATATTTTCAACCATTCCAATTATTGGAAGATTAAGTTTCTTAAACATCTCAAGACCTTTCGTTGCATCCAAGAGCGCCACATCTTGTGGAGTGGAGATAATAATGGCTCCATCGACATTGGCGTTTTGAATCATAGAAAGTTGAATATCACCCGTTCCAGGAGGAAGATCGATGAGTAGATAATCTAGTTCTCCCCACTGAACATCAAAGAGAAATTGATTTAAAACTCCACCAAGCATCGGTCCACGCCAAATGACAGGATCATTCTCATTAATAAAAAGACCAAAGCTCATGAACTTCACCCCAAACGCATCAATGGGAAGTATTTTTTTATCAACGTTTGATCTTGGCTTTTCATTTCTTTTTCCAAAAAGCATCGGTAGGGATGGGCCATAAATATCGGCATCAATCACTCCTACTTTTTTTCCTTGGAGAGCCAGAGTCACAGCAAGATTAGCAGTAAAAGTTGATTTACCTACTCCACCTTTTCCAGAACCAATAGCAATAATTTTATTCACGCCTTCAACAGATCTTTTATTTCCTATTGTTCCATGGCCAGTCTTAAGTTGAGCAGGTTGCTCTTTCGGAGCAGCTTCAGACACCTGGGGTTTTCCCTCAACTGCTTTAAAAACATCTTGGGATCCAGTAGAGCTGGTTTTAACTGTGATATTACTCATAGGAAAATGAGCTTTAACCGCTTCATAGATGGCCGTCTCAATCTGACGTTTTTCCTGAGGAGAAATACCATCTCTTTGGTACTGAACAATCAGTTTTTCACCCTGAACTTCTACTAGTTCAATCCGTTTTTCTGATTCAAGTGTGGCGCCCGTGGCCGGATTCGTAATAGCTGACAAAAGAGAGCGTATATTAGAACTCATAAGTTTCCTCGCGTATAATCTTTCCCATCTAGCGGAAAATGTATCATTATTTTATGATTTTTATATAACTTAGCATAGGGAATTGCTTGGCAGCCTACAAACGTTCAATCTTTTTAGTAGATCCTAAATTTCAAGTAAGATTCAGCCTTACGGTGGCTTCGCTCGTTTTTTTAACGAGTCTTATCTATCCCATCATTTTTATGGATTTTATTAATGAAATTGCCAAGCTCACACCGGCCCTGACCGAGCAACTACAAGTTTCTCGTAACCAGTTAGTTTTATTTCTCATGATCATTCAGATGATTCTTACCCTGATTGTTTTCATTATATTTATTTTTATGACTCATAAAGTAGCTGGGCCCATGTACAAACTCAAAACTCATCTTAATGGTATTCGTGAAGGTGAAAATATCTCACCTCTGCGCTTTCGCAGTGGGGACTATTTCCAAGATGTGGCCGATGATGTTTCTCTCTTTTTAGAAACAGTCCAACTTAATCAAGAAAACGATTTTCTTTATCTAGAAGAAGTCGCCCAGTATATTCAAAATTTATCTCCCGTCGTTCCCGACGATAAAAAGCCGATTTTAAACGAAATCAGCAATAAACTCAGAGAAATTGGTTCTCGTTACACAAAAGAAAACTAATCACTATTTTTCCTGCTATAATGGAAGTGCTCCACAAGCACGGAGGCTTTTGAGTTTGAAGTTATTTATTAATCATTGTTTTATTTTTATTCTCACTTCATTAAGTGTGATTGTACATGCAGAAGCAAGTAAGCCTTATGTTGCGCTTACAGAAGCTCCGCAACTTAAAGTGACTCAAGCCGAACTTATTTTAGCAGAACAAATTCTTTCAAATTTTTCTTTCTCTGAAAAAGGTTATGCTAATAAAGAGCTTATTGATAACTCACTTAGAGGAATTAAAAAATACAGTCACTTTAATATTTTTCAAGACTGGCTGACACAAACAAAAAAAATCGATGAATTTCAACTCGCCCCTGATTTAGTTATTTTTTGTCGTGCTTTACCTAAAAATGATGCACTCCCAGCTTTTGAAAAAATGCTCGCCCATCAGACCGCAAAATTTTGTCGGGCCAAAGCACTTGAACTCATTTCTAGAGATCTAGAAAAAAGCTCACAACTATCAGCTGAGTCTCTGGCCTTTATCAAAGATGATATGAAATATTATCTAGATCCTGAACTTCGCGAAAATTTTGCTTTCTTTTTGAGACAACAGTCACAAAAATCCGATGTTCTTAAGACTCTATCCCAAGAAGTTACACTTTATTCAGTTCAACACAGTATTGTTCCTTCGCAAGAAGTCTTAAAAGATCTCGTGATCACGGAACAGCTCACACAACTTGTCCAAGTTCAGGGAATTAATACCATTGCTTCAGGAAGTGTTTTTTACGGAGAATTTGGAAAGCTGATCGAGAAAGCCTATAAAGAGCTTGATCCAAAATCAGATGAAGCTTTATTTAAAAAACATTACGAAGGTATTAAAAACTATTTTGAACTCAATCAAGACTATCTTCCTATAGGTCGATGCCTTGTTCGTATTGGAGATCTTGCTAAAACTTATTGGCGTTATGGCCATGTTGATCTTTCACGGAAAATGTTTCTTAGTATCATTAAAAAGAATAATAAAGAGGTCATGGAAGATGCTCAGTTTTCATACCTGTGGACCTTCCTTCATCCTGGTGACTATAAAGAAACCATCAAACAAGCAGAAAGTTTAGGACTTATTAAAAATTATTATGGTCTGACTGATTCAAGACTAAAATTTTGGATTGCTTATGCTTTTCAAGAGCGTGATGAAAAAAAAGAGGCCATCAAATTTTATGAAAATATTATCACCGCTCATCCTCTAAGTTACTACGCCATTATGAGTGTAAAGAGACTTAATCAACTCAAGTCTGACTCTCCTCAAATCAAGTTTTTTAGTTCTCCAGAGGTTCTTACTCAGTCACCACCATCACTCAATATAGAGATGCTAGATGGTGATTCTATTAGCTCTTTAGTGAGATTAAAAGTTTGGGCCAAGTTGAACGCAAAGAAATTTATGAACCTTGAGGTTCAGCGTCTTCATCACCACTCTCTTCCAAATCTTCAATCAAGATTTAATCTCGATAAAATGCTTCAACTAAGATCTGACATTCATTTCTTAACTGGTGGACTTATTGCTCAAAACCAAGATTATCTATCCAGTTTTAGATATCTCTACGAGGCCCTCGATAAGAAAGAAATTCTTTTTAATCGCCAGCTCTTAGAAATGCTTTACCCTACACCTTATTTTAATGATCTTAAAACCACATTAAAAAAAGCGTCCATAGATCCTATCGTTGTTCTCTCTCTGATTCGACAAGAGTCTGTCTTTAATCCTGAAGCGAAATCCCCAGTGGGTGCGCGTGGGCTTATGCAACTTATGCCGGCCACGGCAAGAAGATTTCAGCGTTCAATACGTGATAAACAGCTTGTTCAGCCAAAGCGTAATATGGAAATTGGAACAAAGTACTTCCAACAGCTCATGAAAAGATTTGATGGTAACTTAGTTTATGTTCTCGCCTCTTACAATGCAGGTGAGAATAGAGTTGACCGTTGGAAAGGAACTTATTTTAATGAAGAAGAAACTATTTTGAAGAATATTGAGATGATTCCTTTCTTGGAAACTCGCAATTATGTGAAACTTATTTTTAGAAATATCTTTTTCTACAAGCTTCTTCTAGAAGGCGGCGAGCAGCAGGTTACTCCTGAGCTCAACCGCATCTATAACGTAGCTCTTGGTTTTAAACGTTAAATCTGAAGTGCATGATGTCACCATCTTGCACAACATATTCTTTACCTTCAATTCTAAATTTTCCGGCCTCTTTCACTTTCGCTTCTGATCCGTATTGAAAAAGATCATCACAGTGGAAAACTTCCGCTTTAATAAATCCTTTCTCAAAATCTGTATGGATAACAGCTGCCGCTTGAGGAGCTTTGGCCCCTTTAGGGAATGTCCAAGCACGAACTTCTTTTACACCAGCTGTGAAATAAGTTTTCATTTCAAGCATGTCATATCCGGCCTTAATCATTTTTGAAAGGCCTGACTCTTCAATGCCGATATCAGCAAGGAACGCTTCTTTTTCTTCTTTAGATTCAAGAGAGGCAATTTCAGATTCGATTTTTCCACAGATTGTAATAACGTCAGATCCTTCAGCTTTGGCGAAAGCCTTTACTTTTTTTACATGCTCATTGTCTTCAAGAATTGAGCTCTCATCGACGTTACATACATAAAGCATTTTTTTCATCGTGATGAGTTGAAGATCAGAAACAGAATCTTTTTCAACTTCATCCAGCTCAAGTGAGCGAGCGGCTTTTCCTTCTTCTAGAGCAAGCTTTAATCTTTCTAGAACAGGTTTTGCAATTTTTGCTTTGTTCTGAACAATCTTATCTTGTGACTTAAGCATTTTATCTAAGTTCTGAATTCTTTTTGTCACCGTTTCTAAATCAGCGAGAGCAAGTTCGATATTGATCACTTCAATGTCAGACACAGGATCAACTTTTCCCGCCACATGAACAATATCATCATCTTCAAAACAACGAACCACATGGCAAGTCGCTCCTACTTGACGAATATGTCCTAGGAATTGGTTCCCTAGGCCTTCACCCTTAGAAGCTCCTTTAACAAGACCTGCAATATCTACGAACTCAACAATGGCCGGAACCATTCTTTCAGGTCCAATAATTTTTCCAATTTTTTCCATTCGAGCATCAGGAACATGAACCACACCAACGTTTGGTTCAATTGTACAGAAGGGGTAATTGGCCGCTTCAGCAGGTGCCGATGTGAGCGCCGAGAAAATCGTCGATTTTCCTACGTTTGGTAATCCTACGATTCCACAATTTAAACCCATAGTTTATCTCCTAACTGATCAGTTGTTTTTTATTAAAAATATTTCCTGCTTTCGCTAGACCATTTACCATACACTCGGTGAATGGGTCATTTATTTTCTCAAGCAAGAGAGGTAGTTGAATTTGTTGATCTTTTGCGAATGGAGTCAGCACCCAATTGGCCACTCCACCGACTTGAGGTCGTCCAATCCCAATGCGAAGCCTCGCAAACTGGTCCGTTCCCAGACATCCGGCTATGGATTTAAGTCCATTATGTCCGGCAAAGCCTCCACCCATTTTCAAATGAATTTGTCCAAAGGGGATATCAAGTTCATCATGAACCACCAAGATTTTATCCGGTGGAATTTTATAAAAAGCACTCATAGGTTGAACAGATTCTCCTGAGAGATTCATATAAGTTTGAGGCTTTAAAACATAAAACTTACTACGAGAAACTTGGGCCTCAGCATAGAGACCTTTATATTTTGATTTCCAATTGAGGCTGCGAAGATCAGGATGTTGATCAAAAAAAAGCCAAGCAATATTATGCTTGGTCTGAGCATATTCATTTCCTGGATTTCCGACACCAACGACCAACTCAAACATATTATATGAAAAGTGAGCTAACAGAGTCGTGATTAAACGTGCGATGGATAGCTTTTGAAAGAATGTCTGCCGTTGATAAAACTTTAATCTTTGGAATTTTTCTTCCCTCGTCAGAGAGAGGAATTGTATCCGTCACAATCACTTCTTCAAGTTCTGTGCACTCAGCAATTCTCTTAACCGCTGGATCAGAAAAAACACCGTGAGTAGCTGCTGCATAAATTTTATTCGCTCCGTTTTTCTTTAGAGCGATTGCTGCTTGAACAAGAGTTCCTGCCGTATCAATCATGTCATCGATAATGATACAGTCACGGCCATTCACATCTCCAATGACGTTCATAGCTTCAGCGACATTTGGTCCAGTACGACGTTTATCGATCATCGCTAAATCTGTTGAAAGTTTTTTGGCAAAATGACGAACTCTCTCTACTCCACCAGCATCTGGCGAAACACAGATTAAATTTTCTGATTTTAAGTTTTTATTCACGTAATCAAGAATGACTGGAGAAGCAAAAATATTATCAAAAGGGATATTGAAGAAACCTTGAATCTGACCAGCATGGAGATCCATGGTGATGACTCTTGAAGCACCGGCGACAGTCAGCATGTCGGCCACAAGTTTTGCAGTGATTGGAGTACGAGGAGCTGACTTACGATCCTGACGCGCATACCCATAATTTGGCATAACCGCCGTGATTGAAGCCGCAGAGGCACGCTTCAAAGCGTCGATCATAATCAAAAGTTCCATCAAATTATCATTTACCGGATAACAAGTAGACTGAATGATGAAAACATCGGCCCCGCGAACATTCTTCTCAATTTCACAGTAGATTTCACCATTGGCAAATTTTCGAAGCTGCGGATTAACAAGAGGGACGTCTAGAAACTCAGAGATTTTTTTAGAGAGAGAAGGGTTAGATGAACCAGATACGAGAACGATACGTCTCACTCGGAGCTCCTTCAAAAAGTGGTAGGGGTGGCAGGGTTCGAACCTGCGTATGGCAGAATCAAAATCTGCTGACTTACCACTTGTCGACACCCCTACTAATGAAATGCAATGTCCAAAGAATATAAAAGAAGATCTTGAGTTTTGCAAGGGATGAAGATGGACTTTTATGAGGAAACTTTCACTGCATTGTTGGACACATTTGGTTGGATTACTTATAGTTTTAGAGTCCAAAATAATAAGTTTTTAAGGAGTCCCTTGTGAAAAAGTCTCTACTGCTTGTTGCAGTACTTTCTACTCTGAGCATTAATTCTGCTCTCGCCCTTCCGATCGACTGGTCTGGGGTTTTTGGCGCAGATATGCACTATCTCAATAATTTCCGTAAAACAGATGACACTATCACGAAAAACCCTGCGGCCAAGACAGGGACTCAAGGGATTGATAGTCGCGGTGGAAACACGGCCAACTTTCAAACTTATATTTTCCGTCTTCAACCACAGGTGATCGTCAATGATGGCGTCACTTTCAAATCTGAAATTTCGACGGGTGAAATCCGCGGTGGGTTTATGGGAGATAACTCTCAGAACAACGCTAACCAGTCTGGAAATAATAGCTACTTCTTTACATCTCCGGCCAATCAATCAGGACTCAATGTAAATCAAGCTTATATGGAGCTTTATGCAGATACGGCGCTAGTAAAAATTGGACGTATGTCAAAGCATTACGGTCTTGGTGTCGTTTTTGATGATGGAAAAGAAGCTTGGGACAGATTCTTCACTATGTATGATGGTGTTGAAGGAACAATGCGAATTGGAAATTTTTCAGTTACTCCTTATTGGGCAAAAATTTCATCACAGGGAAACTCTGCAGGAAATACTGATAACAATGCAAATAACGGTGTTTCGAATAACAAATCTGCTGATGTTCGTGAGATGGGTGTCACAGCTCAATACGATAATAAAAATCGCGATCTTGTTCTTAGCGTCCTTTATGCGAAGAGATTCTCAGAAAATGGAAATAAGTTCTACAATGCTGATGACACAACAGCGACAACACTGAAGCGTGGAAAAACAAATGTGACGATCATTGATGCCTATGCATCGAAGAAGTGGAATAAATTTAAATTAGCAGCAGAAATTCCACTTATTAATGGTGACTACGGAAATGTTTATAATTCTACGACATCTTCAAAAATTGCAGCGACTGCTTATATTGTTGAGGCTAGCTATGAATTAAATCCAAAGTGGACACTTAATCTTCATGCCGGACAAATAAATGGTGATAAAGGGTCTTCAAATAAATTTGAGGCCATGTACCTTCACCCCAACTATCAAATTGCGGACCTCATGTTCCGATATTACTATCCTTCAATTAATGAAGGTGGAAGAAGTGTCTTTGATTCTTCAATCACAAACACTCAATACGTAAAACTTGCCACAAGCTACTCAACAGATAAATGGACTTGGAAATTTGCAGGGATCATGGCCAACGCCATGGAAACGGCCAAAGAAGGTTCTCGTGGTTACCACCATGAAGAAAACTACTCTTTTTCTTCTAGCGAAAAACAAGATAAGAGTCTTGGCCTTGAGCTTGATCTAGGTTTTGATTATCGTTGGAATCCTAATGTCACAATTTCTGGATATTACGGTTACTGGATGGTGGGTGACTACTATTCATTTAACAATGACGCGGCTACAGAAATTAAAACATCTGATATTCATGGTGGTGGTCTAAGAGCAACTTTAGAATTCTAATCTCAAAAATAAAGAAGGGCCTTCATTTTTGAGGCCCTTTTCTTATATCATTAACGTCCTAGATAAAAATTAAAACCCGAATTCATTCCAAAACCTTGCTGACCATAACCATACTGAGGTTGTTGGTAGGCATAGGGATTGTATTGCTGTTGATACTGTTGTCCCTGAACACCCCAAGGCATCTGCCCATAGTATCCTGAGTTCACATTTCCACTCATCGTATAATTAAATCCTGTTTGAGCATAATTCTGCTGGCTCATGTAAGGACTATTGTACTGATAAGGGCTTTGCTGTTGGAATTGTTGCTGAGGCATATATTGTTGTTGTTGCTGCTGCTGATTCTGTTGCTGAGGAATATTGAAAACATAAGACCCATCAGCTTGCTGTCCAGTTGGCGACTCTTGTCTCGGAGTCGGAGTCACGGGTGTTGTTGGAACATTATTTGTTGGAGCTGCTGTTGTAGCAGGGGCTTCATCTCCATATTGACCAGCAATATAACGAGTCCCTTCATCTTCTAGCGCCTTATAATAATCACCTTGTTGAGTAAATTCAGCCGCTCTCTCTTCATCAACTTTATTAAACTGAGCTAACTCCGCTTGAAGCTGTTGAATACGAAGAGCTGAATCTTGAATACATTTTTGAGTGTTACGCCAGTAAGCGTAGCAATAGCCACCTTGTTGCATACGAGAATATTCATATTGAATTTCTTGTGTGTAGTTGGCCGTTCTTTGTTGAACGTTAGCTCGAAGATTTGAGGCTACTTGATAGTAATAAGGAGACTTAGACTGGCGTTGACCAGTTTTGAATTCCCACTCCTCAATTTTTGTTGCCAGAAATTCTTCATAATTTGATTCATTCGCTTCGACGGCACTGGCAACAACATCTGAATCAACCATAACACCTTTTTCAATGGCACCAAGGCGGTAACGATTTTTCAAGTTGGCCTTCGCCGAATTTAAACTTTTAGCAGAATCAAAATGTCCTTTAACTACAAGAGCATTTGTATGAGTGTCTTTAAAATAAGGAGTTGTATTATATTCTTTGATTTCTGCAATAATAGCATCGAGCTCTTTTTTCTTATGAGCTTTTTCTTCACCTGTGGCATTTTCATACTCTTCAAATTTGGCATCTGCTTTTTTGGCAAGAGGGTCTACCACATATTTTTGAAAATCTGAGATAACAGAAAGATCTTCTGGATCAAGTTTGATCTTAGGATCTTTTTCCATATCATCAAGTTTTTTCGCAGTTTTCTTTGCCTGATCTAATACCATTTGTTTAAGAATAACTTGAAGCTCGGCAGAGAATGTCTCATTTTTAGAAATAAAGTCTGCGACCTGTCGGTAATCACCTGATTCACAAACTTTTGTTTTTTCATCTTCTAGACGCTTTCTTTCGGCATCAGCGACTGAAAGAACTTCAGCACCTTCTTCTGAGAGTTTCTCGTAGACCATACAACCGTTTTGCTTAACATATCCAAATTTAGGATCTGTTTGCTTACCTTCAGGACCAGTCGAAAGAAGTGAAATAGCGCCCGAATCTTTAATCTCTGAAAAAGATGTTTCCATCTGATCACGATAAATATTTTCAGGAACAACTTCGCCTTTATCATTAAGAATACCTGAGGCTTTCATACATTCTTTAAAACCAGCGAGGTTCGGAGTAAAGCTCATCTTTACGTTTTGAAATGAGCCATCCACTTTTTTAGAAACTGTATATTCACATTTTCCATCCGCACACTTAGTGGCGTCTTTAGCAAATTTGAGCTCGAGATTATATTCTTTTGGGTCTGTCGGTGGTTGCTGCAAGTTCCACTCAAGCATAGACTGACAATTGGCCACAAAAGCACCGGCCTTCACTGAAAGCTTTTCGTTCTTTGGTGAATGGGCCACTTTTACTTCTGGATTTGAACTTAATAGGAGGCGATGAATATAGTTTAAAGGAAGAGAAGTTTGATTGGAGCTTTCACATGGTGTGACTTTATCACTCACTGAAACTACAGTCGGTTTAGTTGATTTTTCATCAGTTGATCCAGGTTTCGTGACGACTCCACCGCTACTGCTGCTAGAGCTACTTCCACCGGAAATAGTCTTCTGATAATTTTCCATCGCCTTGAAAAAATCTTGGGCAACTGCACTTGATGAAAGTGTTACCAAGGTTAAAGTCCACGCAATTTTACTTTTCATATCATACCCTTATACAGATAAAACCTGACTCAAGGTCTTGTCGGTGGGTAAAGAGTAAAACTTGAGAATTACATCAGAGTATAAGGGTCTACATCGATTTTATAGCTGATTCCAGACGGGGAAGAATAGTTACTCTCAAATGTTTTCAGTAGGTTATGAAGTTGTGAGAGATCTTCAGTTTTAAGTAATAAAGACCAAGTAAATTGCCCGGACTTTTTTTCTATAAAAGCGGGCCTTGGGCCTAATAAATGAACTTGTTTAAAGTTCTTGGTAATAAGTTGCTGCATGATGGGGCCAACGATCTTATTCATATGCTCAATCAGACGATCTTGAAAACGAGACGTGAAATGGACCATGACTAATCGTTTATAAGGAGGACAGTCACAAAGATGTCTCACCTCAAGCTCATCTTTATAAAATTGGTGAAAATCATGATTCTGAATGGTGGTGAACATGGCAGATTCAGGATTAAAAGTTTGAATCACCACTTTACCATCTTGAGAATAACGCCCTGACCTTCCTGCCACTTGGGTCACTGTTTGATAGACACGTTCTTGAGATCTAAAATCAGGAAAGTTCAATTGGCCATCAATTCCTAAAACTAGAACGAGTTTCACTCTCTCAAAATTATGACCTTTTGAGAGCATTTGTGTTCCCACAAGGATATCAATTTTTCCTTGATGAAAATTATTCAATCTTTCTTCAAGTTGCTTAAAGTTTTTAATGTCTTCGCGATCAAAACGTTCAATCACTTTTTCAGGAAATACTTTTTGTAAGACCTCTTGAACTTTTTCGGTTCCAAATCCTTTTTGCATCAATGTTAAACACCCACAATGGGGGCATTGCTCAGGCATAGGAATTTTATAATCACAGTGGTGACAGGCCAATTGATTTTTCTTTTTATAGTAACGAAGAGTGATCGCACAATTTGGACAATTAAACTGATGCCCACACGAGCGGCACTGAAGATAGTTAGCAAATCCAAGTCTGTTCACAAAAACCAGTGCCTGCTCCCCTCTCCCCAAAGCCTCAGCAATTGATTCTTTGGCCTTTGGGACAAGCGGCCAGAGATCTTGAGACTCAGGATCCTTTTCAGTACGAGCATCAATAAGCTCAATTTTGGGCAAGAAAGCATTTCCTGCGCGATTTTTTAGTTCAAACAGACTGCTCCTATTTTCTGGACGGTGAAATTGAGCATAGTTTTCTACAGAAGGGGTCGCTGATCCCATGACAATAGGAACTTGATGAAGCTGGGCCTTCTTTGAGGCCACATCTCTAGCATTATAAGGGCATCGATCCTCTTGCTTAAAAGAAGTGTCATGCTCTTCATCGATAATAATAAGACCAAGATCTTGAACAGGTAAAAAAACGGAACTTCTCACTCCCAAGAAGAGAGCTGGTTTATTTTTTTCAGAGGCCCTTCTCCACATGAGAAATTTCTCAGAATCCGAAAGCTCAGAGTGATAAGCATAGATTTCACAATCAAGAAACTCAGCGAAAGTATCAATGAGCTGAGGTGTAAGATTGATTTCAGGAATAAGAAAAAGAATACTTTTTTGATTCTTGATATAATGCTGAATCAATTTTAAATAAATAAGGGTCTTTCCACTTCCTGTTACACCGTGAATAAGAAAGCGTTTAAATCCTGTGCTATTCTCAAGAACACTCTCGATTACATTGAGCTGTTCTGTATTAGGAGAGATTGATAGAGGTTTATTATCACCCTGACGAACAGTGAGCGAGCGTGGTCTTTTAAGATAATTAGGTGAACAATCAAAAATCAATTGTCCTAAAGGATAATGGTAGTACTGGGCCATCCAGTCGTAGAGTTTCAATTCATCAGGCCCTATTTTCCAATCAGGAATTGCTTCTTTAACTGATTTAATTTTTTCTCGCGGCGTACTTTCGTACTCTTTAGAGTTTTCTTCTTCAGCACCAATGATACAGCCAAGGGCACTTCTCTTCCCTAGAGGAACTTCAACCACCTGACCAACTTCAAGCAAAGGCGGGGCTTCTACATGATAGAGAAGCCCTGAATTTTTTTGAGGAAAATTAACAGCAACACGAACAACTTGCATTAATTAAAAAAGAAAATCCGGACGTAGCGGCTGCTCTTTTGGCGTTCGGAGAATTTCATCCCAGTGACGAAGACGCTTAATAAGATCATCTTCTTTTTCGTTAAAATAGCGAAGCGATAATGTTTCAACTTGGTAGATTTCTGATTTTGCTGTTTTAATAATCATTTTTTTGGGAACCGCATGGGCAGCATCAGGTCTCCAATAATCTAAACATTGGATCTCTACT
>JACCDH010009992.1_pt1 | contig 25531 bp, 27 predicted proteins | sample 7442481 | NCBI WGS metagenome assembly JACCDH01 (sample SAMN15323433, study PRJNA562643) | freshwater metagenome | isolation source: river surface water | place: USA:Blue River Watershed | collected 2017-08-15 | reverse complement strand
TAGGCAAGAACTGCAATAGCGATAGCAAGGACGGCAAGGATTACGATGTCGTTATTCACACGAGAAAGTCTAAGGGAGATTAGGCTAAGGCTATGGCTTCTCTTCACGTGGCGATGGTCTGCCTTGGGAATATCTGTCGCTCCCCCATGGCAGCAGCAGTTCTAGCCAACAAGGCACGCAAGGTTTCTGATGTAGAAATAATTGTTAGTAGTTCAGGTACGGGCGGATGGCATATTGGAGAAGGTCCACATCCAACATCAAAACTAGTGTGGGAAAAGGCTGGCTACCAGCACGACCACAAAGCATCACAATTTAAAGCCAATGATTACTTCGTCAACGATTACATCTTGGTGATGGATTCGAGTAATTACGAGAACGTGCTTTCTCTAGCCCCAAGCGAAGAGCATCGATCGAAGGTTTTCTATCTGCGAAGCTTTGATCCAGGCCTTGCAAAGATTGATCCGCTCTCTGGTGACTACTTCAAGCTTGAGGTGCCTGATCCATATAACCAGCCAGAAGAGTCCTATCAGCGCGTTTTAACAATGATTGAGTCGGCAGTCGATGGGTTTATTGAAAGAGTTATTCAAGACCACGGCGCTTAAGCAGCGGAGTAATCGAAGCCTGCCGTCCGCGGAAGTTCTTAAACATCGTCATTGAATCGATCGATCCACCACGACTGAGTAATTCAGCCCGGAAATGGTCTCCATTCTTGCGAGTAAGTCCACCATTTTCTTTGAACCACTCAACTGATTCAGCATCCAAGACTTCACTCCAGATATATCCGTAATACCCGGCTGAGTATCCCCCGGCGAAGATGTGTGAGAAGTAGGTGCTGCGATATCGGGTGGGAACGGCGTGATAATCAAGTCCGTAATCTCTAATCGCTTGCGCTTCGAATTCGACCACGTCACCGACATCTTGGCCATCCTCAATAGAGTGCCATGCAAGGTCAAGAATTGCTGCCGCTAAATAGCTGGTGGTTGCATGACCTTCATTAAAGGTGGATGCACCTTTGAGGCGATCAATAAGTTCTTGTGGAAGTTCTTCGCCAGTCTCGTGATGTTTTGCGTAATTGGAGACAACCTCTGGCCAAAGAATCCACATCTCGTTGACTTGGGATGGAAACTCAACAAAGTCACGTTGCACACTAGTTCCAGAAACACGTGGATAGGTAACACTTGAGAGCAATCCGTGTAGAGCATGACCAAACTCGTGGAATAAGGTCACAATCTCATCGTATGTAAGCAAAGTTGGCTGACCTGCTGCTGGCTTTGGAATGTTGAGGTTGTTACAGACAACTGGAAGCTGACCAAAGAGGAAGTTCTGGTCGACCAGATTATTCATCCATGCGCCGCCACGCTTTGAATCGCGAGTATAGAAATCACCGATAAATAGACCTAACTTGCTGCCGTCCTCATTGAAGACCTCAAAGGCGCGGGCCTCAGGATGATAAGTAACTAGATCTGGGCGTTCCTTGAAGGAGATGCCAAAAAGTTTATTAGCGGCAAAGAAGACTCCATCATGGAGTACGCGTTCCAATTCAAAATATGGGCGCATCGCACTTGAATCTATATTGTGCTTAGCCTTGCGAACTTTCTCTGTGTAGAAATCCCAATCCCAACTTGCTAACTCGAACTCATCTCCAGATGCCTTGATCATGGCTTGAATATCTGCGCCTTCCGCGCGAGCGTTACGTACCGCCGCGGGTGCGATCTTTCGCAACATAGCATGAACATTCTCAACGCTTCCAGCAGTCTGTTCAGCGATGATGTACTGGGCATGTGTCTTCTTGCCAAACAACTTTGCTCGAGTTGCACGCAATTTTGCCATCTCAACGAGGATCTTCTTTGTGTCGTTCTCGTTGTCACGATTGCCACGGAGCAGCGAAGCCTTCATGACTGCCTCGCGAGTGGCGCGCACTTCAAGACTCTCCAACATGGGATTGCCTGTGAAGTTGACCATCCCAAGCAAGTACTTCCCATTAAGGCCGCGAGCCTTAGCCGCATCTGCTGCTGCTTGGATCTCACTTTCAGAGAGCCCAGCAAGTTCTGCCACCGAGTCAATAACTATTGCGCTCTCATTGGTATCGGCCAATAAATTCTTTGAGAACTGGGTTTCGAGGAAGGAAAGTCGTTCATTGATCTTGGTCAGCTCATCTCGTTGATCTTGACTCAAATGCGCTCCCGCATAGACGAAATCGCGATAGTACTTATCGAGCAACCAGTCATCCTCGGCAGAAAGTGCGAGTGAATCCTTCTTCTCGTAAAGGGAGTTGATGCGGGCAAAGAGGGCGGGATTGAGCTTTATTGCGTCTTGATGCGCCGATAGCTTTGGAGCAATCTCTTCCTCGATTGCATCGAGGTTGTCGTTGGTATCACTTGATGACTTGTTGTAGAAGACCATCAGCATCCGGTTGAGGATCTGACCACTCTTCTCCAAAGCGACGATAGTGTTCTCAAATGTTGGCTCACCTGATCCAATGATCGCTTCAACTTCAGCGAGCTGGGCCTTAGTTCCCTCATAGAATGCTTCCCTGTAATGCTCTTCCGTCAGGGATGCAAAATCCGGAAGCTCATACTCAAGAGTGCTACGTGAGAAGAATGGGTTCGTCGACATTAAAGACAACTTTCTAGGCGCGAGGGTTGGGGCTTACATTCTGCTTTGGATCACGCTCTGGAAGTTTCCCGAGGGCGTTATCGATCGCCTTCATAACAGATGCATCGAGTTTTACTCCAGATGCTTTGACATTCTCCTTGACCTGAGATGGCTTCGTCGCACCCATGATTGCTGAAGAGACGTTGTCATTCTGCAGAACCCACGCGATGGCAAGTTGTGACATCGTAAGACCAACAGAATCAGCGACAGGTTGTAGCTTCTGCACCGCTTCTAGAACCTCTGGTCGCATCCAACGGGAGATCATTCCCGCACCGCTCTTCTTATCGGTTGCACGAGATCCAACAGGTGGCTTCGCACCTGGCTTGTACTTTCCAGTCAGGACACCCTGTGCGATTGGAGACCAGACAATTTGTCCGATTCCTTCTTTACGTGAAAGTGGAACAACTTCAGCTTCAATTACTCGCCATAGTGCTGAATACTGTGGCTGACTTGAGACAAAACGTGAGTAGCCACGAGCATCTTGAATCTTGAGTGCAGATGAGATCTGTTGCGCTGTCCATTCAGAGAATCCAATGTAGTTGACCTTGCCTTGACGAATTAAATCTTCAAAGGCCTGAAGTGATTCTTCCAGTGGAGTCTCAAAATCAAAGCGGTGCATCTGATAGAGATCGATGTGATCAACATTGAGACGCTTAAGCGATGCGTGGCATGACTCCATGATGTGCTTACGTGAAAGTCCGCGATCATTCTTGCCAGTGCCTGTTGGCCAGTAGACCTTGGTAAAGAGTTCGTAGGATTCGCGGCGGATTCCTTTGAGCGCTTTGCCGAGAACCGTCTCAGCACGAGTGCCTGCATAAACATCTGCGGTGTCGAAGGTGGTGATGCCCAGATCGAAGGCGGTCTTCACACATTTGATCGCAGCTTCTTGCTCAACCTGTGAGCCATGGGTGATCCAATTTCCATAAGAAATCTCCGATACATACATTCCAGTGCTGCCGAGGCGTCTATATTCCATGTGCCAGACATTACGCCATATAGCTCTACAAATAAACACCCCCTTGACGTTCTGCATGAGGAAGAGTTTGTTATTAGAATATGTAGTAATCGGTCTGAACTAGTGGTGAAGAACAGGTGAGAAGCGCGATGAGAATTCGAGAGAAGTTCAACTCTGTCTGGCGCCACTTGCCGCACCCTTTTCAATGGGTGATTGTGGCAACGGTTGGATCGACTCTCGTTCTTCTCGGGATCGTTTTTATGTTCATCCCTGGCCCTGGCATTCCACTGATCGTTCTTGGCGTTGCAATCTTGGCAACCGAATTCGCATGGGCTGAGGTCGTCTATGCAAGAATCAAAAATGAGACAGAGAAATTCACTGCTCGCGCGAAGAAAGCTTGGAAGGGTAAGAAGAAGTAGTCCATGTCTGGGCGATAATCTAGGCTGGGCTCTATGAGTGCCAGCAGATTGCCCGATGAAGATCTTGCCCAGGTCACCTTTGTCGTACTTGATCTAGAGACTTCAGGTGCTTCTCCCAAAACCGGCAGCGCAATTACCGAGATAGGTGCCGTGAAAGTCTGCGGTGGAGTCGTGATCGGAACTTTTAAAACCTTCGTTAATCCCGGTACATCGCTGCCACCGTTTATCACTGAGTTAACTGGAATCACTGATGAGATGTTATGGGATGCCCCGCCTATTGAAAGCGTGTTGCCTCTCTTGTTGGAATTTCTCGGTAGTGAAAAATCAACAGTTTTTGTCGCGCATAACGCACCCTTTGACCTCTCGTTCTTAAGGGCATCTGCTGCGCTACACGGATATATCTGGCCAGCATTTCGCGTGATAGATACCGTCAAGGCAGCACGCTTTGTCCTGAGTAAAGATGATGTTGCCAACTATCAACTCGGGACCTTAGCTGAATACTTTCGAACCGAGATCTCCCCCAATCACCGTGCACTCGATGATGCGCTGGCAACTGTTGATGTTCTCCACGGCATCATTGAACGAATGGGGACATTCGGCATCACAACCATTAATCAGATGATGAGCGCTGGCAGCAAGCAACCTCGGAGCAACAATCAACGCAAAGTTGGTCTTAAGGCTGGGCTGCAATCTCCTGCGATAGATCAACCCACTTCTTCAGAAGAGCAGCTGTAGCCCCACTATCAAGTGCCGCAATGGCTTTCTTCAGACCAGTTGTGAGACGTTCATGAACTGTCAGTTCACTCTGTCCATCAAAGGCAGCTATCGCAGCAGCTGCGTTGAGTAGAACTGCATCTCGTGGAGCGCCGTGTTCACCTGCAAAAATCGAATGAGTTATTCGTGCATTTTCTGTAGCGTCACCACCGACGAGATCAGTTACCGGTGCACGTGAGATTCCGAAATCACCTGGCTCAATAAGATCGCTGCGAATTTCACCTCTACCGATACTCAGAACAGATGTCGTTGAGGAGAGAGTGATTTCGTCCAAACCATCATCGCCGCGAAAGACAAAACCATCGACGCCGCGAGTAGCTAGTACCTGCGCCATAACTAAATGCATTCGATCATCTGCAACCCCAATTGCCGCCGCCTGTGGTTGAGCAGGATTTGCTAACGGTCCGAGAATGTTAAAGACAGTGGGAACGCCCAACTCTTTTCGAGCGGGTGCGGCAAAGCGCATCGCCGGATGAAAGATTGGAGCAAAACAAAAACCTACTCCCAATTCGGCTACACAACGTTCAACACCTTTTCCATCAAGAGTAATGGCAACACCGAGCGCCTCAAGGAGATCACCTGATCCAGATTTACTTGATGCGGCTCGATTGCCATGTTTGACGACACGCGCTCCAGCTGAGGCGGCGATAATCGCGGCAGTCGTCGAGATATTGATGGTGTGCGCGCCATCTCCCCCGGTGCCGACAGTGTCGACTGCGCGCTCTTTGATTGAGATTGGGGCGCTATGAGCAAGCATTTGAGAAACAAGCGCGCCAACTTCTTCTGACGTTTCACCCTTGCCCTTAAGGGCGAGAAGGAACTCTTTAATTTCACCAATTTCTGCCTGCCCGAGAAGGATTCGCTCCATCACTGCAGAGATTTCATCTGGCTCAAGATCTAGCCCAGAGTCAAGACGTTGGATGTAACTCTCCCACGTCATCTCTTCACCAACCTTCTACAGAGCTATCGAGGTAGCCGGGTGCTTCGTGAAGAGATTATGCCTTGACGCGAGTAATTGATGCCCGCAATAAATCTGCAACGGTATGAGCAAGAGTAAATGGATCGATCGGGTGGAGGACATTGGCCTCGGCTCGAGACCATGTTGCTAGCCAGGCATCTTCCTTACGCGCTGTAATCACTAGAACTGGTGGACAGTTAAAGAGCTCATCCTTGAGCTGGCGGGCAACGCCCATTCCGCCCTCAGGGGCAGCCTCTCCATCGAGGATAAAGAGATCAATTCCGTGATCTGCAGAGCGAGCCTTGTTATCGACATAGAGTCGAAGGGCCGGCCCTGTCGCAAATTCAACGATGGTATGTGGGGCAAGATCGGCAGCGATAGAAGTGCCAAGGGCGGCAGCAATATGGGCGCGGACGGTGAGGTCATCTGAGTAGACGACTATCGAGAGGCGGCGGCCCGAATCTTCAGTCATGGGCGCATGCTACCGCGAGAAAGGGGCGATGTGATGGTGATCCGTTTCACCATAGGAAGTGACCAAATAAGCAGTAGATAGGGCGCAAGAAAGAGGTCAAAGGGGTCAAGATCGGGAATAATCGCCTTCATGACAAGCACAGTCTCCAGCACTCCCGCAGAGCCAGCCTCAATGCACCGGATTACAAAGCCAAATGTTGTAGCCGTCGGCACCATCGTATGGCTCTCCAGTGAGCTGATGTTCTTCGCAGCGCTCTTTGCAATGTACTTCACCACTCGCGCTGTGCAGGGTCCAACTATTTGGGGTGAGTCAACAGAGCTTCTCAACATTCCGTTTGCAGCATTTAACACGACGATTCTTGTGCTTTCATCTGTGACATGTCAGTTCGGCGTATTTGCCGCAGAGCGTTTTCAGAATAAGCGCGAAGGCTCAATCTTCCAGATCAGTCGCTGGGGAATGCGTGAATGGTTCTCACTTACATTCTTAATGGGAGCCTTCTTTATCGCAGGCCAAGTGTACGAGTATGCATTCTTGGTATCTGAAGGTCTCACACTTTCATCAAACGCTTATGGCTCAATTTTCTACCTTGCCACTGGCTTCCACGGTCTTCACGTGACGGGCGGTTTGATCGCGTTCCTCATCGTTCTTATCCGTGTTGCTAAAGCTCGTCGCTTTACCCACCAGCAAGCAACCACAACGATCGTAGTTTCGTACTACTGGCACTTCGTTGACGTTGTTTGGATCGCACTCTTCGCAGCAATTTATCTGATTAAGTAGATTGGGAATTTACGTGAAACGACTCTCTCGCTATCGCAGACACCGCGCTGCAGCCCCTCTTCTGCTTATCTTCGCACTCCTTGGTATTGGCACCACATTCCAAGTTGCAGGTGCAACAACTACATCTCCAATGACCGCTGAAGAACGTAGCGCGGCGATTGAAGAAGGTAAGGAGATCTTCCTTCGTGGATGTTCTTCATGCCATGGCCTTAACGCAGAAGGTGGACCGATTGCTCCATCATTGATTGGTGTTGGCGCAGCATCTGTTGACTTCCAGGTTGCAACAGGACGTATGCCAATGGCCGATATGAGCCAGCAGGCCATGCGCAAGGCCCCTGTCTATACCGATGAAGAGGTAGCAGCACTTGCTGCATATGTTGCATCCCTTGCACCAGGGCCTGAAATTCCAACAGAAGAGATGCTCAATTACGAACGTGATGGCGAACTTGCAGAAGGTGGCGAACTCTTCCGCACCAACTGCGCGATGTGCCATAACTTTGCCGGACAAGGTGGAGCGCTCACCCAAGGTAAGTACGCACCATCGGTCATGGGTGTTAAGCCAGTACATATCTATGAAGCGATGATTACTGGCCCACAAGCGATGCCAGTCTTCTCCGATAAGACACTTACTCCTAAAGAGAAACTCTCCATCATCAAATGGATTAAGCATGCAGAGAAGGAGCCACAACTTGGTGGAATGGCACTTGGTCGCGTAGGGCCGGTCACTGAAGGACTTCTCGTATGGACACTCGGACTTGGACTGCTTGTTGGTATCGCAGTCTGGCTAGCAACGAAGGCGAAGTAGGAAACTATGAGTAAAGAGATTGAAGCTATTCAAGATCCTGGATTACCAGCACACAAGCTACGACAGACAGATGTCGATCCAAAGGCTGCAGATCGTGCAGAACGTCAGGTAGCAATCCTCTTTGGACTATCTGCACTCAGCACTGTTCTCTTTATCTACTCCTATCTCTTTATCTCGACAGAGACATTTATATTCATCCCTTTAATGGGTGAACAGAATGCTCACCAACTCTTCTTGGGTCTTGGCCTTGCACTGGCTCTACTCTTTATTGGACTAGGTGCAGTGCATTGGGCGAAGACGTTGATGCCAGATCATGAAGTGATTGCACAACGTCACGAGTTTCGTTCACCAGATTCAGATCGTGAAGAGTTTGTTAAGACAGCTAAAGAAGGTGCAGCAGCAGCTGGCCTTGGGCGCCGCTCATTAATTAAGCGCACGCTTGGTCTATCACTAGGTCTTGTGGGACTCTCCCCGATTCTTCTCCTTGGTGACCTTGGCCCTCTTCCAGGAGATGATCTCAAGAAGACAGGTTGGAAGGCTGGCTCTCGTCTTGTTACAGATCCTGGTGATCGCCCAATTCGTCCTGAAGATCTTGAAGTTGGCGCTGTAGCGCAGACACTTCCTGAACTGGCTCCTGGAAAAGACCACAGAAGTCTCAATGACATTGCTAAAGATGCAGTTCTCTTGATTCGCCTACGTCCTGAAGAGTTTAACCTTGATGCAGAGCGTCTCTCATGGACATATCAAGGCATCATCGCCTTTTCGAAGATCTGTTCACATATGGGGTGTGCTGTGGCCCTCTATGAACAGTCAACTAAGCATCTTCTCTGCCCATGCCATCAATCAACATTCGATGTAACCCGTGCAGCCAAAGTTATCTTTGGACCGGCTGCACGTCCTCTGCCACAATTGGCAATCACAGTCGATGAAGAGGGTTACCTCGTTGCACAAGCACCATTTAATGAACCAGTTGGACCGAGCTTTTGGGGGCGATCTGCATGAGCGCACGTGAACGAATTGCGGGAAATGTAGCTAACTATGTAGATGAGCGCACCGGCGCTGCTGCGTGGATGAAGAAGAACCTACAGAAGGTCTTCCCAGATCACTGGTCATTTATGCTCGGTGAGATCGCGCTCTACTCGTTTGTGATCTTGCTTCTCTCAGGAACTTTCCTCACATTTTGGTTTGATCCATCGATGCGTGAAGTTGTCTACGAAGGCTCTTACGAGCCACTTCAAGGTCTTGAGATGTCTGCGGCCTACGCATCGGCTCTCGATATCTCATTTGAAGTTCGTGGTGGATTGCTCATGCGCCAGATTCACCACTGGGCTGCTTTGATCTTTATGGCGGCAATTGTTGTCCACTTAATGCGCGTCTTCTTTACCGGCGCCTTCCGTAAGCCTCGTGAATTTAACTGGATCATCGGAATTGGTCTTCTCACCCTTGGAATCGTTGAAGGATTCTTGGGCTACTCACTACCGGATGATCTTCTCTCAGGAACAGGTATCCGAATCGCTGAAGCGATTATTCAGGCGATACCAGTTGTTGGTTCATACCTTTCATTCTTCATCTTTGGTGGTGCCTTCCCTGGATATACATTTATTCCTCGTATCTACACCGTGCACATTCTCTTGTTGCCAGGAATATTCCTTGCGCTCATTACCGTCCACTTGATGTTGGTCTGGTACCAGAAGCACACCCAATATCCAGGCCCAGGTCGTACCGAAAAGAACGTTGTGGGTTACCCGCTCCTTCCAATCTATATGGCAAAGGCTGGCGGCTTCTTCTTTATCGTCTTTGGCGTCACCGCACTCTTGGGCGCAGTCGCATCTATCAACCCAATTTGGCTCTACGGTCCATATACACCTGGACAAGTCTCTGCCGGTTCACAGCCCGACTGGTACATGGGTTGGCTAGATGGCCTTGTTCGCATGGCGCCACCTCTCGAGCCTGTGATCTTTGGATACACACTCTCTCTCAACATCTTGATTCCAGGTTTGATTATTCCAGGAATCATCTTTACTGGAATGGCGCTCTATCCATTTATCGAACAGTGGATCACTGGCGATAAGCGCGAGCACCACTTGCTTGATCGCCCACGCAATGCACCAAACCGCACCGCGCTGGGCGTCATGTCACTGACCTTTATGATGATTGCTCTCATCAACGGTGGAAACGACCTGATTGCAACTAACTTTGATCTTTCAATCAATCAGATCATGTGGTTTAGCCGCATCGGAATTATTGTTCTTCCTCCGATTGCATTTATCGTGACAAAGCGAATCTGTCTCTCATTGCAGCGCGCTGATCGCGAGCTAGTCCTTCATGGACGCGAAACTGGACGCCTGGTCATGATGCCATCGGGTGAATTCGTTGAAGTTCATGAGCCAATCTCACCAGAAAAGGCATGGCTACTTACCCAGCACGAGCAGAATGCACCTCTCCAGCTTGAAGATACGGATTCCCGTGGTGTTCGCCGCCCTGGGTTATTGAAGTCGAAGTTGAGAAAGCGCTTCTCAGTAGCTCATGCTGAACAAGTTACTAAGCCGACTGTTGCAGATCTCAAGGAGATCGAGCACCACTAAGGGTTGAGTACTTCCTTCCCTCTCCCCTGTCGCACGACAAGTGCGACACCTGCGATAGTGACAAGCGTTCCCACGGCAGTAACGGGGCCTATCTTCTCTCCAAAGAGGAAGTAGGCCTCTACTGCTGTCACAGCAGGAACCAGGTAATACAGGGATGAGACTGATGCTGCGCTAGAACGCGCAAGGAGATAGTAGAGAATCAAGATTGCACCGATAGAGAGTGCAACGATCAACCAAACCAGCGAGAAGATGAAGGATGCATTCCAGGTAATTGATTGGCCATCTTCAAAGGTGAGAGCCAGTAGAGCCATCAGAATTCCGGTGGCAACGTACTGCCACGATGTGCCAGAGAGAACTTCTACTCCTGCTCCAAACTTCTTCTGTAATAGCGTTCCAGAGGTTCCACCTAGCAGCGCGATAAAGACTGCAATCACTCCAGCAAGTGGCAGAGCCTGCTCCCCCGAAGCTTCTAGCTTGGGTGCAATCACCATAACCAACCCTGCAAGGCCAAGTCCAAGACCTAACCACTTGCGACTAGATAACTTCTCGCCGAAGAAGATCGATGAAAAGATCGAGACTAGAACTGGCTGTAACGAACAGATCAGCGCCGTAATTCCAGCAGGCATTCCTTGCTTAACGCCATAAAAGCATCCACCCAAGTAGGCGCCGTGAATTGTTAAGCCAACGAGAGCGCTCTTTCCAATCGTAGGAAGATCCCGCGCAAATCGCTTTGTGATGACTAGGGCAATAATGGCGAGCAGTATCGAGGCAAAAGCCATGCGAACCGCGATAAAGGTAAATGGTGGTGCGTAGGGAATTCCGTAACGTATTCCAGTAAATCCTGTACTCCAGAGAAGTACGAAGATAATCGGTGCGCTCTTACTGTTTATTAAGCCTCGCATAGTGCTTTGAGTTTAACCAAAGACTTTGCCATCCACTTAGGGTTTCGCGCCAGAGAATCTGTCTTCTTCAGCCACCACAACTGTGCAGGATTACATACTGAGGCGTCGAAGGTCTCAGTCACCTGGGTAGAGCCGTTGCCGAGATCGACAAGCTCATAGGACCAGGTCCATTTCATGAGGTGGCGCCAGGTAATCAGGCGATTTTCTTCAAAGGCAACGACCTCATTGGTAATGCGATAAGGCACCTTAATCTTCATCTCCATGCCGAATTTTGCACCCAGAGATAAACGTTCAGGGCCTGATAGTGCACCTTGAACCGTAGATGAACCATCAAAGAGTGCATGGGATGCAGGCCGTGCAAGGTAATCAAATATCTTTGCAGGCGCGCACTCAATAACGATTCGTGCAGCTCTTTGGTACGGATGGATTAAATCTAGAATCTCCGCGCGCATGTAGGTGTTCTAGTTGCTCTAGTGATGGACGGTCATTGTTGGATCATCGAGTGGCTTCTCATACTCAGTCACCCAACCGATAATGCTGACAACGAGTGCAACGAGTGCAATCAGGGTCAACCACCAACCAATGATCAAACCAAAGCCCATTCCGATTGCACTTGCTGCAACTGGCAATGGCCACCATGAATGTGGGCTATAGAAACCAAGCTCTCCTGCGCCATCTGCAATTTCGGCGGTGAGGTTATCTGAAGGCATCGTCGCGCCGATACGTCGCTGGGTAAACCAGACGTAGAAGCCAACCATTCCTGAAAGACAGGCTGCTAAGAGCATGCCTGTGATTCCGACCTCTTCACCGCCGATATACCAATAGACCACAGTCATGAAAATATAGAAGACGCTGAGTCCAGTAAACAGTTGCCAATTAACCTTCATGGTTAATGCCCTTCGGTCTTAATGTGTGGGTGGTGGAGATCAAATGCTGGGCGCTCTGAGCGAATGCGTGGCATTGAAAGGAAGTTGTGGCGTGGAGGTGGGCATGAGGTTGCCCACTCAAGAGATGATCCATATCCCCAAGGATCATCGACTCCAACCATAGGGCTCTTGCGAGTGATCCATACGTTGATTGCAAATGGAATCATTGAAAGGGCGAGAAGAAATGAACCAACCGTTGAAATCATATTCATTCCGGTAAATCCATCAGTTGCTAGGTAATCGGCGTAGCGACGCGGGAAGCCCTTAATTCCGAGCCAGTGTTGAATCAAGAATGTGATGTGGAATCCGAAGAAGAGTGTCCAGAAGTGGATCTTTCCAAGGCGCTCGTTGAGCATCTTTCCTGTGAACTTTGGCCACCAGAAGTAGAAGCCAGCGAACATCGCAAAGACCACGGTTCCAAAGAGTACGTAGTGGAAGTGAGCAACTACGAAGTAAGAAGCAGAGACTGCAAAATCAAGTGGAGGAGATGCCAAAATGATTCCAGTGATGCCACCGAAGAGGAAGGTAACGAGGAATCCCATTACCCAGAGCATTGGTGTCTCGAATGTGACATGGCCTCGCCACATTGTGCCAATCCAGTTAAAGAATTTCACACCCGTTGGGACACCGATAAGGAATGTCATAAAGGAGAAGAACGGCAAGAGCACTTGACCACTTGCAAACATGTGGTGGGCCCAGACAGCAACCGAGAGAGCTGAGATTGCAATTGTTGCAGCAATCAGACCCTTGTAACCGAAGATTGGCTTACGGCTAAAGACTGGCAAAATTTCTGTTGCGATTCCAAAGAATGGAAGCGCCAAGATATACACCTCGGGGTGTCCAAAGAACCAGAAGAGATGTTGCCAGAGCATGGCTCCGCCATTGGCGGGGTCAAAGATATGCGAACCATAGAGTCGATCAGATTCAAGAGCGAGAAGCGCTGCCGCCAGTGGAGGAAATGCCAGGAGAACCAAGATAGATGTAAGCAGTACGTTCCATGAGAAGATCGACATGCGGAACATCGTCATACCTGGTGCGCGCATTGTGAAGATCGTTGTAATGAAGTTAACGCCGCCAAGAATTGTTCCAAGTCCACCGATAGCTAGTCCTACTACCCAGAGATCTCCGCCAATACCTGGCGAATATGTTGAGTTAGAAAGCGGTGCGTAAGCGGTCCAACCAAATGATGCCGCACCTCCTGGAGCTAAGAAGCCAGAGAAGGTCATGATGGAGCCAAAGAGGTAAAGCCAGTACGAGAGCATATTCAAACGTGGGAATGCAACATCTGCTGCGCCAATTTGTAGCGGCATGATGACGTTTGCAAAACCAACAAAGAGAGGCGTTGCAAACATCAGCAACATGATGGTGCCGTGCATCGTAAACACTTGGTTGTACTGCTCGTTAGAGATGAATTGCATACCTGGACGAGTCAGCTCAAAACGAAGAATCAGCGCAAGGATTCCGCCGATAAGAAACCAAGCAAATGAAGTGATCAGGTAGAGATAACCGATGGTCTTATGGTCGGTCGAGGTAATCCACTTAACGAAGAGGCGCCCCTTTGAGGAAGGTGCAACTCCAGGAGTTGGGGCAATCGTTGGTCGCTCTGCGTAGGTGGTCATGCCGCACTCGCCTTCAAGGTCTCTAGGTACTTCTGGTAATCAGCCTTTGATACAACTTTGAGAGTAAAGATCATCTGTGCATGGTTTCGGCCGCACAAGATGTTGCATCGCCCTGGGTATTCACCAATTTTATTGGCTGTAAATTCAAGATTGTTTGTTACTCCAGGAAGATTCTGTATCTGAATCATGAACGCCGGGATCCAGAATCCGTGGACCACATCACTTGCTGTGATTGTGTAGCGGACGCGTTCACCGACTGGGACAACCAGAGTTGGTGGCTTTGAAGGGGTTCCTGTGACAACTGCCTTCTCCCCTGCCTCTGGATACCCAAACTGCCATGACCACTGGATTGCATTGACAGTAATTTCGTGTGCAACGTTCGGAGACTTCGCAACAATCTCTTCCTGCTTGACGGCGGTGAAATAGAAGAGAACTGCGATGATGATAAATGGAATAACTGTGTAGACAACTTCAACGGGGATGTTGTACTGGAACTGCTTTGGAAATTCGCCTTTAGATTCTTTTGCTCTATGGAACACAGCCGGCCACAAGATCAAGATCAGAGTGATGATGCCAACGACTGCAGCTGCAATCCATGCGCCTTGCCATAATGAGAGTGAGATGTCATTAACGCTTGAGACACCCTCGGGGAATCCAAGACCTGAAACTTCTGAACATCCAGTAAGGGCCAAGGTGATCGGTGCGATCAAGAGCCCTAGGCGCAGTGAGCGCGATTTTCTCGTTGGAAGCGACATAGGCTAAGGATAGTGGCGAGGAGAGAAGTTGTGAGCAGGTGCGAGTAGCCTTCCTCGGGTGGTTCGTGTCACAGGAAACTTCTCATCCGAGGCTCCCCTTGCAGGGATAGTCGCTTCGGCAATCTCTGCCGCCTTCGAGGCTGGTTGGGCCGACCCTAAGAAACTCTCCCAGGCCGCAACTCGCTCCAAAATACTGCGCAGCCAAGCAATTGAATCCATTGCTGGACGCCTTGGAACTCGAGTTGATGAGATTGAAATCGTCGGTGAGGGCGAACTTGCTACTTATCTCTGCATCGCAGGTTTCCTCCAACCAGAACGCCACCTGGCAGTCGGTGCGATTGATCGCGGGAAGATCCGTGCCTTCACACGAACGCATCACGATCACACCATTGTTCCCGTTGATTCACGTGGTGCACTAGTTGCAGATGCGATCCCGTCACGATCTCTCTTAACTTTGCAGGTTGCAAATGGTGAAACAGGAATCATTCAAGATGTAGAGAAACTTTCATCGCGTGCAGAAATTGTGGTCCTTGATGCAACCCACTCTGCTCCACGAGTTCGGCTTACTTCACGTTGGGATGGCGCGATCTTTTCCAGTGAAAGTTGGGGAGGTCCATCAGGTCTGGCCTTTATGGCCATTCGCAGCGCCGCGCAGTGGCGCTATCCCCTGCCACACATTGCACCGATTCGAACACCTGGTGGCTACTCACTTCCACTTTTATTAGGTGCGGCGGTAGCCCTTGAAAATTTCAACGAGAATGAGGCGAGAATCCGCGCACTCAATCTCTATCTCCGTAAGGTAATCGCTCAAGCACTTCCAGATGCAGTCGTTGTCGGAGATATCGACAAGTCAATGCCACACAAGGTGACAATCACCATTCCGGATGGCATCAGCGAGATGTTTATCCGCGAACTCGAAGCCCAATCAATTACGATCGATGCCGGTTCTGCCTGTTCGCCAGATGATTTAACGCCCAGCCATGTCTTGGCTGCGATGGGGCTTCCTACTGAAGGTTCTATTCGTTTGACGCTACGCGATGATCAGAGTGAAGCTGAGATAGATCAGCTGGTGAGCGCGTTAGTGAAAGTGCGCGGCGACCTCTAGGCGAGCAGCGCTGCCATATGCACCCTCGAAGCGATCGAGGAATTCTGAAGGCGTGAATGCATACTCCTGTGTTCCCATGGTTTCGATGACATAGGTAGCCAACATCGAACCTAATTGCGCGCATCGTTCGTGAGATAGCCCCCACGCTAATCCTGCAACGAAACCGCTTCGGAACGAGTCGCCTACTCCGGTGGGATCCACTTTGGCTTTCTCTTGAGGACAGGTAACGGTGATTGTCTCTATGCCGCGACCTTCAACGCGGGAACCGGCTGCACCCAAAGTAACAACACGATATGTCACGCGATCTAAAATCTCTTCATCGCTCCAGCCAGTCTTTTGAATAGCTAGAGCAAGTTCGTATTCATTGAGGAAGAGATAGGTAGCGCCATCGATCAGCGCCTTAATCTCTTCACCTGAAAGACGTGCCATCTGCTGCGATGGATCTGCCAAGACCGGGATTCCCTTTGAGCGCGCAACCTGCGTATGACGCAACATGGCATCGGGATCATCTGGTGAGATCACCAAGAGATCGAGATTGCCCTCTTTATCAATGATTGGTTGTAGCTCAATGTTGCGCGCCTCAGACATTGCTCCAGGAAAGAAGGATGCAAATTGGTTGTGTTCTGAGTCGGTAGTAACTGTGAAGAGTGCGGTGAATTGAGTAGTTGAGACCAGTGCATGGGAGGTATCAACACCATGACGAGTAAGCCAGGCGTTGTAATCTGGCCAATCTTTTCCAACTGCTGCAATGAGAAGAGGGTTATGACCAAGTACTCCAAGGCCGAAACAGATATTGGCGGCACATCCCCCGCGGCGAACCTCAAGGCCATCTACGAGAAATGAGAGTGAGAGTTTTTCGAGGGAACCAACGACGACAGAATCAGAGAACTTTCCTGGGAAAGTCATGATGTGATCGCGACCAACTGATCCTGCAACGCCTATCTTCATAGGGCGAGAATCTACAAGTAACTAGATGTAAATGTGGGGATTAGTTAAATGAATCACCGCAGGCACAAGATCCCTGCGCATTAGGATTATCGATCGTAAAGCCCTGCTTCTCGATGGTATCCACGAAATCGATTGTTGCACCCATCAAATATGGATCGCTGAGCTTTCCAGTAACAACCTTGACTGTTCCAAACATGCGGACGACATCACCCTCGAGTTCGCGGTTATCAAAGAAGAGTTGGTAGCGAAGACCAGAACATCCACCAGGCTGCACCTCAACGCGGAGGTAGAGATCATCTGCGCCTTCTTGAGCCAAGAGCGCTGCAACCTTGGCTGCTGCCCCATCGGTAAGTGCGATGCTGGTTGTTGTTGATGTGGTGTCCTGTGTTGTCATGGTGAAAGAGTACCCTTGCCACTTCGCATCTGCGACTTTTATAGGCGACAATAGAGACATGTCATCAAGCACTGTGACCAACCTCCTTCTCCTTGGGGCTGGGGCCGACCCGCTCTCAGAGCGCGGCGTCACATGTGCGGGTGAGATTCCTGCAGCCAGTGATCCTGATCTTGTCGCCCGAGCACGTGCAGCCAGAGCAGCCTTGGGAGATCGCGCCATTGTCTTGGGCCATCACTACCAGCGCGATGAAGTAATTGAATTTGCAGATATCACCGGCGACTCATTTAAGTTGGCACAGGCAGCACAGGCGCAGAGTTGCGCAGAGTTTGTCATCTTCTGCGGTGTTCACTTCATGGCAGAAAGTGCTGACATATTAACAAGTGCTCGCCAGAAGGTAATTCTCCCCGATCTAGCTGCAGGATGTTCGATGGCAGATATGGCAACTGCCGCACAAGTAGATGAGTGCTGGAAAGTTCTTGAATCGCTAGGAGTTGCATCCCAAACAATTCCTGTGACGTATATGAATTCTTCTGCTGCGATCAAATCATTTACCGGCGAACATGGCGGAACTGTCTGCACCTCTTCCAATGCAAAGTCGGCCATGAGTTGGGCATTTACACAAGGAGAGAAAATTCTCTTCCTTCCCGATCAACATTTGGGTCGCAACACTGCCGTTAAAGATTTGGGTCTGACTCTTGAAGATTGCGTTCTGTGGAATCCATGGAAACCGATGGGCGGACTTACTGAAGATCAGATTCGCAACGCCAAGGTTTTATTGTGGCGCGGACATTGCTCGGTACACGGTCGCTTCTCTAAGGAATCTATTGACGATGTACGTAGCCGAATTCCAGAAGTAAAGATTCTGGTACACCCAGAGTGCACCCACGAGGTCGTCTCTCACGCCGATGTTGTAGGAAGTACTGAGTTCATCATTAAGACAATTGAGGCGGCACCTAGTGGTAGCTCTTGGGCGATTGGGACCGAGTTCAATCTCGTCTCGCGCCTTGCAAAGGCTCACCCTGATAAAACAATTGTCTTTCTTGATAAGACCCTCTGCTACTGCTCAACGATGAACCGGATCGACCTCCCCCACCTCGTCTGGGCTATGGAGTCATTGGTTGCTGGGCACGTGGTCAACCAGATCACAGTTGACGCCACAGTAAAAAAATTCTCTCAACTGGCACTTGAACGAATGCTCGCTCTATAGTCCACCCATGAGCAAAGAGTCATCGACCGAAAAGTCCTCATCACAGTCCCCGCAGAAGAAGGGGCGTCCTACTCCAAAGCGTAAGGATGTCGAATCAGCGCGCAAGGTTTCACCACTTGCCCCGGCGCATACCAAAGAAGAGAAAGCACGTCAGAAGTCTGCACAACGCGCAGCTCGTATGGCACAACGCGCGGCATATTTGCGCGGTGACGAGAGCGCCCTGCCATTGCGCGATAAAGGTCCTGTAAAGAAATTTGTTCGCAATTATGTCGATTCACGCCGCTCAATCGGTGAGTACTTCTTGCCCATCATCGCAGTTGTACTGATTATCTCGTTGATCCCAGTGGCCGTTGCCGCTGTCATGGGTGTTGCATTGATGTACTCGGTTCTCTTTGCCTCTGTCGTTGACGGAATCTTCCTCACCAAGCGAATCAAGCGTGAGGTTGCCGCTCGCTTCCCGGGAGAGCCTGTCAAAGGTTTGGGAATGTACGGCTGGCTTCGTTCAACACAGATGCGTCGCATGCGCGCTCCTAAGCCTGGCGTGGCAGTGGGCGAAAAGTTCTAAATTCGCGTTAAGGTACGAACACAACTGAATAACAGTTCTAAGTAATAGTTCTTTTGTAGGGGAAGTTCGGTGCAAATCCGACGCTGACCCGCAACCGTAAGAGCGCTCGTCGCTCGTAGTCGGATTACCTACCTAAGAGCCTTGACCAACACCCGCCGAGGTTTGCGGGGCGTAGTCCAAAGATAAGCGTGCAATCGCATCTCTTCGAGCTACCCCTGTGAGACTCTCACATAATGAGGAGCTCCAGATAAATGAAAAAGAAATTCGCAGTACTGGCCGCCGTTGCCATAACACTCTCAACACTTTCCACCTTAACCCCCGCATCTGCTGCAGGTTCTGGCTATCGCTACTGGGGTTACTTTCAAGCAGCCCCTAAAGCAACTGCATGGACTGCTGCAATGACTGGCCCCACTGTAAACATTGCAGATGGCGCAGTTGAAGGATGGGCATTCACATTCTCCAGCGAGGCTGTCCCAGATGCATCATCGCCATCTGTACTTCCAGACTTCCAAACTCTCTGTGGCAAGACGCGCGCAGTCGCCGGCAAGAAGCGCATCGGTATCGTCATTGATTTCGGTGCCACATATCTTGCTCCATCTGGAGAGAAACCACTGAAAACGGTAAAGCGTTGCATCGTCATAGATAAGAAAGCACAAGGCATCGATGTCTTGGGCAAGGTTGTACGAGTACGTGCTGATAAGTCGGGGTTGATCTGCGGCCTTGCTGGCTATCCACGTAAAGAGTGCGGTGTCGAGATTGCCACACCTACAGAGCTTGCCTCAAAGTAGATCGTATTAGTAGGTAATCGATGATGAAGAAGAGATTCCACCCACTGACGTGGTGGATAGGTGCGATTGTTCTTGCGATCGCCATATCAGTAGCCGATCACATCGCCTTCAATCTGGCGGTTGTGGCTGGAATCTCCTTCATCGTCTTTCATTCAAATCGCAGCGCTATCGATAAGACGCCATGGTCTGGCGGTTTGTGGTTTGCCCTCAAGATCGCAGTAATCATCATCGCTATACGCACCTTCATCGGCATCGCAATTGGTGTTCCTGTTCCAGGAAATACTCTCTTTGAACTACCGATTCTCTATCTGCCTGATTGGATGGCAGGAATTCGAATTGGAGGTGCAATCACTCAAGAGCGATTGTTCTTTGCAGTCAGCGAAGGTGTGCAGATTGCAACGCTGATCTGCATCTTTGCTGCCGCAACTTCTCTGACTTCACCGCATCGACTCTTGCGACAGATGCCGATCTTTATCTATGAATTTGGAGTCGCTCTCGTTATTGCAACATCGGTTCTTCCACAATTGGTATCAAGTGCTTCTCGTATCAAGAGCGCGCAGCGAATGCGGGGCATTCAACGTCGAGGATGGTCGAGCGTTGCTCTTCCTCTGCTTGAAGAGTCCTTGGCCCGCTCTTTAGATTTAGCGGCGGCGATGGATTCGCGAGGATATGGTTTTTCACGCAAACGATCTCGCTATAGGCGTGAGAGGTTATTGCGCCATGACGTGACCGTTATCGCCTCCTCTCTTGCCTTCATCCCTTTAGCGATGGTGGGTTTCTAGATGATTTCATTTAGCAACGTCTCTCTGATCTATCCACACTCGCTACGAACGGTCTTTGATAATCTCTCATTTACTATCGATGAAGGTGAGATGGTCCTTGTTATCGGGGCAACAGGTTCAGGTAAATCTTCACTGCTGCGTCTGATCAATGGACTCGTCCCCCATCACACCGGTGGCATCTTGGCTGGAGATATCTCAGTTGACGGAATCTCTACCTCGCTGACAAAGCCGGGCGGCTTGGCCCACATCATTGGAATTGTTGGACAGAACCCAGCGCATGGTTTTGTCACAGATACCGTCGAGGAAGAGCTCGTCTTTGGCATGGAGGCTCTTAACTTTTCACAAGATGTCATGCGAAAGCGCGTGGAGGAGATTCTCGACCTCCTCTCTCTTGCACATCTGCGCCAGCGATCAATCTCAACCTTAAGTGGTGGTGAACAACAGCGAGTTGCAATCGGAAGTGCACTAGTGATGCATCCGAAAGTTCTTGTCCTGGATGAACCAACATCTGCTCTGGATCCAATCGCCGCAGAAGAAGTTCTCTCAATCTTGCATCGCTTAGTTCATGATCTTGGACTCACTGTTGTCATCTCAGAACATAAACTTGAAAGAGTTATTGGCTTTGCCGACCGCATCATCTCGATATCAAGAGATGGTCAGGCAGAAATTGATATTCCTGAGGAGATTCTCAAGCGCTCGGCGATAGCTCCGCCTATCGTGCATTTAGCTAGAGCTCTCAATCTTGATTCAGTTGGAACCAGTGTGCGCGAAGTACGACGAATGACATCTCATCTGCGTGACTTCACTCCCCTTGTAGCCAACCCGTCAAAGAGATCCGGCGAAAGTGTCGTCGCAATCGAGAGACTTTCACATAGCTATGGCCAGAAGATTGCATTGCGCGAGATCTCACTTGAATTCAGAGCCGGAGAGATCACCGCTGTGATGGGAAGAAATGGTGCCGGAAAGAGCACGCTCTTTAAATCTATCGTTGGATTCCATTCTTCCGATAGCGGAAGTGTCCATGTCCTGGGGGGCGATCCAGCCGAACTTCATGGCCTAGAACGGTTAAAGAGCATTGGTTACATTCCTCAAGAACCGAGTGATCTCCTTATTCATCCAACGGTTTCCAAAGAGTGCGCAGCAAGTGATCGTGACCATGGGCTAGAGCCCGGATCTACCTTTGCATTTCTGGCTCGTCTGACTCCGACGGTAAACCCAGATGCACATCCGCGCGACCTCTCTGAGGGGCAGAGACTCTCCTTGGTGCTGGCCTTGATCTTATGTAGTGCTCCGGAAATTTTAATCATGGATGAACCCACTCGCGGATTGGATTACCAGGCAAAAGCGTTACTCGTTGACACTCTTGTCTCGTATGCGCGAAATCTTGGAAAGTGCGTGTTGATTGCAACCCATGATGTGGAGTTAGTTGCCGAAGTGGCAGATCGCGTTGTTTTTATTGCAGATGGTGATGTTGTGGCAGATGGTCCGACCGTTGATGTACTTCTCTCATCACCTGCCTTTGCGCCCCAAGTCGCAAAAGTGATGTCGCCTGCACCATGGCTGACCGTTAAGGATGCCCTGACAGCAATTTCAGATGCAACGAATCCAAAGAGTGCTCAATGAAAAGCACTCTCGATATCTATCGCCTCTCGAACCAATCAAAGCTGGTTCTTACCTTCACATCACTTATAGCCCTGGCTGGATTTATCTGGCCTTTTTTCTACTCTGGAAATTTGCAATGGATCTTCGTTATTGCGATCGCCGCATCTGTATTTCTACTCATCTCTGAGATCGGCATCGGATCGATCGATGCAAAATCGATCGCGCTTCTTGGAGTAATGAGCGCATTCATTACATTGCTCCGCCCACTTGGAGCCGGGGCTGCCGGCCTTGAACCAATTTGGTTTGCCCTCATCATTGCAGCACGTGTCTTTGGCCCGTCATGGGGATTTCTCTTAGGCGTTACCTCAATGACGACATCAGCGTTGATGACAGGTGGAGTTGGCCCGTGGCTCTCCTATCAAATCTTTGCTGCAGGGTGGATTGGGCTCCTTGCTGGATCACTTCCTCAGAGAATCGGCGGCAGATTAATTCGTGGGGCAAGCGAGAAGGTGATGCTGATTTTCATCGGAGTAATTGCATCCTTCGCATTTGGACTCTTGATGGATCTACAGTTTTGGCCTTGGGTTCTGGGTTCCAGCACAGAGCTTTCATATATTCCAGGTGGTGAAATCGGTGAGAACTTTTCACGCTTTATCGCCTTCCACTTTGCCTCGTCGATGGCATGGGATATTCCTCGAGCGATTTTAACTTCGGCCCTTATAGCTCTTACTGCAACGCCATTTCTTCGAGCGCTGCGGCGAACATACTTTAAGGCAGCTTTTCTAAGCCCTATTGAATTCCGAGAGAGTCTTCAGGCAAAGAGCTAGCGAACGTGTGAGGGCACAAAGGGAAGATCGACGATTGTCGCCGTTGACTCTCGCCCGCGAATATCGATGGTGACCTGATCTCCAATTGTCAGAGCGGTATCAATCAGAGCAAGTCCGATACCCACACGAAGCGTTGGTGAGAATGTTCCGCTGGTCACGATGCCAACTGAGTTTCCAGCAGAATCTTTGATCTCCATATCCGCACGTGGGATTCCACGATCATTGGATTTAATTCCACGCATACGCCGTGTTGCACCTGCATTCTTCTGTGCGAGAAGTACTTCGCTGCCGTGAAATGCAGTCTTCTTCCACCCGATTGCCCAGGTCGCACTTGCTTGCACCGGTGAAATCTCAAGTGAGAGTTCGTGGCCATGCAGTGGGTAGCCCATCTCAGTACGTAATGTGTCACGAGATCCGAGTCCGCAGATCAGACCATCCTCGTGGGCAACTGCTGCAGCACAGAGATCCCAAACCTTCTCAACATCACCTCTTTGTGGAATCAATTCGAAACCATGTTCTCCCGTATATCCGGTGCGACAGACGATGACATCTGCGCCACCAATGTTCATATAAGAAAAAGCCATGTAATCCATCGCAGGTTCCACGCCAAGTCTTTGTAACGCCGCAGCAGCTTTTGGTCCTTGCAGTGCAATGACACCGAAATCTTCGTGAAGATTGACAACAGTAACTCCCGCTGGCGCACTCGCTTGAAGCACGCGAACTACCTCTGTTGTATTTGATGCATTCGGAACCAGAAATAAATCGGTAGGACTATTGCGATAGACAATCAGATCATCAATCACGCCACCCTGATCGTTACAAAGGAGTGTGTACTGCGCTTGACCATCTGAAATTCGAGAGAGATCGTTTGTAAAGACTGAGTTGAGAAATTCAAGGGCGCCCTCGCCAGTGACCCGAGCTTTGCCTAAGTGCGAAACATCAAAGAGACCTACTCGCTCTCGCACCGCTCCATGCTCGGCCAGAACACCAGCACCTGGATACTCGATGGGCATCAACCAGCCACCAAAATCAGCCATCTTCGCCTCAAGGGCTAGGTGGCGACTATGCAAAGGTGAATTTTTCATCCCATCAACCTACACTTACGGCGCTAGGAAGAGGCAGTTAGCGCTGCCGAAACTTTTGAAAGGTATATGTGACTTCGACTATGACCACACTCTCTCTTACCTCATCGCTGACAGATGACATCCTTGTTGTCGGATTGGCCCAAGGTCAGCCGACACGTAAAGGCGGCAAGGCAACGTTGGTCATTGAATCAGGAGATCTCGCACTCGATGCGAAGAGCTTAGAAGAGATTCTGGGCGACATGGGAGCCACAGGTAAGGCCGATGAAGTCATCAAGATCCCTGGCAACTCAGTCCGCCTTCTGGTCTTTACCGGTCTTGGAAAAGTTTCATCTGCATACGGTCACGAAACTCTTCGTCGCGCAGCAGGTGCTGCAGCACGGTCCCTGACTAATCAAAAGTCTGCAACCTTCGCCCTTCCTGCTCGTGATCTTGAAGGTGTTGCCGCCGTTGCACAAGGAGCAGGCCTTGGCGCATATCTCTTCAACGAATTTAGAAGTGATGAAGTCGTTACCAGTAACTCCGCGCTAACTGCTGCAAAGATCTACACCTCCCATGCGGCAAAGGCTGAATATAAAGAAGCAGCCATTGAGGCAGCAGTCATTGCCCAATACACCTTCCTTACTCGTGACCTCATTAATACGCCGCCAAGCCACCTCAACCCTGCAACATTTGCAGAACGCATGAGCGCAGAAGTAAAGGCTGCAGGCGGTGTGCGCGCAGGTCTTTCCATCACAGTGATGACAGAGACAGCTCTCAAGAGCAAGGGATACGGCGGAATCACAGCAGTTGGTCAGGGCTCAGCCAATCCACCACGTCTGGTTCGAATTTCATATACACCGACTGGAAAGGTGAAACCAGCAAAGCGTTACGCATTCGTTGGCAAGGGAATCACCTTCGATAGCGGCGGACTTGCACTCAAGCCCGCTCTTGGCATGGAAGCGATGAAGTCAGATATGAGCGGAGCGGCAGCAGTCTGTGCATCTGTCTTGGCGATTGCTGCATTGAAGTTGCCAGTTGCAGTCGACGTGTGGGCTCCACTTGCTGAGAACATGGTCAGTGACAATGCGACCCGACCAAGTGACATCATCACTATTTATGGCGGCAAGACCGTTGAAGTTCTTAACCCGGATGCAGAAGGTCGTCTTGTTCTCGCCGATGCGCTCCAACGTGCGCAGGAAGAGAAAAATCTTGATGCGATCTTTGATATTGCAACTCTGACTGGCGCACAGGTAATTGCATTAGGCACTCGTACATCTGCAGTGATGACAAATAATGAGTCGCTCTCATCTGCATTTCTCGCAGTCACCCAGACAACTGGCGAGCAGTTCTGGCCAATGCCGCTTCCGACAGAGCTTCGCGCATCTCTAGATTCGCCGGTTGCCGATCTTGCAAATATTGGAGATCGCATGGGCGGAATGCTTGTTGCCGGAATTTTCCTTAAAGAGTTTGTCTCTGATGATCTTCCTTGGCTCCACTTAGATATTGCAGGTCCTGCCTATAACGATCGCAGCGCTCATGGCTACACCCCTGTCGGTGGAACTGGTATCGGCCTACGTTCGCTTGTTGCAGCGGCCAAGGCCCAGATCTAAGGCGAACTCCCCCACCTGGCGTTATCTGCCTCTCATT
>JACCDH010378904.1_pt1 | contig 25550 bp, 30 predicted proteins | sample 7442481 | NCBI WGS metagenome assembly JACCDH01 (sample SAMN15323433, study PRJNA562643) | freshwater metagenome | isolation source: river surface water | place: USA:Blue River Watershed | collected 2017-08-15 | reverse complement strand
GCATCCTTTACGGATTATATACGCGTAGATCCAATTCCGTCAAAATTAGACAATTTTGATAACTGGTTATATCGTGTACATAATCGTGTAAATGGAAAACTCCGAGAACAGAAATTACTGACAACACCTGATCCAAAATGGCCTGAAATTCAGCAGAGATACAAACAGTGGTTGTCGGCTCCTTGTTCCGCTCAGAAATTTATTGGTTGGGATTTTCTCTTCTCGGTTGCCTACACGACTCCCAGTCATTCTGTGGCCAGTAAACCTATGCCAGGTTCACCCCCTAAATCCCACATCAAAACACCTCAACTTCAAAACCGCTGGAATATTTTATCACGCGAAGAACGTATTCCCTACATGGAACAATGGTGGAAAATACTTGGTACCGTTCTCCCCTATCAGGAATGGCGAGATGCCTGGAAGAAAGCAATCTCTGTACACGGAAATCCTCCTCTGAAATTAGGTCGGCACAAAATGACCGCCTGGTTATTTGCAATGGAAAAATTAGTTTGCGCATTTCTAGAAGAAATCACACCCCATAATTCTTTTGAAGGTCTTTGTTCTGAACTTTCCACATTCAGTAGTGGTTGCGGCTCCTCCAAACGCTCTAAAACATGTCGGTCAACAAAAACCCATGCACGAAAACGTCTAACCTATAGAAGAAGGTCTACGTATAAAGCAACTGGCGGGTTTTTATAGACCCAGTGAATATGTTTGTAATGTAGACACCGTTAAATTGTAATTTTTCATAAACTCCTCAATCCATGGATCTTCCATGAGAAGTTTATAACATGCCCGTTTGTACTCTAAGGGATATACAACTGTTTGTAGGACTTTGTAAATTGAAGAAATAAATTCCTGTAATGATGATTGTGCTTTACTTATATTAACTGGTATAATTCTTTCTTCGTCAATATTTAATTCTGGACGACGAATGCTCTTGAACATAATACGATATAGTCTATAACCTTCCTCAAATTTACCACAAGACACAACCCAGCTATCTGCATCGGCATCTTGATTTAAAATGACTCTATCGTGTTCATAAAAACGATACAAAGAGGACAAGGGATCCGGCATTTTATATACTTTTGAAAAAGGTATATCCTTAAACTTTAGACCAAGGAACGTTAAAACGCCTATTTCTAACTTACAGTCCATGAGCGATTTCTAGGCAATGTATGCTTCATATAGGGCATTACCCAGCGCGGATTTGTGCTCCAAACAAGAATTGCAGTATTCAACCATGCTATACTATTTGCATCTTCGTTCTCATTGTTCTGCATATTCTTAATAATTTCAAACGTATCGTCAAAGTTAGGATGATTGTTTGTATCCATCCACTCTATAAGTTCATCAATTATAAATTCAAATTCGTCTTCTGATATAGTATCCGATAGTAATTTAATACATAATTTTTGGAAATGAAGATACTTGCGAGGTATTTCTTCTACATCAAGTGGTTCAGGTTTTGTATTTGCCAATTCTGCTTCTACTTCTTTTTTAATTCTTTGTTCATCCCAACATGTCCACACTATTATACCAAAAGCACCTAGTATAATTGTAAGGATTATTAAAATAGTTGAATGCACGTATGTAATACATGATTCATAATCCTCAATATAATATTTCATCATTACGTAATTTGTAAAATGCAACACTAATAAACATAGAAAAATGTAAAACAGTAATCAATTTTATAGGCCAAGTGAACGTAATTTTGACTCAATTAGGGCATTGTAGTGAAGTCCCGGAAATTTTGCTTTCCAAACAGCACAGGGTAATAATTCTCTTCGTTCTTTTTCAGAAACACCTAGAGAAATCCAACGACTTTCATAGGTGGCAGCGCGTTCCCAATCTTCTGAATTCCAAACAGGGTCGTTATCCGGTTTCACAATCCAAGGTTCCATTCGTTTTCCTCGTACTAACATTTCTGACCTATTAATTTATTTTCTTGCCTCTATTTAGATAAATGAAGGCAGGAAAGGGACAGATGTTAATTATGTTTGGAGTTATGGCAATAGGAATTACATTCCTCATTTTTTGGGGACGTGCAACAAAAGTGCATGAAGGATTTTCTAACAGTGGCGCGTATAAGATGGTTATGTATGGAACAGACTGGTGTCCTCATTGCACTGCAGCAAAGCCCAAATTCGAACAATTAGGGGCTACACAGACCATCGACGGAAAAGTCGTCGAGTTTGCGGTTGTGAATCCCGAGAAGGATAAGGCTGCTGCGGAAGGAAAGAATATTTCTGGATACCCAACTTTCCATCTTTACAATCCTGACGGGTCTCTGAAGGAGGAGTACGAGGGACCTCGGACTGCAGAGGGCATTCTTTCTTTCCTGAAGAGCAAGCTGTAAGCCACATTTGATATGCAGCGGTACTCATTTGTTCCAACAGTGTAAAATCATCAGATTTAAGAGAAAAATACCATGCAGGGAAAGGCGGAGAAGGAAACCAGATAATATTTTTTGACCATTTTGATTTAAGATGAAAAATATATTCTGGTTCTCCAAAATGCAATATGCTAAATACAAATTCTGAAAATGTTTTGGGACCTTTTATCCAAGATCGTTCAAATGCAAATCCCAATGATTCCATTTTTGCTTCTTCCGTGATTAAAAACTTCCATGGAAAATGCGCGTCTACAGCCCCATCAACCCATACATGATTGTTCACTGGGTTCCGAAAAGGAGTATAAAAAAACGGCAGTGTCATACTTGCCCGTATAACATCCACTAATCGCATATCTGGATACGTTTCAGCGGAACATTGCAACGTTTTATGTTGATTTAGGTCACATACAAATATTGACACATTTTGAATATCCTTCATTTTATATTGACTACTTCCTGCTTTTGCAAGTTCCAATACACGCTCTACTTCTCTTACCATAGACTGACAATCATCTAGACCCCATGTTGTTGTAAGTTCCATAATATTCATAATATTCACATCCCGAAATCGCGCAAAGTTCGTTTCTTTCATTATTTCATTTACACGTTGTACGGATTGCGTAAGTGCTAGCAATGATGCTAATAAAGACCCGGCAGAAGTACCCCACCATTGTTTGACTTTTATAAGTTGTTGTTTTTTTTCCAATTCTAAAAGAGTGGGTAAAAAAACTAGACATCGTGTTCCGCCTCCTGAAAAAACCAGGCGTTTTGGAAAAAACATTCTGAATAAGTGTAGATACTCATAATCTTAAACCCACCTCGTCCAGAAGGTTGTAAAATCTTCTGGAAAATCAGTAAGATGAGTTTACTTCCCCCTATTCTGAATCCCTCTACCCTATATTCACAGGAAGCAAAGAGAGATGCAACACGAATACGAATTTATAATAGTGTTCTCCAAACAATTTATAATAAGATTAAAGCAATAGCACGTGTACCCGGTAACGAAAAATGCTTATGGTACGTTATTCCAGAATTTATTCCAGGAACCCCTCGATTTGATATAGGTGATGCAGTAATTTATCTTGTCTGGAATCTACGAAACGCCGGTTATACAGTTAATTATACACCACCTACAATGTTGCACATTGACTGGCGTCATCATGATACAAAATACCAGGAACGCGAAAGTCCATGGGCACAAGTATTAAACTCGGCGCGCCAACAGGTTCTTACAACAGCTCAAGCATATCAGCCACCTGTTGTAGTTAGTACTGGAATAATTGCACCGGCAACAATTTCAATACCCAATAATATTCATTCACAACCCCTTTCCTTATCAGAATCCGAAATTCAGAAACGAAAAACCGTTCTGAAAAAAACCAATGAATATCGACCTCTTACTCTTCAAAAAGAGGGGTCCGAACAACCGGTGGAGATATCTGGTGTAATTTCTTCAAGACATGTTAGCTTTGTATAAAAAATCTACTTTTTTGTGCAAATCCACCCCCAATTGCACCGGCAACTAATACAGTTGCCTGCATTCCTTGGCGAACCAGTAAATCCAACAAAAACACAAAAAACACACCACCGAGTACAAATAGAATAATTTCAATATGATTCGTTTGAGCACGGGATTGTTCTATCTGGTCTAGTTTACTAAACATCGAATCCAATTTTTTCTGCATATCATCCAATTGCGCCGTATTTTTTATTTCGGCCTCTTTTACAATTGGGTCGCCCTGCATAGTACTCGGTACTTTCGTCCAAAGTGTAGGAGCGCCATCCATCCAAGGAGAAGGAACCAGTGGTATTTCTGCTTCTCGAGGAGCAAGACGTTCTTTAATCCAGGAAGGAGCTGAATCTGTCTGAAATGTTTTCATCCAGTCCTGACCTAATTCATACAATCCCTGTTGTTGATTATCTTGGTGGGGATGTGGGAAATACGGTTCTGAATCAAATGCATTTAACATTTGCGAAATAGAGGATGATTCTCTATTTTCAGTTGGACTCCCTCCAAGTAATTCTGCAGGTGGCAATTGGCGATGTGCCGGTCTATCCGGTTCAATAACAGATGGTTCTGGTGGAGGCAGGCGAATATTCGCATTCGAAAATGCCTCTTTTACTTTTCGCCGTTCAGACCTCTTTTTTTCACGACTTCGTGATGGAGCCGGGGAATCTCGTTCCTCGAATGTTTGAAATGCTTCTTCTATTGAACACATGATCCCGTTGGATCTACCCTAATTAGGCGTAAGTTGTTTTAGTGTATTCGTTTTTCTCGGTTCAGTTGTAGAAATGAATGGGGGGAAATTATTTACGATAGGTATGTTTGCATTTGCACTTTTTATTACGTTGTATTCCTGGAAAGAAATCATTGAATACGGTGATTTAAAACGTCAAAAAAATGCCAGAGAAGGATTTATTGATTTAACGGACGATAAAATCATTAATTCCATAATCAAGACAAATGAACCGGTTCCAACAGACGCCGAAGCTATTGCAGCACATCAAACACTTTTACGTTATATTCGTAATGATATAACAAAAGGAATCAAGATTGTTAATGACTTTGGAAATCGTTTTTTTGGAGATAATTTACCGTTGCGCCCCGATTTGGATATTCGTACATTGATGGACAACTATCGTAACCCACTATAAAATGAGCAGTATGCAGCCTCCTCCCGGCGTTGGAGGATTTTTATTTAATGGAAAGCCATTATGGCATCCTCCCATATCAGTATCTTGGATACTTACAATTGTTCTTCTCGTAATTTCAGCAAATTCTGAAGAAATATCTCCTGAAATTCGGAAACTGATTCTACATCCTATTGGATTTTTTGTGACTGTATTATGCGGAATTATGTCTTATGATTATGGATACCCACATGTGTGTTTTGCCCTTCTCTTTTTCTTACTTATGGTCTGGTCTATTTCCAAACGAAAAGAAGGATTTAGCCCCTCCGGTACATTAGACTGGGTTACAAACAATAAACGCTGGTTCTCTGAAGTTGTTCTGAAAGAGAAACCTATTGCAATTCAAGAAAAGGATGTCACTACATATCCCGTTCAAGGTTCATAATTGTAATTTTCCACTTTCGCTTTCCAATATAGAAGTATGATAGATAGTAAAACGATACTAGGTATTCTTTTACTGATTGCACTTTTTCTGGTTTCAATTCCCTTTGAAACAGAATATTCAAAAGAACTCCAGATTCTGGCACACAACCCCGCTGCACGATTTATTGCAGGTATTCTCCTTGTAGGATTATCATCAATCGATGCAAGCCTTGGAGGTCTGACATTTTTAGTTCTCTTTCTATGGATTGCAGATATTCAGCTTTTATCTTCTATTAAACTAAAGTAGTCAGATTCCAATATGAAAAAATTAAAGGGAGGAGAGACATGGATGCAACCTATTTCTTCTGTTGAAAGAATGATACAGAAAATGCCTGCACCTTTACCACCCGTTCAGAGTATTCAGAGTCCCGAAGTGGGAGGAAATATAGACGTGCTATCCACAATTATTGCATCATTAAACACAAATCCATATTTAATTGGCATTTTAATGTTACTTTTAAATTTAGGAGGTCGTTTTTTAAGTTTTGAACTCACCAAAAAACAAGAGGCGTTTTTACAGCAGGCATGGCTACGACCTCTTATTTTCTTCACAGTTATTTTTGTCGCAACACGAAACTTGGCTGTTGCATTTTGGATAACGATTTTCTTTTTCTTTATAATATGGATAGTTGCAAATGAAAATAGTCCTTTTTGCTTAATTCCTGGATGGCGCAAACAAACATCAGAGCAAAATCATACAGATAATTATATTTCAAACATGAATCTTATTCACCAACATGAATTATATTCCGAATCAAATGAACATCAGTCAAGTGAACATCAATAAATGTTAATCATACAAAAGGTGTAAAATACAAAATAAAGGAGTAATTACTACTTTATTTCGTAGAGTTTTAATTTTATATAATTTACACATTCAAAGTTAACGTTGACCCAACAGGTTGGGTTGTATTTGTTTTACGGCGACTGCGACCGGCAAGTCGTGCAGTCTCCGTTGTAAATCCACTTCGAACACTATGAACTTCTTCCGCATCAAATTGAGGAGAGGCAGGTGGTGGCACTGAACGGTCTGGCATTTCCTGACCAGACTGATTCAGTTTCTGAAGAATATCCTCTACGCCACTGGGGCCACGCATTTCTCTACGCGCTGTTGGGACTTGTTGTTGTTGTGGAGGAGGTGCACCCATCATACTTCCAAACATGGAACCAAATCCTCCCATAGAAGGTGGTGAAGGAGGAGGCGCCTGTCGACTATTCCTATCGGACATTCCCATTCCTACAAAGTTGGCAAACCCTGGTCCCACGGCCTGACCTGCTGCTGCCTGTGCGAACTGTCGTGCCAAATCAGGATTGTTGCGTAGAATATCATCCATACCAGGCATTTTGCTCTTAAACATGGTGTTTGTTACGTGACACATGGCTGCACTTAGACCCAGAGACATAATCAGACGAACTTCAGGTGCTACCTTAGATTTATCCTTGTACTTATCATACAATTCCTCAAAAATCTCATCATAATCCTCGATGTTTTCATTCACCTGTTCAGACCAACCATCCAGATGCACACCGAACGGGTCAAAACGGTTATTCAAGAACTCCATTCCATTTGTTACAGTAGTTAGCATTGAACGCTGGAAACGAATAGATGCCTCTAGAGCCTTGGAATCCTTACGGCGTTCCACTTCTGCTGTAATTTCATCCAGAGTATTTGCCATGGTCATTTTATTTCCCATAATTCCACGTTTTTCCATACGTTCCAACATGGTTAATTGTTCCGTTTTCTTAGTATATTCCTGTTCTGGAGTCATATACTCCATTGATTTAATAGGTACTGAAGTTGCAGATGCATCATCCGTCGATGATGATGATGATGAGCCGCCAAACCAGTTGCGAAAGGTTTGACCAATCCCTCCAGTTTTTTGTTCAGTTTCAGGAACTGAAGTTGCAGGAGTTGAGGAAAACCATGATTTGGTTGTGGAAGGAGGCATAGATGGCTGTGAAGTACTCGGTTGTGGAATACCAAATGGTCGAGCAGGTTCAGGAGGAGAAGAGTCCCTTACAAGACGAATAGGTTCATTCGTCGTTTGTGATGAATTAATTGAAAAAGAATTTGATGTTTCTTCCAAATTCACAAATTCAATTTCATCGGCTTTTACTTCATTTACAGAGGATGAAAATGATACAGAAGGTCCCTGTGAAGGCTGAGATACACGAGGAGGACTATTTAGTTTTTTTTGATTTACAAGCAATCCCATATCAAGTGCATCAATGCTGCTAATATCAATATTTGTACCAATATCAGTAGCAACTTCAATATCCGGAAGAGTTGAAATATCATCCATAATCCGTATTCCTTGGCTGGCCATCTCTATCTCTTCATATATGCCATCTCGTTTTAATACATAGACCGCGCATCCTGATTTTTAATTAATAAAATTAAAAATCAAAAATAGTTAATTAACAGACAATACTATTTAGTGCTTTCGGCTGCTTTTACGGCTGCCCTTGCGACTATTGCGTCGTCGCTTTCCGCCCATCATGTTGTTCTTGCGGCTGCTCTTACGACTGTTGCGGCGGCTCTTGCGGCTGCCCTTGCGACCCTTGCGGCTCTTTCGGCTGCTTTTACGGCTATTGCGTCGTCGCTTTCCGCCCATCATGTTGTTCTTGCGGCTGTTCTTACGGCTGTTGCGGCGGCTCTTGCGGCTACCCTTACGGCTGTTCTTGCGGCTGCCCTTGCGGCTGCCCTTGCGGCTGCTCTTACGGCTCTTGCGGCTGCCCTTGCGGCTCTTCTTGCCACCCTTCATGCTCTTTCGGCTCTTGCGGCTGCTCTTGCGGCTGGCAATCTTGCCAAACATTCCCTCAACACCGTAGGTCAGATCATGCAGAGCACCACTGACTGCACCAGTAGTGGAACCCACAACATTCTTACCAAAGTTTCCAAATCGCTTCAGAGTGCGTGCAGGAAGGCCAGTAGCATAGTTCAGGCCACGGTTGGCGACCTTTCCTACAGCGCTAACACCGGTTCCAGCTGCATTTCCGATACGACCCAGGATGGCGCCACCTTTACGAGTATTACGACGACTACCCTTGCGAGTTTTACGATTAGCCATTTTGTTTCTACAAAAAAAAGAGGTTTTTTTTTCAGAAGGATGGTAAAATTAATTCTTCCAACCACGTTTCACAAAATCCAACAAATCCATTAATGCAAACCGCGCCTTGTTAGAAAGTCCGGGCGACGAAGAACGCGGTAAAGAACTAATACCGGCCAAGAGATGAATTTGGTCATTTGCCCATTTTTCTTTTGACAATATGGATTCTCCCGCATTACACATACGCGACAAACAATCGACGTATTCTTCGCAAAGTAGAGTATTATCCGGGACAAGATAAACCTTTTGAATTGACCCAACGATAGATTCAATCAAAGACCGGAAATCAGCATAATTCACTTCTCCCAATTTTGTCAGTTCCGCAACAAATTGACTATATCCACGACGAAATTTCTTCTTTTCTTGTGATTCAACAAATTTCACATAGTCCGCAGTTCCAACATCGGGTGTTTTCTCTGTCTCACAGAAGATGGTAGTGTACTCACGAAATCGATTTTGCATCTCCGTTCGGAGATGTGAAAATTGGTCAGCCAGTTCATGCAGAAGCCGGGCATACAATGCGCAGAAAGATGGCTCTGTGGCTGCTTTCTGAAATACGAAATCCATAAATTCAGCCAGAAAGTCAGTTTCTCCTGAATCAAGAATCTGTTGCATAAATACTTTTGTAGGTTGATATGTAGACTCTCCAATCTTATTAATCTTACTGCGAACCTTCCCCATAATACGGTCTTCCACTGATTCTGATGAAATCTTCTCTTCAAGTGTTTGGAATCGGGAGGGTTTCCACGCATTTGCTGAAGGTATATGTTCCTGATGTGTTACTGCACTTGTTGCTACTGTTGTAGCTGGTGCTGCTGCTGGAGCTCCAACGCGCGGATTCATATTTCTTTTACGATTTGTCCATACTTCGAATCCGTCATTGTCGCGAGTATCACGACGATGTGAATGATTTACATTATTGCTGCCATTACTGCCACCACCACCCTGAGAAGCTCGCCATCCATCGGGTGGCGCAACACGTCCAAGACTAATAAACCGATTTCCTCCACCAGAGACTCCATTTGTCCGAAAGAAGGAAAGCTTCTGCATTTGCTTTTCAATAGCAGGAGGACATACTAAATTCTGATGTTTCCTAATCTCCAATGCAGACTGAATAGATTCAGGCAAAATAACAGAAGAGCGAATACTGGCCATTGTAAATGAAAAGACTGATTCAGAAGTTTAAATATCCCCAAAAATACACATATCTGTTTAACTTATAAACATATATCTCAATTTTTCTCATGCGTTATATGAATTCTAACATTTCATGCAACCATATTCAGAAATGTTAGGAATAAATGTATTATCAGATTTAGATGCTAAAACTCTTCCGGTCCAACTAAAGCCTGTTACAGAATGGGGCAAAAATACTATTTTAAAACGTGTTGAATCGCCAAAATCAACAATTTCTGAACTGAAAAAAATACAACTTCCTCTCCTAGCTCTTCGTCATTCTTCGTCAAATGATGCTGTCTCTCAAATACGAGAAGAACTTCAAACAATTCATCCTCACTGCTCCATCGTAGACGAAAGTTGTAAAAGCGAATTTCAGGATGAACGGATTAAGGAATCTGTTCAACAGATTCTATGGGATCCCAAATCTCATTTTGCAACGCTTAACACTAAATCAAAGATTATTTCAGGTCTGATTAATTGGAAAACGCTTGTTGTGCCATTCTTTTCCATAATAATGCCTTTATTAGCAGTAATTGTACCATTTTTTCTACTTCGTTTCGTACATGGTTCAGAATCTGTATCAATAGATTCATATGTCACTCATGTAAAACAAACACTAATTAATCAAATCTCTATTCCAAATTTCCTACGTTCCAAACACAGCAATGATACACTTGGTAAAATTACGGAATCATTGGTTCTTTTATTCACTGTTGGAACCTTTTTTATGGGACTCTGGAATCAGATTCAGTCCGCCATGCATCTTCGGTCAATTGCAAAAGATCTCAAACATCGCGGTATAGCTATGAATACTGTATTGTGTTCATGTCGAAAAATTATTGATGTACTTGAAACGCTGCCGCATAAAAAAGCACTATCTGCTTATATTGAAGAGGGAAAACGCGCCCTAGAACCTTTGCAGAACTTTCCCAGCGGTCTTGCAGGATTTGGTACTGTATGGAATACACCCATCTTATTTACACCTCTTATATCCTGGATAGGATTGATTGACGCATATATCGCAATTGTATCACAGGAAGGTATATGTTTTCCTATATTTTCTGAAAATGAACGACTTAAAATTGTGGAGATGCGGCATCCTAATTTAAATACTTCTGAAAATCAGAAATGCAAACCTGTTCAGAATACCGCTGAATTTTGTTCAGAAAAACATCATGCACTTCTTACTGGTCCCAATCGTGGTGGGAAATCAACATTCTGCAAAGCACTCGGTCTGAACATTCTCTACGCTCAGACATGGGGAATCGCCTGGGCAAAGTCAATGAAATTTACCCCCTTTACTGCAATTGAGACTGCGCTTTCCCTACATGATACTCTCGGTAAATTATCATTGTTTGAAACTGAAATTGAATTTGCAAAACAGGTTCTGCAAAAGGTTAAATCCGAGAAAAATGTGTTTGTAATGATGGATGAAATATTTCATTCTACAAATGCTCAGGATGGCGTAGCTGCAAGTCGTGTGTTTTTACAACAACTATACGCAACGAATGTATGTTCATTAATTTCTACACATTACAAACAACTTGTTGAAGAATTTACTGAAAAAGCTCTGGCTTGGCAAATGATTGCAAATGAGCGACCCGATGGATTTTTGGATTATACCTATAAAAAGGCGGACGGCATTTCTGAAAAAAGCAGTGTTATGGAAATTCTAAAAGAGCGTGGACTGCTTGCGGCATAGTGATGCGTAAGATGGTTAAAAAACACTCCTTTTGCTCTACCAAATGAGCGTACCGGATTCTTTCTATCTTGCACTATGCATGACTGTATTATTGGTCGGTGCTGTATATTGGGTTTGGACACAAATTCAATTTGTTCAGAGAAAAGTAAATGTTCTGGAAAATATTGTATATGAACTGAAAACACTTTGTTCCAGGCAATCAACGCCATCCCCCGAACCTTTACCTGCAGTATCCTATCCACCTGCACCCTCTTCAGTATTAGGTGAAGATGAGGATCTCTTACATGAAACTCTGCACAAAGAGGTTGAAGAACTGGACGATATTAAACCTCTCTCTGACGATGAAGTTGAAGAAATGCCTGCAGACGATTTCAATGCGCCTCCTTCATCCCCTACACAGATTCCTGAACCTCCTGTATTTGAAGAAGATTTGCAGCCTGGCGGTGTTGGAAGTGGGGTAGCAGAAGCATCACTCAATTCCGCACTCGATACAATGACTGTAAAAGAACTCAGACGTCTGGCCGAGCAGCGTGGAATTGAAGGTATCAAAGATAAAAAACGAAAAGAATTAATTGACATAATTCGTGCTACTCCTGTGCCATCATTTTTTGGATAATTAATATCGGCGAGAAAAGAAGAAGATGAGTGCCTGTTACTCAACAGTAAACCCTAATCAATCCGCAACTGGTTCTCCTGGCCGTATGAACGACGGGCGTCTATTTACGGATTACAGACCCCGATGCTTTCAGTATCCTCTTAAAGCCGCGCAAACATGGGGCGATAACGAATATCGTGAACGTATGATACATGGAGCAGAGGAATTAATGGATGCTGCTAGACAACTTAACAATCGTAAAGCCACCGCTGTTTCCTGCGTAGATACAATGGTCCCTGAATTATACAAACGTGTATGCACCTGGAAAGGTTGTAAAACAATTCCTGGAAATCCAATGGGAATTGGTGTAGGTCGTATTTATGTACCCTCTGCTGAAGGTGCTGCTGGAAATCCCCAACAGCTATCTGATACCACTATTCCACCCATGTTTGGAACCACACCTAGACAACCTCCTTCTGTCCCCTCTCAGTGTGCTCTAGGCGATCCTGAAACATCGTGGATTCTGAAAAACGCCGTTGGTACTGCAAAGTCACATCCTTATTCTGCACCTCGTGCTTAATTATTCATTGTTAGTAATTATGTTTATTTTATAAAAATTATGCAATAAACTAATTAGAAAGAATGGAACATCCTTCAAACGGGCAAGGCGTTGAAGCCGTTGTGCGCAGAAATCCAAGTGATCGAAGTGTTACAGTCGAAGGGCGTATTACTGCTCTAGGTGCAACGCCCATCACAGTTGAATGGATTGCTGCAGCACCAGTAACTCGTGGTATCAGTTTTGCGGGGTCAGGACAACCCTATCCTAGTAAGACAATTGCTTTAGAAAATACTCCTAACAAGGGCACATTTCAAACATCGACTGGGGCATTTACCATTCAAATGAAGGATATTCCTGCAGGATATTATTCCGGATTAGGTTCAGTGTACGTACCTCCTCTAATTGAATTTACTGCTAAATCTGTCGCTTCCCCACAAAAAGTTGCATCTGCTGTACTTTGGATTAATGACACTGCTGCACCGTATCGTTGGTTAGGTGGTGCTCCTGCAACTATGCGCCCGGAACCTAATACTGAAAATTCTACTGGACGTTCCATGTACTATTTTGGACGAGAAGAACTACCTTTGTTTGAAAATCAGGAAGCATTACTGAAAGCACGTGCATACCCTGGTGATATGACAGCTCGTGGTTGGCCTGAACCTGAAGACGCAAAACCTTGGTCTCACATACCTGCACCTGCATAATATGAGAAATATTTATAAAATCAACTTATCTACCAATATAGAATGGATCCAAACGATTTGGATAGTTTAAGAGACTTAATAACAGAATCCTGTGGAAGCTGTTGTGGACGAATAATTGTTGATGGATATACTGGACCTACTGGAACTATTGGACCTACTGGTAATCAAGGTATTCCTGGAATATCATCAAATACAGGTGCAACTGGACCTACTGGAAATCAAGGTGTAGCAGGTTCTGATGGTGTTATAGGACCTACTGGAAATCAAGGTGCTACAGGAAGTCAAGGTGATATAGGACCTACTGGAAATCAAGGTGCTACTGGAAATCAAGGTGCTACAGGAAGTCAAGGTGATACAGGACCTACTGGAAATCAAGGTGCTACAGGAAGTCAAGGTGATACTGGACCTACTGGCATAACTGGACCTACTGGTTCTGCATACACTTTTTCCGAATTTTCAAGTACATCTATTCCTTTTTTAGGTCCTGGAGGCGTTACAGGTTCTGCAAATTTCACATTTGATCCAGATGCAGATGGTGGACTAGGAAAATTAAATATTGCTGGTGGAATAGATCCAATTTATTTACAACTTGATGGACAATTAACAAATCCAAAGAATGGATATACTGGTGTATTCTGGTATAATTCAACGGAAAGTCGTCCGTATATTGACAATATACCTTTACTAGGAATTACAGGATTTACAGGTTCTGAGGGTCCTACTGGGTTTACAGGAAGCCAGGGCGCTACTGGGTTACAGGGTGTTTCTGGGTCTGAAGGACCTACAGGTTTACAAGGTGCAACTGGCAATCAAGGTCTAACAGGACCTACTGGTCCCACAATTTCTATTCTATCTAATGCACCCAATGCAGTTCTAACATCCGATGGTACGAATCAAGTCATAGCCCGTTCCAATTTTACATTTGCAAATTCAACCCTTTCAATTAATTCCGTAACAATTGGAACAACTGGAACAAATCTTTCCATTAACTCTGATATTTTACCACAAATAAACAATACATACAGTCTAGGTGCAACTGGGTTACGGTGGAAGGAAGTATTCATAGGGCCAGGTACAATCAATATTGCAGGACCTACCGGTTCTGTAAATCCCGCAACCCTAGGTTCCGATTTACAAGGTATTGCATATACCGAACGTGGATTTGCATCACCTTTTGTAAATGTTGGACCCATTATATCCACATCAGGTGCTGTTGGTGGATGGCAAATTGGACCCACTGGTACCCCTGGCACATCCAATTTTGATTTAATTGTTCAAGAAAATTCTCCCTCAGGCTTAACTGGTCCCGTGTATTCCCTCTTTAAAACCCCTGTTGCTAGAGCCATTGGAAATCAAATTATAGTCGATGCTGTATATGGTAACGACTTGTATGCAGCAACAAATGTGTATCGATTTCCATTCTTAACAATTACAGCAGCTATGACTGCAGCAAAATCAGGTGATCAAGTTTGTATTTATCCAGGTGTGTATAATGAAACAATTACTATCCCTACAGGTGTTGCCGTTCGCGGTGTATCGGTACAATCCGTAGTAATACAAAAACTGAATGTAACTACAAATACAACACTTCTTACAATGGGTGTAAATACTCGTTTAGAAGACGTTACATTAACTCTTACATCGGCAACCAATGGAGTTATATTGAAAGGTGTTGAGTTACCCAGTACAAGTCCTCGTGATTCCAAAATTCGCACCTGTGTAATCAATGTTACATCGACCGCTTCTGGTGCAGCAAATACCTATGGAGTCTATTCATCCGGTACAAGCGATATATCCCTTTCTTCCGCAAATACGTTCCGTGCCTGTACAATTAATGCGACGTCTTCAGGAACGGGTGGAATTACACGAAGTATTTACTTAATTGCTGCAAATCGTGTAAGTTGCCGAGATACAAACATATTTGCAACCGGCTCATCAGCAACTGAAGATGTAATTGGTGCTGAAACAAATCATTCAGGAGCGTATTTGGAACTTAAAACAAGCACTGCCTCAGGTTCTAAAGCAGATATTTCCCAAACACAAGGTACAATATCTATAACTGCAGCAGTTGATTTAGTGCATAATAATGCAAATGGATATGGATTTCACCTGAATAGTTACCCAAATACCTTAACATTTGGTGCCATCGGAAACTTCAAATCCAATGTATTAACACCCCTTGGCTATCTAATGCCTGGTACATTACCGACTTCCGCAATTCAGAATACAATATGTTATATACCGTTTTATGAATCAGTAATCATTCATAGTTGTACATTTTCATCCACTATTCCTTTTACAGGAACGGACCATACGCATGTAAGTGTGTATAAATACAACTCATCACTTACAGGACAAACATTACTATATACGTCAGAACTAAATCAATTCAGTACTATTGTATTTATAGACGGTGTTTCATCGTATAGAATTCAGTCAAAAGAATCTATTGTAGTTGAAATATCAACAAATGTTAATGCAACAACAGTAAATGGTATAATCGCACGCCTAAACCTATTCTAAAAATTGAGTTGTATTCAAAAAGAAGTTTTCAGTCGGTGTTTCAGAAATGCCTGCCTTTCGTTTTCCCAAAGATGCCCGTGTAACAACCACGGGCACCTTTCGATTTCTTACACAACCTCGTACTTGGATTCAAGAACGAGGTGGTGTATATATTCCCTGGAGTTCCCACATTACACACATAATTATTGGTTCCAATCCAAATACCTGGAAACTCGGTGAACTCAAAAAATCTTCCAGGTCAGTTCAGTTTCTGAATGAATCCGAACTCTTTGAAAATGTGGAAACTGACCTCTGGGTCGAAAAATACAAACCCAACACTAGCCAACAGATTATTGGTCATGCACAGACAGCAAAAGACTTTCAGCAATGGCTCATGACCTTCAAACCTTTTCAGTCAAAATGTGCAGCGCTTCTTACAGGTCCTCCTGGAATTGGAAAAACGACCACTGCCCACCTGGTTTGCCGAGAAGTCGGTTATGAAATCGTGGAACTGAATGCTTCCGATGCCCGCTCCGCAAAAGCCATTCATGAGATTCTAGACAAAGCCGGTAAATCCGCGGCCATCGGTTCCTCCGAAAAGACGCGCCGTGTTATCATCTTGGATGAAGTGGACGGAATGAGTTCCTCGGATCGTGGTGGTATCGCGGCCCTTTGCCGGTTCTTGAAAGCCGGCACTGCGTTCCCCATCGTGTGCATTGCCAATGAACGAACCTCACCAAAACTAAGAGGACTGGCAGCAAATTGTTTGGACATTCGCTTTTCTAGACCCACCAAAACCACAATCGCCAAAACACTTCTGAACGGCGTCGTAAAAAAAGAGAGTCTCGCAATCACACAAGCCGAATTAGAGACTCTGTGCGAACAGAATGGGAATGATATTCGTTCAATTCTGAATTCTCTGCAGTTTTCGGGTTACGGTGCAGGAACAAAAGATGAAATCCTTCGCACTGACATTTTCTCTGCAACCGGAAAATTATTCGGTCGTGTTGGAAAAACTCTGGATGAGAAGATGAGCCATGTATTTCTGGATGCATCTCTCATTCCTCTTATGGTACAAGAGGGTTACATACAGGCTGCTGATAAATCCCGTGAGCCAAAAGATACTGGATTAGAACGATGTTGGAAAGCTGCGGATTGTCTCAGTACATGGGATACTGTGGATAAACGAATACGCCGAACACAGGCATGGGGTCTTCTTCCGAGTGCCACACTTGCCGTTGTTCATGCCGCAGAAACTGTAAAAGGTCCTGCACCCTTCCAAATCTTTCCTGCCTGGCTCGGAAAATTCTCTAAACAACAAAAACATCGACGGTATGTGAAGGAAATCCAACAATCCATGTCTTCTGCTGAAACGGGTCTCATAGATTCAAGAGATTTGCTAAAAGCAAAACTCTATGATACAAATTTGTCTCCTTCAGATGTCATACATACCTTACATGATTTACAAATTTCGCGCGATGTTATGTTTGACTATTTACCGGATTTATCCTTTTCCGATTCTCAGCCAACTATGGATACAAAAAAGAAGGCAACCATCACACGAGAATGGAATAAACTTCATGCCTCCAAATTAGAAAAAAGCAAGGAAAAACACAAAGGGATAGATTCAGATAATGAGGATTTGGAGAGTATTGTAAGTGATGTAGATGAGTTTATTGAGGAATAACCATCAGAAATGCTTTTTCATAATCGGACCCTGCAGCTTGCGGACTTTCATCAATTCCCATATCGGATTCAGGAAGTCGTTCTTCTTCAGTTTGTGCAGCTAAATAATAGAGGGAATTGTCATTTGTGGGATTTTTGGGTGCTTCTGCATTAGGAAACTCTGCAGGAGAGAAATCCTGAAATCCTTCTTCTTCATCCTCGCCCTCTTTGGTTTCTTTTTCAGGTTTCTCTTCCTCTTCTTCCTTCTCCTCATTTTCAAACTCCTCAGGGTCTTTGTTTGCAAAGGCCTCTTTTTTGGCTTTTGCGATAAGTACATCAACTGGTTCTCCAACTTCTGAAATCATTACTGTTTCTACACGACCCAACATTCCATCTGTAAGACATGACCGATAATGTACATGCATCTGTAAAGTTCCTTTTAATGACACTTTGTATTGTTGCGGTTTTCTAAATTGTAATTTAGCAATTCCATTTTCATCTGCAATTACAACACCTGCATTTTTGAATCCCAGATATGCTTTTCGCCAATCATTTATTTCATGAAGTTCGCTATTTGCAGGTTCCGCCGCCCAATACATTACTTTTGCGCCGGGACGAACTTTTACTTTTGCAAAATGATTTGCATTTTCAGGAATTTGTTCTTTCAAAAGTGAGCATGGAATAACGGTCTCTCCCAGAAAAGGCAAGTATGTATCTCGCGAAAACCCGATAAGGACAGCTGAAATGCCGGCAAAAGCAAACACTATCCATCCATAATTTTTAAACATCAATGTAACAATATCTTTTTTCATAAAAAAAGATGAACCGATTGCAATTCCGGCTAACACTAGGAAAAACATTGAAATCATAAAAATTCGTTTCCACATTCTATATCCTTCTAATATTTAATGGATAAAATACTGAACTCTTTTCAGATGAACGATCGCAATCCTGAATATATCTGGTTATTTTGTGGGTATGCGGGTTCAGGAAAGGATGTCGCCGGTTCTATTTTAGAAGGACTTCTAGAAAACACCAATGTTTGGAAAACCTCTTTTGCGAACCAACCAAAGCAGGAAGTATCCGCTCTCTATTCGATTCCACTCGAACTTCTAAATACCCAAGAAGGCAAACAATCCTGGATAACTCTTTCGGATGGAACACAAAAACAAGTCAGAACCCTTCTGATTGAATATGCGCAAGGTAAGAAACAGGAAACTGGAAATCCCTACATATGGGCTGAATACCTTAATTCCCCTAAACCTGCCAAACATTGGATTCTAACTGATTGGCGATTTCTGGGGGAGTTAGAATGTTTGCAGCATAGATTCCCTAATTCTAACATTATAACATTACGAATCATTAAACCTGATGTAATCCCCCTAAAAAATGAAACAGAACACGAATTAGACAGTTACGTATGTAATTTCTCACTGAGCAATTCAGGTTCACTCCTTTATTTGGCTACTCAGCTTAACGAAATTCTGACAACAGTTCTGGGTATTTAAAATGCTGCGTATATTCGTGTATGGTTCTTTGAAAAAAGGATTTTCAAATCATTCCATTTTACGGATGTATTCAGATACAAAATTTCTTGGGAAAGCTGTCACTGATGATAAATTTAAAATGGTAGGATATTCTTCTGGAACATTTCCGTATATTGTACGGGAGTCTATACCAATACCAGTAAACGCCACACAAATTCAGGGCGAGTTGTATGAAATTTCCGAAGAATGTTTGGGGATATTGGATACACTAGAAGGTCATCCTGAATTTTATACACGATGTGAAATATATGTAGATGGTATAGCAACCTATATATATTTAGCTGAAGCAGAGGAAGTTATTAATGACATTCAAAACTGGTTAGGTACTATTCTATTGCCTATTCATAATGGAATCTGGAATCCAAAGCCCATGTCAGAATTGAAGGAATTTGTAATTTAGCGAATCCAAAGGTCATACACTGCCCCCTCTGTTTTTCCAGTAAATTTATATTCCGCAAACAGTGGTTTATCAACTTGTTGACTTGGAACTGCTTTGTGCACATCTGCTGCAATCGCCGAATATAGGTCAAAAGCAGGATACCGTTCTTCGCCATCAGGTGTTCGCAGAATTGATTTTCCTTCATCGTCAATTAACCATTCCCACAGTAAATTATATAACGGAGAAACGGTTTCTGCGTAAATCTTTTTTCCATCACGGTTTACAATTTTAATAGGTGTAGCATTCGCAGGTCTTACAGGATAAAGCGCTTCAATCATACTTACAGACAGTCGAGATAAATCAAATGATGGATTAGGTTCCACTTTCTTACCATCTTCACTGTCATAGAATGGCTCGCAATTGTATTGTTCAGCAGCATCATTTCCAGGGAAAAAGGCGTCTGAAATAAAAAATCCGGCCGGACCAGGTAAATGATAGGATGCACGACCGAAATCAATAATTTTCATAATGTACCCAAATGTGGGAACCCGTAAAATCCAATTCGTATTACCTTTATGAACACGATAGTACAGGTATTCTTTATCCGTTTTTGTCCACATAATATTATTTGTATGTAAATCATTGTGTACAAAACCAAACCAATATTGTGCAATGGAGAGCCCAGCAATTACCTGAAAAATCCATGCCTTCCAAACATTCTCCCTCTCCTCCGTAATATCTACGTCTTCTTCCTCCAGAAGTTCATCCATCGTGCCTTCAGCTCTTTCAAGTAGTGTGACTTGAACCGGAAAATCCTTAAATTCTACGTAATGATCGCAATAATCAGATTCATGTGAGGAATACGAAAATACATCTGAAGAATGGGTAGAATTGGATAGTTTTTTCAGACGAAGTTTCGGAGGAGCAAGTTTAATTTCTGCATCAACTGAATCCACTGTAATTTCTGAATTTGCATCTTCTGCTGTAATTTCTTCGACCGACTCATTGTTCGTCCCCAAATTGTCCAACTCTTCAATATCTAAACCTGTTGCAGCCAAATCTTCTCCCTCTGAAAATTGGACCCTTGGTCCCTTTTCGTATTCGTTATCATCATCATCTTCATCATCCTGAACAATGTGTGAAAAAATACCTGCCTGTTGATTCCGATTCCAAAAGGTTTTTCTTCGCAAACTAGAATATTCCTCCGAAACATTGTACATGTACTTTTCTACACGTGCAGGGAAGGTTCCGAAGCTACGGAGCCAATGAGGAGAAATTCCACTACGCACCATGCGATCCGCGATAGCCGCAAACACTGCATCTACATAGGCCTCATTTAGCGGTTCATTTACTTTATCCAATGTATTCAGCCAGAGTTCTTTAGGAGCAGGAAGAGCACCTTCTCTTGGCCACACACATCCACCCTCCACTGTCAGAATAGGGTCCAATAAATGTATTCGCTTTATAAAGACCGGTTCCTGTTTTCCATTTCGAGTTGTCAGAGTTCCATAAAACCGATTGTCTTCCTCTCGCTCAAAGGTTTTAATTTCGTCTTCAGGAATTCCCAGCCAACACGAAGAATAATCAGTCTTAGTTCCAATTTCAGGCTCTAATTTTTCGAGAGCGGTAAAATATGTTTGAAATCCTGAAAAATCGGTTAATACTTCTTGAATTTTAGACGGTACACCATTTTCTTGCACTTGGGGGAGTAGATGTTTGATATTTTGGGATTCCTTATAGTGAGGCTTACACACCCGATCAGGTGCTTCTCCTTTTTGACCACCGCGTCCTACATTACCAGCACGACCACCACGACCACCTCGACCTCCAGGCATTTCTAACAGCCGGAAAGGATTACAAACATACAATGAAAACGCACATAATATATGTGCGATGCGCAATCCAATTTTTTTTACACTTGAATTATAAACTGAACAATGTCACAAACGCCAACATTGTCATCAATGCTTCCGTCTCTTTCAACCCAGCCTGACAATCGTCCTCTGCGAAACCTGCGTTTAACCAAATTTGACATGTCCCGGATTCGTGATGATTCAGTCGTTGTTTTCATAGGAAAACGTAACACAGGTAAATCCTTCTTAATTCGTGACCTTCTCTGGCATAAACGGTCAATTCCTGTAGGAACCGTGATTTCTGGAACAGAAGGTGCAAACTCTTTTTACTCACAGATTGTCCCCAGTATTCTGATTCACGAGGAGTTTAATCCTCAAATTGTTTCCAATGTTCTGAAACGTCAACAAATTCTGACAAAACAGATGAATAAGGATAAAGAAGTAAAAGGTAATACTCAAATCGACCGTCGCAATTTCTTCATTATGGACGATTGCATGTTTGACAACAAGTGGGTAACTGACAAATTTATTCGGTCGCTTTTCATGAACGGTCGTCACTACGGCATTCTTTACATTCTGGCACTTCAGTACGTGATGGGTATTCCGCCCGTTCTACGAGGCAACGTAGACTATGTATTCATCCTGCGTGAGAACTTGGTAAGCAGTCGTCGGCGTATATATGAACAGTTTGCCGGTATTTTTCCCACATTCGAGTTCTTCTGCCAAATTATGGACCAGTGTACTGAAAACTTTGAATGTTTAGTCATTCATAACGGTTCACAGTCAAATCGTTTGGAGGAATGTGTATTCTGGTACAAGGCCGAATCACATCCTGACTTTAAAATTGGACCTCGTGAACTCTGGATTAAATCTGCTGAAATTGACCGTCAGAAAGAGGCTGCGGAGGCAGCGGGTGATGTAGGAACTCCTTTGACTACCAATGAAATGACACGAAAAAGTTCTGGTCCCGTTATTCAAGTACGAAAATATTAAATGTATTTTTGCACTTCATCATGATATATAGATAAGTATTTAGTAAATATTTATCTATTATATTAATAATTAATTATACCATAAAGGTATTTACATGTGGGCGGGGAAACCCACGAGATTGGCGCCTAGACCAAATCCAGCACCTTGGCGAGCAGTCAGACCCACAGAGGGGCTGAGTAGGTCGAGGATGGCGAAGACAACAGCGGCGGTCACGGACACCACGAACACCTCCTCCATACTGGGCATCTTGCGAGGGATGATCACCATGGCCAGAGCAACAGCCAGACCTTCCAGGAAATATTTGAGGATGCGAGACATTATTTCAGCACCAGAGAATCCGTTCATCTTATAATCCGGGCAGCGAAAATAAACTCAGACCAAAGATTGAAAATCGGAGGGCTGTAATCTGCTCTGCGTTTAAAGGCTGTAAACTTAGTCCTGAAATAGAATAAAACTATGTCCGACGATGGTAAAAAGGAGGTATATCTTGAGGCAGACAAGGAAATTCCGGGACAACACTATGTTTGCCTCAGTTTTCTAAGTCCTGAAAAAGTTTTGGCAAATAAGGATGTTTACTTCTTCAGTGAATTTCTGAAAGATTATGAAATTCAGTACAAGATTAAATCGACGGAGAGTTTTGTAATGAAGCAAGTAAACCAACTCCAGGAATCTGCCGCCAAAGTTCAGGATATGTTGGAAAACATGCTTCTGAAACCTCTAGGCGAACTATCAGCAGAGGATGCTCGTAAAGAGTACGAAACAACTGTACAAACTATTAAGGATGCACGTGCCACTATTACCAGAAATGTGGCAACTGACATGGAACAGTATGTCCGCTCTGAAATGAATGAATTCAAACAGACTTCCATCCAGGAATCCTATGATACTTTCCTATTCAAGAATCGCAAACGCCTGGAAGACGATTTCTTTGCCAGGAATGAATTCCGTACAACAATTCGCGGATTGAAGGTACGAGGTGTCTACGATACTTACAATGAAGCTCTGGGTAGAGCCAAAACCCTACAAAAACTCGACCCTGCATTCAATGTGTACGTGGGTCAAATCGGATTCTGGCTGCCTTGGGATCCGGAACCCAGTGACGTTGCTAATCAGGAATATGCAGATGACCAACTGAATCAGTTGATGAAGAAATACAAGGAAAATGAGCAGCAACGCGATGAGTTCTATGAGGAAATGAAACGTAAGCGCATCGGTGAAAAGAAGACTGCAGAAGCCGGCGGTGCCGGTGTACCCATTGGTGCCACTCAGAATACACCTTCTGATATGTTTGCTGGCGAAGACCTAGCAATTGCAAGGAAACGTGAGCAGGCAAAAGATACAATCACCCATGAATAAAATTGATTGATTCGTCGATGCGCAATAAATAGTAAGATATGGGGGCATCTCATAAAAAATATGTACAAATTGAATGTGCACCTCTCATACACATCGATGTTATGATAAATAGTGCCAGAAAAATTGTATATGAATATCAACAAATTGCCGAGAATTGTGGTTGTAAATCACAACTCTCGATGCTCAAACATAAATGGATAAAAGTTAAACACGAAATTCGTAGATGTCTAATTGAAACGCCAAATCCAGAGATTGAATCGCAATTACAATCCATACAACAGTCGTTTCGCAATACGGTACTACCTGATGCAAGAATATGTTCAAAATGTTTGAAGTTTCAGAATCAGGTAATTTTATCATCAATAGATAAACATCGTTGCGTATGCAATCCACATGAATTATTTAAAGATATTGATTGTGTTATTCGAACACGATAATACCTAAAATAATATAGGGAATAAATGACGATTCATATCCTTGCAAAATATCTTGTATCCGCCAGATTCAATATATTTTACCATGTTCCTGATACTGATAAAAAAGTATTTTTCCGAAAATTCATACATGCACCTTTTCACGACTCTTCTTTTTGCGATGTAATTGATGGCATTTTTCAAACAAATCAATATCAGCTTCTGAAAAAACTGATTAAAGATATGTATAAACAAGGTCGAGTTGTTATATTTCCCTATAAAGACATTGACATCGTTTTACAATTATTCTGGGAAGAACCCGACCCTGATCTTGCAGGACGTATACTTATGCAATTGTTAAAACCGAATGAACCTGAACTTGAAAAAATTGTACTCAATTTACTTTTTTCAGCAAGTTGCAGTCAAGACAAGCAGGTTGCACTTTGTATCATAGAATAATAGAATGAAAAAACTGAATTCAGTAATAATTGTGGCCGGATTGCTTCTTTCTTTTCTTATCCTGACTAGAATGGCGACTGGATTTCCAACATCCGAATATATTTCTGGATTTGCTCGAGTCAAAGGGGTTCCAAACACAGGAGGAAAACCCTACATGGCTGCTGCATCCGAAGCCATACGGCGATGCAAAGAGAACCCCTTCTGTGTAGGTGTAAGTAATCAGCGACTTTTTCTGACAACCAAACAACTCAATAAAGGTGATACCGTCTATACTGAAAAAGGACAACCTGGAGAAAGTCATGCCTATGTGAAAGATGCCTATCCAACCATTTTTTTATAGGAGTTGATTTTTATTAAACTTATCTAATGCATCCAGAATATCCTGCTTCTCAGAGAAATTCATAGAAGTGTGACGAAGAGTTTTATAGCCACACGATTCTGTAATTTTAAAATCTACGGATAACCAATCGAATTTCTTTACCACATGAATAAATTCCGCAAGTGCATTCAATGATGGTATTGACGGTGAAGTAATAGTAAAATACATATTTATACTATACGTTTTTGTAATACGTTTAAACATTTTGGTATTATATAGAAAGTTTGTATATACATATTATCATTTTTTATGATAAAATGATAAAAGTTGAGAACTAATGCATTTTTATATTGGCTGGTATACAAACATGGAACTCTATATCGCCCCCACATCCGATTATGCCAAGTCTCTATACAGTGAAGCCGCACAAAAATATCTGGCCGTTCCTTATGAACAACGAGACGCCGGATTCGACACCTTTGTAGAGAAAGAAACCGTTGGAAAAGGCGGCGATGTGCGTCTTCTAGAACTCGGTTGTTCTGCAGCCGCCTATGATACTGAACGTAAACACTTTCGGGCATTCTGGCTCTTGCCGCGTTCCTCCATTTCCAAAACACCCTTGCGAATGGCCAACAGTGTGGGCCTCATTGATGCCGGATATCGCGGTCAACTCATGGGAGCCACTGACTTTGTCACCTAT
>JACCDH010521133.1_pt1 | contig 25552 bp, 22 predicted proteins | sample 7442481 | NCBI WGS metagenome assembly JACCDH01 (sample SAMN15323433, study PRJNA562643) | freshwater metagenome | isolation source: river surface water | place: USA:Blue River Watershed | collected 2017-08-15 | reverse complement strand
GGGTCGCTGTTTGGTCAAGCCATGTCGAATGGCTTGTATTCAGACAATAAAGCCCGTCGAGAAGGCGATATCATCACAGTCGTATTGCGTGAAAATACTCAGGCATCGAAAAAGGCCAAAACGGAGTATGGGAAAGACTCCTCCAACAGTGTTGATCCGATGATTGGATTAGCAGGACGTAACGTGTCGGTAGGTGGTAACACGCTGCAGTTGGGTATGAAGTCCACGAGCGATTTCAAAGGCGATGCCAAAGCGGACCAGAGCAATAGTTTAGTCGGCAATATCTCAGTGAATGTTTTACGTGTGATGGCTAACGGTAATTTAGTGATCCGCGGTGAAAAGTGGTTAACCCTAAACACGGGTAAAGAATATATTCGTTTGACAGGCGTTATTCGCGCTGAAGATGTCGACTCACAGAACATGGTTGAGTCTAATAAAATTGCCAATGCGCGTATTGAGTATTCTGGCACTGGCGCGACTCATGGTGGTCAAGGTCCTGGCTGGTTAAGTCGATTCTTTTCTTCACCCGTTTGGCCATTTTAACGTGTAGAAGGGGGCTTTATGCACAACATATCAAAGTTCATCGGGTTACTGGCGGTGCTGCTAATCAGTGGTTATAGCGAGTTCGCCTATAGTGCTCGAGTGAAAGATGTGGCGACGGTTGAAGGTGTCCGGAATAACCAATTGGTCGGTTATGGCTTGGTGGTAGGCTTACCTGGCACAGGTGAACAAAGTCCATTTACCGAACAAAGCTTTAAAACGATGTTAGCCAATTTTGGCATTAATTTACCGCCAGGCATGAAAGCTCAAATTAAAAACGTGGCTGCAGTTGCGGTATCCGCAGAATTGCCCGCTTTTGCGAAACCTGGCCAATCGATTGATATTACCGTTTCTTCGGTTGGGAGTTCAAAAAGCCTGAGGGGCGGGACATTACTTCAAACCTTTCTTAAAGGGTTAGATGGGCAAGTTTATGCCGTCGCCCAAGGCAGTTTAATTGTTAGTGGCTTGGGCGCTGAGGGAGCCGACGGTTCCAAAGTGGTGGTCAATACCCCGACGGTTGGCCGCATTCCTAATGGTGCGACTGTTGAACGTGAAGTGCCAACGCCATTTGCGCAGGGTGATTACATCACGTTTAATTTGAACCGTGGCGATTTCACGACCGCTAAAAATTTGGCGGCTGCCATCAATAGTTTTATTGGTGATGACATCGCGAAAACATTAGATGCCCGCTCTGTGCAAGTTCGGGCCCCGCGGGATATCGATCAGCGGGTCTCTTATCTCGCTACTTTAGAAAATCTAAGCTTTGAACCAGCCTCGGATTCAGCAAAAATTATTATTAATTCTCGTACAGGCACCATAGTGATTGGTAAGGATGTGAAACTATTTCCTGCCGCAGTCACCCATGGGGGTATGACGGTGACCATCGCTGAAAATCCGCAAGTGGTGCAGCCAAATGCCTTGGCAGGCGGTGATACTGCAGTACAACAGAACACCATTATTGATGTCAGGCCCGATAAATCCAGAATGTTCAAGTTTGACCCCGGCACGACTTTAGATGAATTGGTCAGTACTGTGAATGCCGTTGGTGCGGCGCCTGGTGATTTGATGGCGATTCTGGAGGCGCTGAAAGAAGCCGGTGCCATTCATGGTGAATTGGTGGTGATTTAAATGGAAACTCCTGGCAGCAACATTTCATATCATGATCTTTCCAGCTTAAATGAACTGCGTTCATTGGCGAAAAAAGATGAAAAACAAGCGATCCATCAGGCTGCAAAACAGTTTGAAGCTGTGTTTATGAATATGTTGCTGTCGAGTATGCGCAAAGCCAACAAAGGGTTTGAGCAAGACAATCCACTCAATACCAACAGCACTGAATTCTTTCGCGATATGCATGATCAGCAGCTTGCCACAGAGTTATCCAACCAAGGTACTTTAGGGCTGGCAGATCTCATGGTGAAGCAGCTAAGTCCCGATCCAGCAGGGGGCAAACTCTCTAAGCATCTCAAAATGCCTGGTGATATCGGTGAAGAAAAGGTATTTAGTGCACCTTCACATGTGCATAAAAAGCTGAATATGCCAAGCGGACCAAGTGCCATGAAAGCCTTAGATCCTGAACGAATTGTGTTGCCAGCACGTGAGTCTTCAGCCAAAACCACCCAATTAGCGCCCGAGTTGACCGTTACAGCTGCTGTGAGTTCTCAATCGGTCAATCAATTTGCAGCAGTAGGGCAAACGGCTGGCATTCAACAATTGGCTGCAGAAACAATTTGGCAACCCCAGACTGCAAAAATGGGCCAGCGAGTTCAGCAACAACCAAGCCAAGAGTTCGCCGTGAATTCTGTCAAAACTGAGGTGCAGCCTGCTGCTGAAGGTATCGCTGAAATTCAAGCAAAGCCTAGCGTGTCAGAACCTTTTGCGTTTGTGGAACGTTTGTTGCCTGCAGCAAAAGTGGCCGCACGAGAGTTAGGTATTGAACCCTTAGCATTACTTGCCCAAGCAGCCTTGGAAACAGGCTGGGGAAAAAAAGTGTTCAAAACGACTGAAGGTTCACAAAGCCACAATTTATTTGGCATTAAAGCAAATGGTGCTTGGGATGGTCCGGTTGCTGTGGTGGATACCCTGGAATATCGTCAGGGTTCTGCTGTTCGTGAAAAAGCAAAATTTCGCGTCTATGAAAGCCCAGAGCAAAGTCTGAAAGACTATGTAGAATTTATAAAAACAAATCCAAGATATCAGCAAGCACTAGCTCATACCGCAGATGCAAAAAGTTATTTTCGCCAGTTACAGGCAGCGGGCTATGCAACTGATCCGAATTATGCCGAAAAACTGACGGCTGTATTTGAGGGGGATACCTTTAATCAGGTACGAAAATTGCTGGCAAATAATCAGTTAAATAATGAAGCCAGTTTATTGGCAACAAGATAATGGTTGAGGTTCGTCATGGCAGATAATTTATTAACGATAGGCTCCTCAGGAGTACTTGCCAGTAGCGGCTTACTGAATACCACCAGTAATAACATCAGTAATCTCAATACCAAAGGGTACAACCGGCAAAACACCGAATACGATTCTTCAATTCTTGGCTTAGGCGTTGGCCGTGGCACCACAGATCGCCTAGTCAATGATTTTGCTATGCGCCAACTTCGCCGCGATACATCAGCGGTGTCCTACAATAAACAGTTTTTAGCCGAAGCAAATCGTGTCGATACTCTTTTTTCGAATACAGCAAACAGTATCTCTACAGGCATATCTGATTTATTTAAACAAATTCAAACTGCCAATAATGACCCGGCAAATACCTCGTCGCGACAATTATTTATGGGTAGTTCGCAAACATTAATTGATAAGTTTAATACGCTATCGAGTTTAGTGCTCGAACAGCGTACTTTTGTTAGTTTGCAGCTGGATAGCTTTGTTAGCGAGACCAATAATATCGTTAACAACATCGCCTCGCTGAACAAAGAAATTACCGCCTATGGAATTGGTCAAACGACGCCTGCGCCTTTGGATTTGTTGGACAAACGAGACGAAGCACTGCGGAAACTTTCAGAAATGGTCGAAATCCATACGCTGGATGCCGCCAGTGGTGAGAAATTAGTTTTTCTCAATAGTGGTCAAGCTTTAGTCATGGAGCATGGTCGTTTCAATATGTTGGCGGCGAGTGGCGATCCTGATCCCGAGCGAAAAGTGCTCGAGATGCAACTTGATTATAATAGTAATATTTTGCAAGAAGTTGATAGCCTAGGCTTAGGTGGGAAAATTGGCGGTTTGCTGGAGTTCCGTTCGCAAATGCTTGAACCGACTCAAAATCGACTGGGGCAATTGGCGGTGTCATTAGGCGACGCAATCAATAAGCAAAATCGGCTCGGTATGGATGCAAATGGACAGTTAGGCAAAGATATTTTTTCATTAGGGACCTTTGGTGCCTATCCAATGCGAGACAATACCGGGGCGGGGCGGATCACTGCAACGGTACAAACAGGCGAGGGCAGTAGCGTGCCTCCGAATGAATTCCTGATTACCTTTAATGCGCCCAATCAATTCACTATGGAAGTTCTTGATAACAATGGCAAAGTCATTACCGGGTCTGCCATTACTGAAACCGTGACCGGTTATCCAATGACGTTTAATACCGATAACGTGGGCGGTGGTTTCCTCTACGGGTATGAAATTACATTGGATAATTCGTTAGGAGGCTTTGGTAACGGTGATCAATTCATTTTGAAACCGCTCAGCGTTGCTGCTCAAACATTGACTTTATTAAACGACCGTCCAGAAGACTTGGCTTTAGCATTGCCAGTGCGGGGCGAGTTTGCGATTAACAACCAAGGCAATGGTCGATTCGGCGATTTTAAAGTCACAGATACAGATCCTACGACCTCTGCATTTACATCACCAGGCGGTTTAACAGGCGCCCCATTGCAAGTGACTTTCATTGGTGGCAATCAATTCGAAATTCGCGATAGTAGCAACACCTTGTTGGGCACGACGGCTGTCATGACTGGGGGAAGCTATAATAATTTGATGGCCTCAGCGGGCCTTGCCAACTTCGGTTTTGATTTCAATTTGACTGGCGTACCAAAGACTGGAGACACCTTTACTGTGTCCTATAATGCGGGGGGCTTTAAGGATAACCGTAATGGTTTAAGCTTAGCGAATTTACAAACTGCCGATTTAATGAGAAAAAATGCAGTTTCTGTCGCCACTGCCGATAACAAAATGAGTTTGAATGAAGGCTATGGCACCATGATTGGTTTTATTGGTGAAAAAACCAGTGCAATCAAGCTGGCAACCGAGTCTTCAAAATCACTGTTGCAACAATCTGAAGCTTGGAATCAGTCGATTTCGGGCGTCAATTTAGACGAAGAAGCGGCAAATTTGATCCGTTTTCAACAGTCTTATGCTGCAGCAGCGAAGATTATTTCCACATCTCAGGCTATTTTTGATACGTTGTTGGCTGCAGCGAGGTAATTATGCGAATTTCATTTAATCAGAAATACCAAGTGAATCTGAACAGCATTTTAAATGCGCAGGAACGCTTGCAAAATGCCAGCGCAAAACTTGAAAAGCAAACCAGAATTTTATCTCCGTCCGACGATCCTTCGGCATCAGCCCGAGTGGTTGCGCTGGATCAGCAAATCAGTCAGATGGATCAGTACAAAAGCAATAGCATCATTTTGCGCAACAGTTTGGATTTAGAAGAAGCAGCGTTGTCAAATATCCGCGGTACCATGGATCAAGCACGAGTGTTGACTTTGCAGTTAGGCAACGGGGCACTCTCTCAGCTTGATCGCAATGCAGTTGCTCAACAGCTTAAAAATATGCGTTCACAAATTTATGACTTGATGAATCAAAAAGATTCGGATGGTGGATATCTGTTTTCAGGCTTTCAAAACCAATTACAAGCTTATACAGTTGATGCAGCCTCAGGCAAGTATGTTTATATGGGCGATGAGGGGCAAAAGAAATTACAACTGTCACCCTCAGTGGCTTTACCAAGTAATGATAGTGGTAAGTTTGTGTTTGAGGATGTGAATGCGCGGCGCAAAACGACCACGCCAACTGTGAGTGGTGGTTATACTGCCGCTATCTTCGAAACGACTAACCAAAGCCAATTCGATGAATTTTTTAAACAAAATTATGATGCACTCAATCCGGCCAACAACAATTTTAGTGTGGTTGTGGATGCAGCGAATAATTATGAAATTCTGCGTAATGGTGCGAGCATGACGCCAAGTGTGACAGGTGCAGTGAATGGCACGAATGAACTGACATTTCAAGGGATAAAAATGAAGTTAAGTGGTTCAGGACCTGGCCAAATCGACTTTTCATTGAAAGCCCCAGAAAAATCGAACATTCTTAACACGCTAACTGATTTAATCAATGCGGTTGAAACTTCTGAAGTCAATGGCGTCCAGTTAAGAGAAGCAATGGCTGATGCCCTGGTTCAAATTGACGGAGCAGCCGTGAAAATTGATGCCACTGTTTCTGGCTTGGGTGGCCGCCAAAATTTGGTGAAAACCATCGAAGATGGCAATACAGATCTGCAAATCACCAATAAAAGTTTCAGAGCTGATTTGTATGAAATCGACTATGTCGAGGCCATCACCGAATTAACTAAACAAGAAACCGCACTATCGGCGGTACAACAAACGTTTAATCGGGTCACTGGTACCAGTTTGTTTGATTATCTTCGTTAAGAGGCGGATAAAACCGCCTCTCTTTCATTGTAATGATTTTTTTCTTTCTGTGTTTCTCCGCGATTTGGCAATAGATGCCAAAACCAACAAACTTCTGCTTTTAATGCTTTGATTGATTTTTCACAGAGAAAGCTTTTTTTTAGGCAATAAATGAATATTTCCCTCAAGTTTTCCTTACTCATTCCGATACATAATTAACAGGTGCAGTTTTGGAAAACCTGTGAAATTTGAAAGAGATACAAAAAATTTTAAATTTCCGCTAAATGTTTTCCTACTGTGTCCGATACATAAGTATCAGCAATATAAATTGCAAGAATTAGCGAAAACCAGGAGATAAATCATGGCCTTATATGTAAACACCAACGTGTCTTCATTAAATGCACAACGTCAATTAATGAACTCAGGTAATTCATTAGATACTTCATTCCAACGCTTATCTTCTGGCTTCCGTATTAACAGCGCAAAAGATGATGCGGCAGGTCTGCAAATTTCTAACCGTTTAACTTCTCAAACCAACGGTTTGAACCAAGGTAACCGCAACGCCAATGACGGGATCTCCTTAGCGCAAACTGCTGAAGGTGCTTTGGATGAAGTGACTTCAATGTTGCAACGGATCCGTACCTTGTCGCAACAAGCGTCAAACGGTTCAAACACCGATGAAGATCGCTTAGCAATCCAAGAGGAAATCCGTTCTTTAGCATCAGAAGTTAACCGCGTTGCCAAAGATACAACCTTTGGTGGTACTAACCTGTTAGATGGTTCTTATGATGCGAGCTTCCAGGTTGGTGCTGATGCCATCCAAACTATCTCGTTTACGATGAGAGAAGTCGGTGGAACCACGAATGGTACTAATAGCATGAGCGCTAATGGCGGTTTTACTATGTCAGGTATTGCTGGGATTGCAAGTGCGGTTACTGGCAAATCGATGACAGCCTTAGCTGCAGGTATTAGTAGCGTAGGCACAGGTATTTTGGCTGCTAACGCAGGCTTTACCAACATGGCTGCAACTGTAATTAGTGTATCTTCACAAGTGAATGCGCAACAAGTGTTGGCAGCCATGGATTCAATGATTGCAGTGGTTGACAAAAAACGGGCAGAACTTGGTGCGGTGCAAAACCGGTTCCAATCAACAATCCGTAACCAATCCAACATTGCGGAAAACTTAGCAGCTGCGAACTCACGTGTGAAAGATGCTGACTTCGCGCAAGAAACTGCATCCTTGACTCGTTATCAGATCTTACAACAAGCGAGCCAAACAATTCTTAGCCAAGCAAACCAAAGACCGCAAGCGGCATTAAGTTTACTTGGAGGTTAATCCCTTCAGTGAAGCAGGCCCTGAAGTTCAGGGTCTGCTTTTTCCCAAGTTGAATAAAATTGACTTTGCTTCGTACACTAATCTATTGCCCTTCGTTCGGCAGCTTCTTGCCACTCCACAATTTTTTGACACTCTGACTGAAATTTTTTGCCGCAATATAGCCATCTTAGCGATATTGCCATTTTTTTAACGCTCTCAATATTGCTGGTAGCGTTATCATCGAGCAAATTCGCCAATAAGCACCAGAATTCCCAAATGAGTTGTCTCATTGCATGCCGCTAATTGCCCCAATTCCAACCAATAACAGCCTAAATGCACAACAAATCCAGAAAAATTTAAATCGAAGACCACAGTTCTAAAATTATTGGCACACCTATTGCTTTTATATTGATGAATCACCTGATCGCCGTTAGGGAGATTCAACCCAAACCCAATGTTAGTCATAGCGCTACACCCAATAGCGCTTATGCCCAAGATGAGAGTTGATTATGGCTTTGTATGTAAACACCAACGTGAGTTCGTTGAATGCCCAGCGTCAGCTGGCCAAATCCAGTGTTGATTTAGATACGTCATTTAAGCGGCTCTCATCTGGGCTTCGTATCAATAGTGCCGCTGATGATGCTGCTGGTTTACAAATTTCTGATCGGCTTAATTCGCAGATCCTCGGTTTAGAACAAGGGAACCGTAATGCCAGCGATGGTATTTCTTTGGCGCAAACTGCTGAAGGCGCGATGGACGAAATCGTTAATATGTTTCAGCGAATTCGAACTTTAGCTCAGCAAGCTGCAAACGGTTCCAATACCGATGAAGATCGTTTGGCGATCCAAGAAGAAATCAGGCAGTTGTCAGCCGAAGTGAATCGTGTTGCGACTGATACCACTTTCGGTGGTCAGAATCTGTTAGATGGCACTTATTCTGCCAACTTCCAGGTTGGTGCTGATGCGGTACAAACTATTGCATTCAATATGAAAACCGTTGGTTCCTCCGCGAACGGTTTGAATTCGTTGACTGCAAATGGTGGTTTCACGATGTCAGGTATTGCTGGTATTGCCAGTATTATCTTAAACAAAGGCTTAACAGCTTTGGCTGCAGGGATCTCAACGATTAGTACTGCAGGCCCTGGCGCCACTGACACTTTTGCCGCGCGTTTTTTGGCTTCGGCTGTCAGTGTTTCGAACCAAAGAAATGCTCAGCTGATTTTAGCGGGTATGGATTCGATGATTGCAGTTGTTGATAAAAAACGTTCTGAGCTTGGTGCTATTCAGAATCGGTTTCAATCGACGATTCGCAACCAAAGTAATATCTCCGAGAATTTAGCTGCGGCAAAAGCTCGAATTAAAGATGCAGATTTTGCTGCCGAAACAGCAGCATTGACTCGAAATCAAATTTTGCAACAAGCAAGCCAAACGATTTTGGGGCAGGCGAATCAACGTCCGCAAGCTGCATTGACCTTATTACAGGGATAATGACGTTGCATTAATAAAAAATTAGGATTGACGATTAAAAATAAATTCAATCTTTTCATTAAGATAAAAGAAATCTTTATTTTTTTATAAAATAAGGCTAAAGCTTCTGATATTGCTGTCGATAAGCAAAATAGAGAACTACAACTCATAGATCTCTATGATGGCGGTGTGTTTGGTTTGGGTTCCGAGCACACGGCCAACGGCAACAAAACGCGGAGGCTATTATGGCTTTATACGTCAATACCAATGTCAGCTCTTTGAATGCTCAAAGACAGTTAGTGAATTCTGGTAATTCACTAGATACGTCATTCAAACGCTTGTCTTCCGGTTTTCGGATTAACAGCGCAAGTGATGACTCGGCCGGTTTGCAAATCAGCAACCGTTTAACAGGCCAAATCAACGGGATGAACCAGGGGATCCGAAATGCCAACGATGGTATTTCTCTGGCGCAAACTGCTGAAGGTGCTTTAGATGAAGTGACCTCGATGTTCCAACGTATTCGTACTTTGGCGCAACAAGCAGCGAACGGTTCTAACACTGATGAAGACCGTTTAGCAATTCAGGAAGAGATCCGCTCGTTATCGAGTGAAGTCAACCGTGTTGCTAAAGATACCACTTTCGGTGGAACCAACTTGTTAGATGGTAGTTATGATGCCAGCTTCCAAGTAGGTGCTGATGCAGTGCAAACTATCACGTTTAGCATGAAAAACGTCAGCGGTACTGCGAACAACATGACTGCGAACAATGGTTTTACCATGTCAGGTATCGCAGGGATTGCAACGGGTGTGACCGGTAAAACGATGTCAACCCTTGCGGCAGGTATCAGTGATATTGGTACTGGTGTTACTGCAGCCACAGCAAGCTTTACTGCATTAGGTGCAACCAGCATCAGCGTATCGTCTCAAGTGAATGCACAGCAAATTTTAGCAGCAATGGATTCTATGATTGCCGTTGTTGATAAAAAACGTGCTGAGCTTGGTGCGGTACAAAACCGCTTCCAGTCAACGATTCGTAACCAATCGAACATTGCTGAGAACTTATCTGCTGCGCAATCACGGATCAAAGATACTGACTTCGCGCAAGAAACTGCGATGTTGACTCGTAACCAGATCCTGCAACAGGCAAGCAGCTCAATTCTGAGCCAAGCGAACCAAAGACCGCAGGTGGCCTTGTCTCTGTTGGGCTAATAGGTTACAACTAAACTCAGCCACATGATTGGCTGAGTTTAGTTACTTTGTTCTAAAGTGATACGAAAGTAGGGGGATTTATGAATCCACTCAATGTGAGTATGGTGCCTAATGCACCTGAACGTGCAGTCCCTGAATTAAAGGTCGCTGCAGGTACTGAAATCAAAGCGAAAGTTGAAGGTGACAACTTAAATTCAACTGATGCCCAAGCATTCGCCAAAAAAACGGAAGATAAAGAATTAAAGGCAGAGTTTTTCGCTGATTTGCAACAGAATTTGCAGAAGCTTAATGAAGTTTTCCCATTAACGACCACCAATTTATCGTTTGAATTCGATAAAACAGGCAGCGAATCTTTTATTCGCGTGATCGATCGGGATAATCAGAAAGTGATTCGGGAAATTCCATCGGAAGAGTTTCGCAAAGTCGCTAAAGCTTTAGATGAGTTTGCCGATAACTTTAGAAGTAAAGGTTTAATTTTTGATCGCACGGCGTAATTACGCAGGAGCGTTAAAATGGCATTAATCACATCTGCTGGTATTGGTTCAGGATTGGACTTGGAAAGTATTATTTCCGCGAGTGTCAATGCTGAGCGAGCCCCAAAACTGCAGGCTATCACCAAACGGGAAGACTCTCTTAAAGTTGAACTTTCTTCAATTGGTGAAATTACCTCTGCAGTCTCTAAGTTAAAAGATACCTTAGCGAAATTAGCTGATGCGAATAATTACAACAAACGCACTGCGACGATTAAACAACCGACTACTGGTGATTTAATTTCGGTGACCACCAGCAATAAAATGTCGCCAGGAAATTTTAATATCGAAGTTGTCAGGCTAGCGCAAGGAAGTCGAGGCGTATCAGGCAGTTTTACAAATGCCAGTCAAGTAGTCTCAGCTACGGGTGGTAATTTAAGCTTTGCTGCGGGCCCAGATAAGAATTTCACCCTTGCAGTCACTGCGGGGATGACGTTGAATGAATTGAAAGACGCAATCAATTCAAACACTAACAACTTTGGTGTTACTGCAAATATTATTAATACAGGCGATCCAATTCAGGGCACTAAATTAGTGTTCACCAGTAAAATTACTGGCGATGCAAATAATTTAGTGGTCAGCAATGATAACTCCGAATTGGATTCAGTATCGACAGTGGCTACTGGTGCGGGTCCTGCAGGAATTACTATCGCCGCTGCTGATATGGCAAAAAATGCCATTATCAAAGTGGATGGTTTAGAAATCTCCAATGCTACCAACACCTTTACAGACTCAGTGCAAGATTTAACGATCCGGGCGCTGCGAGTTGGCGCTGTTGGTGAAAGCGCAAAGCTGACGGTTGATAATGACCGGGAAAGTGTCACTAAGTTAGTCGATGAGTTAATTGCAAACTACAATAATCTCATTGGAACCGTAGGTTTGCAAACCAGAGTCGGACGTCCTTTAAATGGCGACCCTTCGATTCGCGCCATGAGTAACCAAATATTCAATACCCTAGCGAGTAAAATTACTGGCGCAGGCCCCTTTGAAACTGTTTTCGATTTGGGGATTGGGGTGAAAAAGGATGGGTATTTAGAACGAAGCTCATTAGTTCGCAGCCTCAATGATGCAATGGACACCAATTATGACAGCATCGACAATGTGTTTGCTGGTGATAATGGCATTGCTACCCAATTGAACAAAATGCTGGAGAACTATATCGGTTCGTCTGGGCTCCTTAAAAAGCGTACTGACAATATCAATAGCAACATCAAAGATGCCGGTGAAGATAAAATTAATCTCGGCGTCCGTATGCAAGATCTTGAAGCAAGTCTGCGCAAAAAATACGCAGGTTTGGACGTGCTGTTAGCGCAGATGCGGCAAACGCAAAGTGCGCTTGGTGCACAATTGGCATCATTGCCTGGTTTTACTCGAAATTCGTCTTAGTGAGGGCTGATTATGTATAACGCTAAAGTTAAAAACTATGAAAAAGAAGCACTTAAAACTCGAGTAGCAGGCGCTGATCGGTATGAAATCATCCAGATGCTGATGGGTGGTGCGATTGATAAAATGTTGTATGCAAAAGTGGCGATTGAGAAAAAGGCCTTTGAGGCAAAAGCTCTGCACATTTCAAAGACGATAGATATTATTGACGCTTTGCGTGGATGCCTAGACTTTGAACAAGGCAAAGAAATTAGTGAAAATCTCTACGCGCTTTACAGTTACATGATTGATCGTTTGATGGAAGCAACCGTCAAAAATGATGTTGCAATGGTCGATGAAGTTTCTAACCTAATGCGTGAAATAAAATCAGGCTGGGATGCAATCCCTTCAGAGATCAGATATCAAACGCTGAATTCAAACGAGTTTGTAGAGCGTGTTGGCTGATTTTCCTGAGTTTGATGAACTAACCGAAGAATTGCTCAAAGTCGATTTTGAGCAATTCTTAAAGATTTATGCTGTTTTGCAGCAAAAAATATTAGATTTTTCCAGCCAGCTATCCACAGATCCTGCCAAAGCTGATACTTTAATCAAAGCCAATGAACTGCTATTGACTAAAATTAAGTTGGTTGAAACACACCAACTCGATGTGAAAGCGGCTTTGGTCAATTTAACGGTTTCTCAAAAAATACAAAAGAAGTATACGGCTGAATGAACAATCCAAGCGAATTCAATAAAGAACAACAACTTAATGAAATGAAATGTTTGCTTCTGAATGCTCAATTTCCAGCGGAGCGCGAAGCCTATTTTATTGAATATTCAAATCTTAAGTTTGAGAAAAATCTGAAGGCGTTTCGGAAGTTTTTTCCAGAAATCTACGATAAGTATTTAACTTACCAGCCTTCGGAAAAGTTTCGTCTTTTTCCTAATCCCAATGGTTCTGCCAATATTCTCGATTATGATTGTTTGGTGCCGATTTATTCCGAAGATCCTGTTGCGCAATGTGATGAGCAAGTCGCCAAGAACATCCGTCATCCCATTTTAGGCAAAACCGATCATTCAGCTGTCGATAAAATTATTAACGTTTCGAATTTTCGTCATGTCGATTTAATGTGTGAGATAGGCCGAATTTATAACGAAGCCAAAGCGGACTTAACAAATTTCAATGATTTAGGCAGCAGTATCCCGAGCATCATGGTGTTTGGTATTGGCCTTGGTTACCATTTGCCTGGGATTGTGTCGGCAACACGTTCTGGTTTTGTGAGTTTTTTTGAGCCGAACGAAGATTATTTTTTCGCGAGTTTGTTTGTTGCTGACTGGGATTTTATTCTGCAACGCTTAGATGAAAATGGTAGTTTTTTATATTTAGGCATTGGGCTTACCGAAACCGAGATTTATGAGCAGTTCTATTCAAGAACACGAAAAGTTAGTATTGCAAGTATCTGTCATGCTTGGTTTTATCAGCATTATCCATCAATTAATGTCAATAAATGGATCAATGAGTTCAAGACCAATTATCATCAATTCTTCGCAGGATTTGGATTTTTCGATGATGCCTTGATGGGGATTGCGCATACCTTAAAAAATCTTGAGCAGGGCTTGCCGCTGTTGGCCAAACATAACGTCAGCGATGCTGTAGTGGCGCAGTTACCCGTCTTTATTTTGGCGAATGGTCCTTCGTTAGATGCTGAAATTGAATACATTAAAAGTGTTCAAGATCAAGTGATCATCCTCTCTTGTAATTCTGCTTCGACCGCATTAATCAAGCATGGAATTATTCCTGATTTCCATGTGGCGCTTGAGCGAACAGAATCAACCTATCATTTTTTACATGATAATATTGCGCCAGAGTATCGCGAGAAAATTAATTTACTAACTACGAATGTCATGCATCCTCGCGTTGCACCATTGTTTCCATGGGCTGGAGCTGCCTTAAAACCTGGTGAATCTGCCACTCAAATCATCCAGCTGTCGCAGTATCGCGAAAAACAACAAGTGATCAATACGATCTCGTTCTGTAATCCGCTGGTTGGCAACACCGCACTGAGTTTCGCTTGCCATTTGGGATTTAAAAATATTTATTTGTTTGGGGTTGATAATGGCTACATCGATCCAAACCACCACCATTCAAAATCCAGTTTTTACTATGACGAAAAAGGGGATACCAAGGTAAAACCTTTCAAAATTGGTAAAGATTTTAGTATTCCTGGTAATTTCGCTCCAACCGTTTTAACCGATGAATTTATGTATGTCGGGAATGTGCAGATGGGGAGATTGCTTGAGTCGTTCAAACCCCATCAGGTCAATTGTTATAATTGCAGCAATGGCGCCAAAATTGAACATGCTATTCCGCTGCAATCCTCAGATGTGATTTTGCCCAAAGTAGAGCCTTCACTGAAAAAGACAGTGATTGAATACATCAAAACCAATAAATTTCAGGTTTCTGCGACCCGAGAAGATATTGAGAAATATCTTGAATTTGATAATTTTGAATTATTCTGCCAAACCATGGTGAGTATTTTAGATAAGCCAATTGAAGATCGACAATCTGCTTTATTTGGTCTGTTGGAAAGTATTCGCTATTTATATTCTTTTAAAGATTCTGCACCTTATTTAAGTTTGTATTTAATCATCGAAGGTGAAACTTTATACGTCACAACGATTTTGATTTCATTGCTTTATAATTTTGGTGATGATTTAGCCATTCTGCCGTTTTATCAAAAAGCGTTGAATGCGTGGGTGGCGTTTTTGAAAGCTGCGCCAGATTATTATCGCGCCAATTATGATGTACCTAGATAATTAGAAACTAGGAGCGCTGATGAATATTCAAACGGAACGTTTCATCCTTCGCAAATTAACTATTGATGATGCAACCCAAAGCTACTTAGCTTGGTTTGAGGATCCAGTGGTTGCTGCCTTTATTGAAAGTCGTCCCACAGCAACAGCAGAACTTGCCGCCTTTATTGCAGAAAAAAATGCTTCAGCTCAAGCATTGTTGTTGGGCATTTTCAGTAAACAGACACAAAGCCACATCGGAAATATTAAATTTGAGCCGATCCTGATTGAAAAAAAATATGCTGCTCTAGGCATTTTGATCGGAGATGCGAATTGGCGAGGCTGCGGCTTGAGCCAAGAAGTTATCTTAGCCTGCTGTCAGCATTTATTTACAGAACTAGGCATTTCTCACTTCTGTTTAGGGGTGCTTAAAGAGAATCTTTCAGCCATCCGCGCCTACGAAAAAATTGGATTTATCAAATCTGATGCCGATATAAGAGATACGATGTTTGTGATGAACTTGTATCTTTAATCCTTTTTGATGAAGCCATCTAAGGAACTTGCTATGGTTGACTATATTGTTGCGGGTGCTGGTTATCGGGGTATTTTGGCTGCGGCTTTGCTGTGCAAAAAAGGTTATCAGGTTGCGATGGTCGATGCTGCCGACCATGTCGGTGGTGTGTTATATGGCGGTCATTGGAAAGGTTTTTCGTTAGATTTGGGCTGTCACCTTTTTGATAATACCAATGCTGAGCATACCTCTCTCCTGAAAGAAATTTTTGGTGATTTGATGGCTCCCATCGAGGTGAAGTATGCCGGCCGTACCGCTCGACAATGGCATGAAAACTTCACTGTGCCTTCGCTGGTGAATGCGCCTGTTGATCAAGCGCAATTGCTTCATGATTTAGTGGTTGCACGGGCAACAACTGGCACAAATCCAGTCACCACCTATCAGCATTATCTGATCGACCGCTTTGGTTTGACTGCGGCATCAGTCCTTATTGATGCTTGTAAGAAAAAAGTCCAATACGATCCAGCCCAGTTGGATCCAGTTGCGCATCGCGTGGTGTTATTTGATCGCGTCAATATGTTTGAGCACCAAGTATCGATGTTTCTAAAGCAACAACCAGCGCTCGATGAAGTTGTGGCGGCTTATAGCGCGCAAGATCCTTTGTATTTTTATCCTGAAGCCAAGCAAGCTTACGCCAGTCGGAATTTCTATCCTAAAGGGGGCACAAACCAATTCTGTGAGCGTGCCAAACAATATCTCGAAGAGCAGGGCGTACAACTTTATTTAAATACCAAAATTGTGCAGCTCAATGGCAATGCTGTGGTTCTTGAAAATGGCAAAGAATTAAGTTGCCAGAAAATATTTTGGACCTTGGAATTAGAAAAAGCAGAGCGCTTAGTATTTGGTCATTCCGAATTGGAAAAATATATTCATCCGGTGCCTATGGTATTGGTGTATTTTGAAGTGCCTTATCAGGAGATTTCAGATTATACCTATTTGCATGACCATAGTGACGATACGGCAACTTTACGTTGTTCCAGTGTTGGCAAATATAGTCAGCAACAAATTGATGGGAAATCTTATATTTGTTGTGAGATCCCGACCAAACAAGAATCAGCCTATTGGCAGGCGCCAGATATTTTCATCGAACAATTTTGGCAAGAGGCAAAACTGCTTAAAGTCGTTTCAGCAGAAAGTCGTTATACCGACTACAAAATTCTGAAAGCGCCGGTCACATTTAAATTGCCGAAAATTGGCTTTAGCGCCACGGAAAAGTTAGTGCGGCAAAAACTAGCGGAATATACTGCGTTAACTTTAACGGATAGCAGTTACTTCTCAACCCAAGATATTGCCAAAGTCATCCATGCTGAATTAGAAGGCCTTTAATATGAATTCCTATGACGTCATTTGGGATGAGATTTATGAACGCGGACATATCAATCGATATCCGTGGGATAGCGTGGTTAGTTTTGTATTTCGCTCTTATCCGCGCGATATCCCAAAGCATGACATCCAAATTCTTGAGCTCGGTTGTGGCGCTGGCAATAATTTATGGTTCTGTGCGCGTGAAGGTTTTTCAGTGATTGGTGTCGATGCCAGCGCAAAAGCTTTAGAGTTTGCACAGGCAAAATTTGCAGAAGAAAAACTGACAGGCCAATTTTTACAGGCAGATTTTACCCAGCTATCGCTTGAGAACAACTCAATTGATTTGGTGTTCGACCGTGCGGCGCTCACTTGTACCCCTTATTCCGTCATTTGTAAAACCATTGCCGAAGTACAACGAGTGTTAAAACCTGGCGGGAGATTTTTGTTTATCCCTTATGCAGATTCCCATAGTAGTGCAGCCAGTGGCGTTTTTGCTGTACAGGAGCGCATGGTGCATGGAATTTCAGAAGGTACATTGGTTGATGTTGGCCAAATCACTTTTTTAAGTTTGAATGATATTAAAGCTTTATTCGATCCGAGCCTCTGGCGGTTTATTCAAATCGAACGCGCTGAAAATACTGATTTATTGGCACCTCATTACGGCCTTCATGCCGAATATCGGGTCATTGTTGAAAAGTTATGAGGGATGCTATGGAACAGAATTGGGAAAATAATATTTACGCGCAAGGCAAACATATCAATCGTTACCCTTTTGGCGAAATGGTCTCGTTATTTTTCAATGCCATCCCGCAATTACGGACTGAGGGCTCTGGGGCAAAATCAGTTTTAGAGCTCGGCTGTGGCGCTGGCAATAATTTGTGGTTTTTTGCAGAGAACGGTTTTGACTGTGTTGGTATCGATGCCAGTCCAACGGCCTGTCAATTGGCGCAAGCACGTCTTGCTGAGCGGCAAGTCAAGGCGAAAGTTTATTGCAAAAGCTTTGATGATTTGGACAGCTCTTTAGGGAGCTTTGATTTTATCATCGACAGAGCTGCAACTTACTGTGCCGATTTTCCGACACGGCAACGTTGGTGGCAGCTTGCGCTTTCTCTATTAAAACCCGGTGGCATAGTGATTAGCGTGAACTTTGATAAAAGCTCAGTTTGGTACCAAAAAGCCGTCAATGAACCCGGTTTTGCCACCGAAGTCGCCAAGGATACCTACACCAATTTTGCTTATGGTGCTTTAGTTGACACTGGGATCTCGCATTTTGTTGATAAGGAGTCGTTGACGGAATTATTCCAAAGCCTAGAAACCTTGGATATTTTGCATCATCAATGTCGTTCTGTGCACCTTGCAAACGGTGATTACAACTACTCTGAACTGATTTATATAGGCCGCAAGCATGTCTGAACTTCAGTCGGTTATTGTGACCTGTGCGGCAAGTTTAGTGATCCCATCCACCTTAGCTTCGCTTCAAGCTGTGGGCCAAACTCACTATCGATTTATTGGCGTTGATGCCAACCATGAGCCATTGGCACTGACTTATCTGGCCGAATTTTATCAAGTGCCGTTGGCGTTACATGCCGATTATGTGCCGAAGCTTCTTGAAATTGTGGCAAAAACCCAAGCCAAATATCTATTGGTGTTGTCTGATATCGAGGCTCAAGTCTTAACCGCTCCAGTCGTACGAGCACAGTTTTTAGCGAACGGCTGTGAGCTGTTGTTACCGCACCATGATGTGGTGATGCAATGTGTTGATAAGGGCAATTTTCTGCAATTTTTGCAAGCCGATCCTCGCACAGCTGAGCGTTTTTGTCAGGTTGATAGCGTTGATGATTTAATTCAAAGTGCAGAAACCTTTGATTATCCGCACAATACTTTCATTGTTAAACCGCGCACCGGTTGCGGCTCTCGCGGTATTATGCTGGTTGATGCCAGCGCAACCCGAAAAGATTTACTGCTAAGTCGCGATTATAAACGTTTTGATTTGGCTTTCTTGCAAGAAGCATTTGCTCAAGAGAAACAGCTGAACTTACTGGCGATGCCTTATTATGCTGGGGATGATTATAACATCGACGTATTGTGTCAGGCCGGGCGTGTGGTTTATTGCCTGATCCAGCGACGAGTTGCGCCTAAAATGGGGGCGATCATGACGGCTGAAGTGGTCAATGATGCGGAAATCACTGAGCTAGTTACTCATTTAGTCGAGAGATTGCAAGTAACAGGGTTAATCAACATTGAAGTTGCTCGTGATTTGGTTCAAGGCAAAGCGAAAGTCTATGAGATTAATCCGCGACCTTCGGCCGCTTTTGCCTTTTTATGCTATCAAGGGATTGATATTCTGGCTGAATTGATTGCTGTATTTAAAGGGCAAACGCTGGTTGCTAAAGCAATGAAACCGATGACGATTAAACGGGTCTGGAGCCAATTGTATACTGATGAATAACGCATTTTTAATAGGGCTAGCCCAACAATATGGCAGTCCATTATTTGTGATTGACGAGCCCAAATTAGTTGCTCGCGCACAGGCGCTGCAGGCGGCATTTCAAGCGCAATGGCCGAAAACCCGAGTGTGCTATTCGGTGAAAACCAATTATCTGCCATGGATTGTCAAAAAAATGGCTTCGCTTGGCATCCAACCCGAAGTGATTAGTGGCTTTGAATTAGATTTAGTTGAACATCTAGCGATTGACGGTGAGATTTTAGTCAATGGGCCAGTGAAAACCGCCAGTGAATTGCAAAAATGCATTGAACGCAATTATGTGATCCATGTGGATAACTTGGATGAGTTAACTTTGCTGGCGAAGTTAACTGCTGAGCTGTGCAAACCAGCTCGTATTGCTTTACGTTTAAGGCCAGAATCGGAAAGTTGGAAACGTTTTGGCTTTAAAGTCGGTTCAGCCGCTTGGCAACAAGCGCTTGGTTTAATTGAAGAACATGCATTTTTAACCTTAGTTGGCCTGCATCTGCATATCGGGACTGGGATTATTCAGCTTGGTAAATACCGTCAGGCTGCCGAATTTATGGCCAATGTCGCGAAGTCGCTGCCACATAGTTTAGAGTATGTCGACATGGGTGGCGGTTTTGCGACCGCTATCGCGCGATTGTCCCATTACACGGCAGAACAATGGCAAGTTCCAACAGACACAGCTTATGCCGAGGCGATACTCGCTCCCTTGGCCGACTATTTGCAACAGCATGATTGTAGCTTAGTGATTGAGCCGGGGCGGGCTTTGATTGACGAGTCAATTGATTTAATCTGCCAAGTCGTCAGTGTCGATGATGAGCGGATCATTGTGGATGCGGGCAAAAATATTGTGCCTTCGGTCGAAGCTCGGGTTCATCCGATTGACCTGTTATCGCTTGAAACTCAGTCAGAGCTTTCAGCGAAGCCCATGCAAGCTTATGATATTTTCGGCCCCTTATGTATGGGCTCTGACTGTTTGGGGCGACAAGTTGTGTTGCCGACACCCAAGGTAGGAGACTATTTGCTGCTCAGTGCGGTAGGGGCTTATAGTCAATCGCAATCGATGCAATTTATTAAATATCAAGCCGCTGTGGTGGTTGTCAATGCAGAGCAAACCGCGACTTTAGTGCGACGTCGACAACAGTTAGCTGATTTACTGGTGGTAGATTTATGAAGACAGGGTTTGCAATCGATGGTCGGCAAATTGGCACTGGCAAATGTTTCATCATTGCCGAATTATCAGCCAATCACGGCAAAGATCTGGATATCGCATTAAAAACGGTCGAAGCCGCAGCGTGGGCTGGCGCAGATGCGATTAAGCTTCAGACCGTAGAACCCAGTTTAATTACCTTAGACTGCGATAATGATTATTTTAAGGTCCCTGCGGGGACGCCATGGGAAGGTCAGAATTTGTATCAATTAGAAGTTGATACCTTTTTACCGCGAGAATGGCATCAACCGCTGTTTGCAAAAGCGAGGTCATTAGGACTCGCTTGTTTTTCTTCCCCTTTTGATTTAACGGCTATCGATTTTTTGGAAACATTGGATTGTCCGGCCTATAAAATTGCCAGCTTCGAAATCACCGATGTCGCTTTGATTGAAAAAGCCGCGCGCACAATGAAACCGATCATCATTTCGACCGGGATTGCGAGCCAAGCGGATATCGAGTTGGCAGTGGCGACCTGTCGTGCAGTTGGGAATGACCAGATAGCACTGTTAAAATGTACTTCGGCCTATCCGACGCCATTAAACAGAGTTGATTTGTTATCGATGCCAACCTTGGGACAAGACTATCAATGTCTTTATGGGCTGTCTGATCATACTTTGGGCGATATCGTGGCCGTTGGTGCTGCAGCCTTAGGCGCGACAATTATTGAAAAACATTTCATCTTAGATAAATCCATCCCAAGCGCAGATGCCGATTTTTCGATGGAGCCAGCTGATTTTAAACAGATGGTGGCGCGAGTCAGGGACATTGAACAAGCCCTTGGGCAACAACAGTGGCAAGTCTCTGATAGCATGCGCTCGGGGCGTAAATTCGCGCGTTCATTATTTGTCGTCGCAGATGTGAAAGCCGGCGAAGTATTTACTGCTGACAATGTCCGATCTATTCGACCTGGCGATGGTTTGGCGCCTAAATATCTCCCCGCAGTGCTTGGAAAAGTGGCGACGGTTAATATCGAGAGAGGAACGCCTCTATGCCTGAGCATGGTAGAGAATCTAAACGGATCTTAATCGCTTGCCACGATCGTGGTGGGGCAAATGCCATCATGGCATTATTGGCGAATGCTTGGTTTAGCCAACACCAATTATGGGTTTATTTGGCTGGCCCTGCCTTGCAAGCCTACGCGGATGCAGTGAAGCGTTATTCGTCCGTTCAAAATCTTGCTGAATTGGCCAACCTGCAGTTTGATGCCATCATTACTGGCAGTAGCCATACTGCCAACCTAGAACGTGAAGTGCTGTTATGGGCTGCTGAACGGGACATTCCTTCGTGTTGCGTCATTGATTCTTGGATGAATTTGTCACAACGGTTTTGGCACCCAGCGCAGCAAAAATATTGTTTCCCTTCGCTGGTTTCGTTAATTGATCAGCAAAGTTATGGCCGCTTGTTGCAAGAGTTAGCGGACACTGAACTGGATATCGTGGTAGGCGGTCAGCCATATTTGGCGAACATGCTTGAGCAAGCAAAGCCCCTGGGCGTTCTCCAAAGCCAAGCAGTCGCCAAAACCGACGCAGGTAACGAACTCGCGACGACAAGCTCACCGCGATGGTTATTTTGTTCCGAACCAATGAAAATGGGGTATAACCAGCAAGGTGAATTAGGGTTTGATGAATGGACGGTTTTTACTGATCTTGTCAAAACGGTTGAACAGCAAAAAATGGCTGTGCAGTTATTCATCCGTTTACATCCAGCAGAATCGCCTAAACAATGGCAACAATTTTTAGCGAATATGCCAGTGCTAGAATATGTGGAGTTAATGCCATTGGGCGAAACTCCAGCGCTGAATGAGGTAGACCTGGTGATTGGTATGGCCTCGATGATGCTATTAGAGGCCGTGCTGCAAGGCAAACGGACTTTGAGTTGCCAATTCTCAGGGCGTTTTGTGGTTGCCCCTCAAATCGTGCAATGGACAGAGCTCTGTCATAGCCCGGAGCAATTGATTGAGCTGTGGCGTAACCCTGCCACTCAACCGCTGCATTTTTCACAATTACAACAGGTGTTACAGCATTCCTCCCAGCGCATCAGTGTTTTCATTGCTAGTTTGTTGCAACCTAAACTTACCTTAAGAACTGCAGAACTTGATGATATGTCTCTTTATTTTGATTGGGCAAACGATCCCGTTGTGCGGCAAATGGCGTTTAATTCCAAGCCTATCGAATGGCCACAGCACCAACAATGGTTCAGGCGGAAAATTGCTGATCCGCAAGTGTTGATGCTAGTGGTAGAGCGTGTAGAGCAAGCGATAGGTCAAGTGCGGTTGGAACGCCACAATGAGAGTGGTGATGCTGTGCTTGATTATTCGCTGGCTGCTGATGCCCGGGGGCAGGGACTTGCCAGCATTCTGTTACAAAAAGCATGTCATCATGCGTTCCAACAGGGCTTTTGTCGGCGAATTTGGGCAGAGGTTAAGCCCCAGAACCAAGCCTCAGCACGAGCTTTGTTGACGGCAGGCTTTTATTTGCAATCAAGCCAGTCTCTGCAATCAAGCCAATCTCTGCAATCGAGTGAGAATGATTGTTTACGTTTTTCAATGGCGATCGATGGATCAGTCACTGATGAAAGCGGGCTCAAGACAATAAACTAACTCAAATGCTTCCGCAGCTTGCATCCCAACGCAATGACCGCGAAAACCCAGTTGATTTTGGATATTGGCAAGACTGCGGCTATGTGGGGCAGGCCGCATTTCAGCTTCATAGCAAGCAATTGCACTGAATTTTGCAGAGACAAAATCACTGACATCTTGAAATACATTCGGACTAAAACCGTTGGTGCTATTAAAATTCCACTCAGTGGCTGAAACAACTTCCATCGCAAGGATACAGCGCACCGAGCTATGAGGTTGTGGCCGGGCAGCCGTCAACACTGCTTGGGCTGTACGCTGGTGATCGATATTTAAATCTTTGCTGCTGTGCGTGTAAATGCGGGCCGGTTTAGTTTTCGCCAGAAACTGTTCAATGCGCTGAGTGATTTGTAAAAGTGGCACGCTATCAAAGGCATTGTCAGGGAAGCTGGCGGTTTCAACCAACTTGATGCCAAGCAGTTGTGCGGATTGGCTGAGCGCTGATTGTCGTTGTGTTTTGCTATCATCTGAAGCAATGGCTCGTGAGGACTCGCCATCACCCAGCACTAATAACACAATGTGATCCCCTTGGGCGTGATGCTTAGCAATTGTCGCGCCGCAGCCTAACACTTCATCATCGGGATGGGCGACAATCACTGCAATCGTTTGGCTCATTTGGTATTTCTCACTAATTGCTCAAGTTGTTGACGAATTTTAATCTTGCCAAGCCCATCACAGAGTTGTTTGGCCGCTTGGATTTGTGCACTGTTATCTTGCTGTAATTGCTGGTTTAAATCTACCGCAAGTCGCTCAAGAGTTGAGCAACAAGCCGCTTGATGCTGTTGGAACAGCTGATAATTGCGCGTTTGGCAGGGATCTGTTTGTAGTAACAGCAGCGGTCGACCGAGTGCTGCTCCTTCAAAAGCAGAGATGCCTGGGGCAAACACTAGCACTTTAGCTTGTTGCATTGCTTTGGCCATTTGCTGGCAATTGACAATCATTTCAATCTGATGCCGACTCTGAGTTATTAATTGTTTCAGTTGCTCGAGTGCAGGAAAGGCAGAACCCACGATCACTAACAACTGCAGCGGTTTTGGTAGATCACTCAGTTGATTCAATGCTTGGAGGGTAAATAAATCAGGATCACTGCCACCGAAATTGATTAATGCATCAAATTTCACTGGCGCAATAGGCTCATCGGCAGCAAGAAATTCATCGCGGATCAACGAATATTCTGGTCCTGTCAACACCTGATAGGAATGCCCTTGGTTTACCGCCGTTTTATTGAAGGCGACCAATAAATCGATATCGGCAAAGCTGCGATCCAAATCATCAATCACCACCATGATGGTATCGATCGCTTGTTTGACGGCCAGGCACCAATCTTGGTGTAACTGGTAATGATCAACCACCACGGCTTTGAGCTGAGTTTGCCCGCGCAAACAAGCAATCACTTGTTGTTGTCCTGCGCTCGAACTTAGGTGTTCGATAGGGATGATTGGGTATTTGGTGCAATAAGTTGTGGCGATATTTTGCTGTGCTTCGCAGATAAAAAGCGGTTGCCAGCCATGTTTAGCCAGTTCATCGGCCAAACATAAGCAGCGCATAAGATGGCCAATCCCGACCAACGGACTGGCTTCGAGCACAAACGCGATATTAATTCTTTTTCTTCCTTACCCGGAAAATTGGCTTGATCGGTTCGCAATGCAGGAGTTCAAGTAAATTATTCTCGCGGATCGCCTGCTGCACTCTGGGTAAAATTTCTTGATAACAAGCCAATAATTGGTCGATGTGCGCTTGGGTATGGCTGAAGTTCAGGTTATGACTGCCAAAAAACAACATCCCGCGCTCCGACATTTCTTGCATGATATAACTGGTAATTTGCTCATCCGAATATTGCGTTTTATCAGCATGAATAATCAAGAAACTCCAAGATGGATGGCCTTTAACACTAAATAATTCAGTGAGTTGATGCTTTTGTAAAATGGTTTGCAAACCGTCAATTAAATAGTTGCCAATATTTTCCAGATATTGCGTGACCCCCAAGCGGAAGGATTTTTCGATACAAGCTTTTGCTGCAGCTAAAGCGATCACATCCCCAGCAAACGTGCCTGAGAAGAAAATTTCATCCATCAAGTCCATGTAACACGCTTTACCGCAAATAGCACTCAGTGGAAAACCATTGGCTAAGCCTTTGCCCAAAGCGGTTAAATCTGGCGTCACCCCAAACATCGCTTGCGCACTGCCTGGTGCAAACCGAAAACCGGTAATGGTTTCATCAAAGACCATCAAGACTTGATATTGGTCACATAATTCACGAACTTTGGGGAGAAAGTCTGGATTGGGGAAATCAACATTCATTGGTTCTAAAATAACCGCAGCGATATTTGAATTGCTCGCTAATAAGTCGGCCAAACTTTGGATGTTATTGAATTCAAATTTATGCGTCATTTGCTGTACAACAGCTGGCACACCAATCGAACGAGCGGTGGAACCAATATACCAATCATGCCAGCCATGATAACCGCAAGCAGCAATATCCGTCTTGCCGGTATAAGCGCGAGCGAT
>JACCDH010846186.1_pt1 | contig 25564 bp, 29 predicted proteins | sample 7442481 | NCBI WGS metagenome assembly JACCDH01 (sample SAMN15323433, study PRJNA562643) | freshwater metagenome | isolation source: river surface water | place: USA:Blue River Watershed | collected 2017-08-15 | reverse complement strand
TGCCTGAGTTTATTAGTAACAATAGTGTATTTGAGCAGTTAGATGGGAATGCGAAAGTGGTGGGGATTGATGGGTAGAAAATAGTGATTTAGGATTAGTGTGGTCCACACTAATTTTGGACATTTGCAGATAATCGTAAATAATTAATAAGCTGAAAATCAAGCACTTTATATGTTTGATTTTTTATTTATAGGTTATTGAAAAAGGTTGAAAAATAGGTTAAATGTGCGCAGTTTTGTGCGTTATTTTAAAGAATAATATACATGAAAAAAGCAATTATAGTAAGTGGATATTTTAATCCAATTCACAAAGGTCATATTGAATATTTTCAAAATGCAAAAGCAAATGGAGATAAATTGTTTGTAATTGTAAATAGTGATTTTCAAAGAGCATTAAAAGGCTCAAAGGAGTTTCAAGATGAAAATGAGAGGGTGTTTATAATTAAAAACCTAAGATTGGTTGATAAATGTTTTTTATCAATTGACAAGGACAGAACTGTAGTTGAGTCCATAAAAATGATTTTTAATGAATTTGGTAGTGAATTTCAACTTGCATTTGCAAATGGCGGAGATCAAAACAATGATACAATTCCTGAAAGACCTATATGTGAAGAATTGGGAATTGAATTGATTGATGGATTAGGAGGTAAAATTCAATCATCTTCTTGGTTATTAAATAAATAAAAATTTAAATCGATTAATAGTGAAAAAAGCAATTATTACTGGAATCACGGGTCAAGATGGTGCATACTTGGCTGAATTCCTATTGAACAAAGGCTACGAAGTACATGGTATTAAGAGAAGGTCATCGTTATTTAATACCCAAAGAATTGATCATATTTATGAGGATCCTCATACACCTCACCGTCATCTTCATCTTCATTATGGAGACTTAACTGATAGCACGAATTTAATTCGTATCATTCAAGAAGTTCAACCTGATGAAATTTATAACTTAGCTGCAATGAGTCATGTGCATGTAAGTTTTGAAGAACCAGAATATACGGCAAATGCAGATGGTATTGGTACACTTAGAATTTTAGAAGCCGTTCGTTTATTAGGATTAACTCAAAAAACAAAAATATACCAAGCTTCTACATCAGAATTATATGGTTTAGTACAAGCCATTCCTCAATCAGAAACTACTCCGTTTTATCCTCGTTCTCCCTATGCTGTCGCAAAACTTTATGCATATTGGATTACGGTAAATTATAGAGAGGCTTACAACATGTTTGCTTGTAATGGAATTTTGTTCAATCACGAATCTCCACAAAGAGGAGAAACTTTTGTAACAAGAAAAATTACAAGGGCTACCGCAAAAATAGCTTTAGGTATGGACAGTTGTTTGTATTTAGGAAATTTAGATGCTAAAAGAGACTGGGGACATGCCAAAGATTATATCGAAGGAATGTATTTGATATTGCAACAAGAAAAACCTGAGGACTTTGTTTTGGCAACAGGCATAACTACAACCATTCGTGATTTTGTAAAAATGAGTTTTGCTGAATTAGGAATTGAATTAGCATTTAGAGGAAAAGATGAAACCGAAGAAGGTTATGTGGTAAAGAATAATAGTGAATATAAACTAGAAGAAGGAACAATAGTGGTTAAAGTAGATCCAAAATATTACAGACCTACTGAAGTAGATTTATTAATTGGAGACCCAACTAAAGCAATGACTCAATTAGGATGGAAACCTAAGTATGATTTGGCAGCATTGGTTAAAGAAATGGTTGCAAGTGATATTACTTTGTTCAAAAAAGAATTACATGTAAAACAAAGTGGATTATAAAATGGAACAAACTGCTAAAATATATATCGCTGGACATAGAGGAATGGTAGGGTCTGGCTTAGAACGTAAATTAAGAAAAGAAGGATATAATAATATTGTTACAAGAACATCAGCTGAATTAGATTTAAGAAATCAACAAGCAGTTAATGAATTCTTTGAAAAAGAAAAACCAGCGTATGTAATACTTGCTGCAGCTAAAGTGGGCGGTATTCATGCAAACAACACTTATAGAGCAGAATTTATTTATGACAACTTGATGATTGAAGCTAATATTATTCATGCAGCATATCTAAATAAAGTAACTAAATTGTTGTTTTTAGGTTCCTCTTGTATTTATCCTAAGATGGCACCACAGCCATTAAAGGAAGAATATTTATTAAGTGGTTATTTGGAGCAAACTAATCAACCCTATGCAATAGCTAAAATTGCAGGCATTGAAATGTGTGATAGTTATCGTTCTCAATATGGTTGTAATTTCATTTCTGCCATGCCAACAAATTTATATGGCACAAATGATAATTATCATCCTGAAAATTCGCATGTACTTCCTGCATTAATTAGAAGAATAGTTTTAGCGAAAAAAAACAATGAACCTAATGTAACTATTTGGGGAACTGGTACTCCAAGAAGAGAATTTTTACATGTTGATGATTTAGCAGATGCTTGTTATTTTCTTTTACAAAATTATAATGAACAGGGATTAGTGAATATTGGATGTGGAACAGATGTTTCTATTAAAGAATTAGCAGAGTTGATAGTTGCTGAGGTTGGATATGAAGGGCAGCTTGTTTTTGATACTACTAAGCCCGATGGCACTCCCAGAAAGTTAATGGATACAAGTAAAATAAATAATTTTGGTTGGGCTCATTCTGTCAATTTAAAAAATGGTATTCAAAGAACAATTCAAGAAGTAGTTGAAGGGCACCTTTTTTAATTAAAAATTTCTAAAATGAAAGTAGTAATATTAGCTGGCGGTTTAGGCACTAGATTGTCAGAAGAAACTGTATTAAAGCCAAAGCCTATGGTTGAAATTGGTGGCATGCCAATTTTATGGCATATAATGAAAATATATTCATCATATGGCTTTAATGATTTTGTAATTTGTCTAGGTTATAAAGGCTATCTAATTAAAGAATTTTTTAGTAATTATTTTTTACATAAATCAGATATCACAGTTGATTTGAAAAATAATAAAGTAATATTTAATGAGTCGGATGCAGAGCCTTGGACTATTACTTTAGTAGATACAGGAGTAAATTCGATGACCGGTGGTAGAATAAAAAGAATTCAAAAGCATATAGGTAATGAGCCTTTCTTTTTAACTTATGGAGATGGACTTTCTGATGTTAATATTGCAGAATTATTAGATACGCATAAAAGAGAAAATAAATTTTTAACCGTCACCTCGGTACAACCACACGGCAGATTTGGAGCTCTAAATTTATCTGAAAGCAATCAGGTTATATCATTTTTAGAAAAACCAAAAGGCGATGGTTCATGGATAAATGGAGGCTTTTTTGTTTGCCAACCAGAGGTATTTGATTATATTAATGGCGATGATATGATTTTTGAAAAAGACCCAATGGAAGCCCTTGCACATGAAGGAAAAATGCAAGCATTTTTACATCATGGTTTTTGGAAACCAATGGATACTTTGAGAGATAAAGTAGAATTAGAACAATTATGGGATTCCGGAAAAGCACTATGGAAAAAATGGTAATCTATGCTAGAAGAACTATCTAAAATATATAAAGGGAAAAAAGTATTTATAACAGGTCACACCGGCTTTAAGGGTGCATGGCTTTTAAAGATATTTTCAATTCTTGAGGCAGAGGTAAAAGGGTATGCACTTGAACCAAAGAATAAAAACGACCTTTATAATTTAATAAATGGAGATGCATTGTGTGATTCTGTAATATCAGATTTGAGAAATAAAGAATCACTAGAAAGTGCAATTTTATCATTTCAGCCAGATTTCATATTCCATCTAGCAGCACAACCTTTGGTGAGATATTCATATGATTTTCCAATTGAAACATTTGAAGTTAATGTTAATGGGACAGCAAATATTCTTGATGTTTCAAGAAAAATTCAAAAAAAATGTTCTATTATATTAATAACTACCGATAAAGTATATCATAATAATGAATGGGTGTATCCTTATAGAGAAAATGATCGACTCGGAGGATATGATCCTTATAGTGCTAGCAAGGCCTGTTGTGAATTAGTAATTGATTCATTCAGAAACTCATTTTTTCATATTAGCAAAATAGAAGTACATAAAAAAGGTATAGCAGTAGCAAGAGCTGGTAATGTGATTGGAGGGGGAGATTGGAGTAAAGATAGACTTGTTCCAGATATTATAAATGCCCTTAATAATAATCAAGAAGTTACATTAAGAAATCCAAATTCTATAAGGCCATGGCAATTTGTTTTAGAACCACTTTTAGGATATATAATATTAGGCGCAAAACTATCAGACGATCCGATTAAATTTTCTTCAGCATACAATTTTGGACCAGATTCCAATGATGTATTAACGGTTAAATCCATGGTTGAAAATTCAATTAAAATTTATGGGAGTGGTAGTTATAAAACTGAGAAAAAAATCGATCAACCCCATGAGGCTGGGTTATTAAAACTTGATATTAGTAAAGCTAATGATGAATTAAAATGGTTTCCTAAATTTAATTCAGGAGATGCAATAAGATATACAATAGATTGGTACAAACAATTCAAAGAAAATAGCACAACAATTAATGAATTTACCGAAATCCAAATTCGAAATTATTTAAATGCAGGATAATAAAATATTTATTACAGGAATCTCTGGTTTTTTAGGTTCTCAGATTGCAAAACAGTTTTTAAATAGTGGACAAAAAATTATTGCTACCAAAAGATCAAACAGCAATTTATGGAGATGTGAAGAATTTAAAGATGACATTATTTGGATTAATGCAGACGAGGAAAATTGGGGTACAAAAATTATAGATTTAAAGCCCGAGATTATAATTCATTCTGCTTGGAGCGGAGTTTCTGCAAATGACAGAGATGACTGGGAAGTTCAACTATCAAACATTGATTTTACATTAACAGTTTTACAAGTTGCAAAGAAGTGTAAAGTAAAAAAAATTATTGGATTTGGATCTCAAGCGGAATATGGTAATTTTTCTGGAATTATAGATGAGAATTATCTGTTAAAGCCAAACAGTGCATATGCATCCTCAAAAATCGCTGTATCTCAAATCATTAATGATTTTTGCACTATTAATAATATAAATTGGTACTGGTTTAGACTTTTTTCCTTTTTTGGTGAATTAGAAAGCAATAATTGGTTTATTCCAACCCTAATAGACAAAATTCTTAAGGAGCAAAAGATGGACATGACACCAGGTGAACAAAAATATGCATATATGTATGTTGAAGACCTTGCTAATCTAATAAAAAAAATTGTACATAGTAATGTTAAACCGGGAATTTATAATATTAGCTCCTCAAATGCTATTAGTTTGGTCGAAATAGCAAATAAAATTTTAGCATTAATAAAACCAAGAAATTCTTATATAAATTTCGGAGCACTTCCATATAGAGAAAATCAATCAATGCATATTCAGGGATCAACTTTAAAAATTGAGCGAGAGTTGGGCGAAAAAATTGTAGAAACAGATTTTAATGTTGCACTATCAAAAGTGGTTAAATATAAAATAAATAAATATTAAATGAAATTTACATCATCTTTTGAATTAGCAAAAGCAGTTCGTATAACTTCACTAAAAATGGTTGTTCGATCTAGAGCATCACATATTGGAAGCGCCTTGTCTATTTCAGATATTTTATCAGTTTTATATTTAGATGTTTTGAATGTTAATAAAAATAATTTTAATGATACTGAAAGAGATATATTTATTTTAAGTAAAGGCCATGCTTGTGTTTCTGTTTATGCGGTATTGGGTTTATTAGATTTTTTTCCTTTTAGTCAATTAGAAACATATGGAAAAAATGATTCTAATTTCATGAATCATATTAGTCATAAGGTACCAGGTGTTGAATTTTCAACTGGATCACTTGGACACGGATTGCCATTTGCAACAGGTAAGGCACTTGCTTCTAAAATTTCCAATAAAAAAAATAAAATCTTTGTTTTACTCGGAGATGGTGAACTCGACGAAGGTAGTAATTGGGAAGCTTTATTGTTTGCAGCGCATCATAAATTAGACAACCTTATAGCAATAATTGATTATAATAATTTACAAAGTTTAACTACTGTCAACGATACTTTAAACTTAGAACCATTGAGAGATAAGTTTGAAGCATTTGGTGCAAACACATTGATTGTCGATGGACATGATCACAATCAATTGAATAGAATTATAAATCAAGCAGTTGAAACCAAAGAAAAGCCAACCGTAATTATTGCAAAAACTATTAAAGGTAAAGGCGTTTCATATATGGAGAATCAAGTAAAATGGCATTATAGTACACCTAATGACAATGAATTAGAAATTGCAATTAAAGAAATTAACAATGCGTAACACTTTTATAAACCATTTAACAGAACGTGCTAAAGAAAATGATAAAATAGTTCTTATCGTAGGTGACCTAGGTTATTCCGTTATAGAAGAATTTCAAAAACAATTTCCCAAAAGATTTTATAATGCTGGAATTTCTGAACAAAACATGGCTTCAATGGCAGCAGGTTTGGCATCCGAAGGTTTTCATGTTTTTATGTATTCAATAGCCAATTTTCCTACATTTAGATGTGCGGAACAATTAAGAAATGACGTAGGTTATCATAATTTACCCGTTACAGTTGTTACTGTAGGTGGTGGTTTATCATACGGAAATTTAGGCTATTCTCATCATGCTATTCAAGATTTGGGATTAATGAGACTTTTTCCTGAGTATACTATTGCCGCTCCTGGTGATCCAATAGAAACAAAGATGTGCCTGGATTATTTGTTGAAAAATCCAACCCCTTCTTATCTGCGATTAAAAAAGTCTGGTGAAATAAATTACAATCAACATACTTATGAAATAATTCCAGGCGTATGGAACGAAATTTTATCGTCTCAAAATAATAAAATTCTATTAACAACCAGCGGTGGTTTACATATAGCGCATCAAATGATAAAATCAAATTCTGAATATAGTGAATATGGAATTTTTAGTTGTCCATTATGGGGCGCAGGTTTTAAAGTATTTCAGCAAAACCAAATTAACAAGTTTGATGAAATTATTACAATTGAAGATCATTTATTAGATTGTGGATTTGGTTCTTGGCTAAGAGAGTCCATAGTTCAATTAGATTCCCATACAAAAATTAAAAACAAGGCATTGAGTTTAGATGTTATTGGAAAAGTTGGAACTGAGGAACATTTATTAAAATTAGGTGGATTTAATATTTAGAAAAAACATGATACAAAATTTAAAAAACCAGCATTTAATTGATTCTGTAAGAGAAATTGCAAGAAATAAAACAAATAAAATAATAATTCCTGGTGAAAACTATATACCAGTTACCGGAAAAGTATTAGACGAAGAAGATATCCTAATGGGAGTTGACTCTATGTTAGATGCGTGGCTAACAGCTGGCAGGTATTCAGAAGAATTTGAAAGAAAGCTAGCCAGATATATGGGCTCGAGATTTTCTTTTCTTGTTAATTCTGGTTCTTCAGCTAATTTATTAGCATTTTATGCATTAACGTCTCCTAAATTAGGAGATAGAGCTATTAAACCAGGTGATGAAATAATAACGGTAGCTGCAGGTTTTCCAACAACAATTAATCCGATGTTACAATTTGGTTGTGTACCAGTATTTTTAGACATAGAAATAACAACTTATAATATTAAAGCAGATCAAATTGAATCAGCAATAACACCAAAAACAAAGGCAATAATGCTTGCGCATACACTAGGAAATCCTTTTAATTTGGGTATAGTAATGGAAATTGCAAAAAAATATAATTTATGGGTTATTGAAGATGATTGTGATTCATTAGGTGCAACTTATAATGACAAAAAAACTGGAACTTTTGGCGATTTAGCAACTTTGTCCTTTTATCCAGCACATCATATAACAATGGGGGAAGGAGGTGCTGTATTAGTAAACAATGCACAATTAAAGAAAATAACAGAAAGTTTCAGAGACTGGGGTAGAGATTGTTGGTGTCCTCCAGGAAAAGATAATACATGTGGTGAAAGGTTTTGTCAAAAACTTGGCGATTTACCTCAAGGATATGATCATAAATATACATATAGTCATATTGGGTTTAATTTAAAAGCCACGGATATGCAAGCTGCAATTGGATTAAGTCAATTAACAAAAGCAGATACATTTATAGAAAAAAGAAGAATTAATCATGCTTTGTTGTATAATAAACTAAAACCCTTAGAGGAATATTTTATTCTTCCAGAACCCACGTCCAATTCTAATCCAAGTTGGTTTGGCTTTATGCTTACAATTCGGGATGGTAATAAAATTAACAGAAATAGCTTAGTAGAATATTTAGAAACGAATAAGATAGGAACAAGATTGTTATTTGGAGGAAATCTTACCAAACAACCTGCTTATAAAAATTCAAATTATAAAATATTAAATTCATTAGAGAACACTGACAAAATTATGAATAACGGATTTTGGTTAGGTGTGTGGCCTGGATTAAAAGAAGAACATTATGATTACATAGTTGAAAAAATAGAAAATTTTATTAAAAATAGATAATTTGTCTACCATTCAAGTTTTTATAGCAACACATAATAGGCCAAATTTAGTATTAAATTCGGTTAATTCAGTACTATCTCAAACATACTCAAATTTTAAACTTGTCGTTTCTGACAATTCTACAAACAATGAAACTGAAACAATATTATCAAAAACAAATGACTCTCGTTTTACATATGTAAAACGTAAAAATAATTTTTCTGGGATTGATCATTTAAATTTAATTCTAAGTGAAATAAATGAAGATTATTTTATGATTTTTCATGATGATGATCTGATGCTACCAGAAATGCTTGAAGTGCTTTACAAAAAAATTAATCTCACTCCAGATATTGTTGCAGTCGGCTCAAATGCTTTCTTAAATAAGTACGGTATCGAGAAATCAAAGTTATTTTTTAATACGAAAAATGATATTCTAATTTCAAAGCCTGCCGAGCTTGTGGAAGAATATTTTCGATATAGAACATATGCACCATTCCCTTCTTATTTATACAAAAAAACTGTTTCAGATAAATATAGATTAAACCCTCAAAACGGAGGCAAATATTCAGATTTGTCTTTTCTTGTTGATATTCTTAATTTAGGTACGATTTTAATTACTTCTACACCAACAATGAAGTATTTTATTCACTCAAATCAAGACACGTCATCTCATATTTTCATCGATAAATTGAAGCTGATTGATTATGTGACCAAAAAATCTGAATTATCAAGAAAGGATTTTTTAATTAAAAGATCACGAGTAGATAATATATATTTAGAATTAAAAAATAATTTGTTAAAATCTGACTTGAAGATTAGCGTTAAAGGCAGATTTTTATTACAAACAAAATTAATTCTAAAATATTCTGGTCTTATAAATTTTCTCAAGATGTACTATTTATTCTTTAAAGAAAGAATTATTAAATGAAAGTATTATTTATTGGATTAAAATATGATTATGGACAAATAACCAGAGGTGAGTCTCTAGAACACAAGGCTTTTGTACCAGCTATAATGAAGTATTCGACAAATTTTTATGCCTGTTGGATCGAAGAGCATGGATTTCCAGAAAATATCGACAAACTTCAAAAGAATATAATAGATGTATCATTTGAAATTCAGCCTGATTTAATATTTTTTATATTAATGAATGATGAGATTAAAGAGTCAACAATTCGGCTTTTATCTAAAAATTTTAAGACTTTGAATTGGTTTTGTGATGACCAATGGCGGTTTGAGTCATTTTCAAAAAAAATTTCTAAATTATTAACATATGTTGTAACAGTTGACAAATATAGTATTAATAAATACAGACAAATTGGAGTAAATCCAATAATATCTCAATGGGCTACTTTTGATTACACTGAAAATGTTGATTTTAGTAAAATTGATTATACATATGATGTAACTTTTATTGGATCAAAAAATTTAAGTCGTGAGTGGATAGTTGAAGAATTAAAAAATAGTGGCATTAATGTTATATGTTTTGGTGCAGGATGGGAGAATGGAAAAATTTCTTATGATGAGATGAAAAATATTTTTTTAAAATCAAAAATTAATCTTAACCTTTCAAATAGTGCGCCAAAGGATATTAATTTCATTAAATATATAATTAAGAAATTTTTTCATAATATATTTAGTTTGTCTATACCGGTAAAAGAAAGAATTAGTTATTTTAAATTCTTGAAATCCTATTTTTTTACCAAAAAAACCATAGAACAGATAAAAGCTAGAAATTTTGAAATACCTGGATGTGGCGGCTTTCAAATATCAAAGTTTGCATTGGGTATAGAAGAATACTATTCAAATGGAAAAGAGATAATTATGTTTTCAGATTTTGATGAACTAATTATTTTAATTAAATATTATCTCGAAAATAGTTTAGAAAGAGAATTCATTAGAACTAGAGGATATAATAGAACAGCTAGTCATACATATGATCAACGTATTAAAGATTTATTTTATAAACTAGAAGTGTTTGAAAAAGGTTAAATTTAGTGTGAATGGCAATTGGCCAATGTTAAGACAACTTCCTAATAGTTCTCCTGTTTTTAAAAACTATCATTTTTACATAAACGAAGAAGTTGAAGAATGTGATTATTGGTTTGTTTATAATTACCTGAACAACAAGTCTGAAAATGTATTTTGTCCGGAAGAAAATTTAATTCTTATTGCTCCAGAGCCAGAACATGTACAAAAATATCATACATCTTATTTGGCTCAGTTTAATACTGTGATTTCAAATCAAAAAAATATTAATCATAATAACAATATTATATATCAAACAGGTGCACCATGGTTCGTAAAAAAAACATATGACGAACTAAGTACAATTGAAAGCCTTCCCAAAGACAAAGCAATTTCAATAATTACATCAAATAAGGCATTTACAAAATCTCACAAATTAAGACTAGACTTTGCTCTAAAACTTAAAAGTCATTTTAAAGATAAAATTGATTTATATGGAAGAGGTATTAATGATTTTGATGATAAATGGGAAGTTTTGAAAAATTATAAATATACCATCGCCATTGAAAATGGTGCATATGATGACTATTTTACCGAGAAGATAACTGATAGTTTTCTATCATTTACATTTCCTTTATATTATGGATGCAAAAATATTTCACAATATTTTTCTGAAGAATCCTTTAAATATATAGATATTGAAAATTTTGAAAAATCAAAATCAATAATTGAGGAAGTTTTAGATTCTCCCTTTCATTATGATGATAAAATAGCAATAATTAAAGAGTCAAGAATCAAGTGTTTAAATGAATATAATATTTTTCAACTTATGATTAATTTTATTGAAAATAGAATTTGTACAAGTGAAACAAAAAAAGAGATTAAGATTTATAATTCATTTAATGATATTAGAACTTTTAAGGAGAAAATCGAAAATAAAATTACAAACTTTTTAGTATGGAAATAATAAGTCATCGCGGATATTGGAAACATATCAACGAAAAAAATACATTAAATTCATTTGAATGTAGTTTTAATAATAAATTAGGAACTGAGACGGATTTAAGAGATTATTGTGGAGAAATCGTAATATCACATGATATTCCAGATTCTGCTTGCTTAAGTTTAAACAATTTCTTTGAAACATATCTTAAATACGATGATACACTTACTCTAGCCTTAAATATCAAATCCGATGGGTTGGTTAAAAAAATACAAAGTTCAATTGTTGATTATAAAATTCAAAATTATTTTGTTTTTGATATGTCAATACCGGATACCTTAAGTTATATAGAAAATAATATTAAATTTTATACAAGACAAAGTGAATTTGAGATGGTTCCGTCTTTTTATAATTTCGCCACTGGTATCTGGCTCGATTCCTTTAATACTATATGGTATGATAACAAGGTTATCGAAAGCCATTTGAGAGAAAATAAAAGAGTAGCAATAGTCTCTTCTGATTTACATAAAAGAGATAATAAAGATTTATGGGAATTAATAAAAATTAATAATTTTCATAACAATGACAATATATTATTGTGTACTGATTTAGTAGATGAGGCAAAAAACTATTTTAAAAATTAGATAACATGAAAATCAAGGCAGTTATTTTTGATATGGATGGTGTACTTATAGATGCAAAAGAATGGCATTATGAAACTTTAAATAAAGCGTTAGATCTATTTGGTTCCGAAATTAGCCGATATGATCATCTTGTAACATTTGATGGACTGCCAACTAAGAAGAAATTAGAGATGTTAAGTTTAGAAGGGGGATTTCCTGTTGGTCTGCATAATTTTGTTAATTTATTAAAACAACAATACACATTAGAAGTAGTTTTCACAAAATGTAAACCTGTATTTCAACAACAATATGCGCTTTCACAATTGAAGGCAGACGGCTTTAAATTAGCAGTTTGTTCCAACTCTGTTAGAAAATCTGTTGAATTGATGATGGAGAAATCTGCTTTAATTCATTATTTAGATTTTTATTTGTCAAACCAAGATGTAAATAATGGGAAACCTGATCCAGAAATTTATAATACCTGCATAAAAAAATTCAGTTTGAATCCTTCAGAATGTCTAATTGTTGAAGATAATGAACATGGCTTAAAAGCTGCATTTGCTTCGGGAGCACACGTGTTGAAAGTTGAAAGCCCTGCAGATGTATATTATGAAAATATTATTAATAGAATTAAAGAAATCGAAAAAAATGCTTAAAATAATTATTCCATTGGCAGGCTCTTCAGAAATATTTAATTCTGCAGGATATTTCTACCCAAAGCCTTTAATAGAAATTAAAGGTAAATTAATGATAGAGCATGTTTTAAAAAATCCAATGTCAATCGATGAAGATAAAGAATTTATCTTTGTTATTAAAGATGATGACTGCGTCAAATTTCATTTAGATAATACTTTAAAGTTAATTTGTCCAAATTCAAAAATTGTTAAATTAAAAAAAGATACTAAAGGTGGTTTATGTAGTGTATTAATGACAATCGATTTTCTTAAGGAAGAAGATAATATATTAATACTTAATGGCGACCAAATAATCGACAAAGAATTGAATGAAATTATTAATTATTGGATTAATTCTGATGCAGATGCTGGGTTAGTAACTTTTAATTCAGTACACCCGAGGTGGTCATATGCGCGTATTCATGACAATAAAGTATTGCAAACTGCGGAAAAAAATCCAATTAGTAAAAATGCGATTGCTGGAGTTTATTATTTTAGAAATATGCAAGATTTTATTGACTCTGCTTTTTTATGTATAATAAATGATGCTCAATTAGATGGACAATATTTTATTTCATCAGTTATAAATGAGTTAATATTAAAAAATAAAACAGTAATCCCTTATAATATCGATAAATCAATGTATCATTTATTCTATTCGCCACAAATTTTACAAGATTTTGAACGAAATAAATAAATATAAATATGGAATCTTTCGAATTAAAAAATATGTTTAAGGGATGGTTTATTGGAAATTTTGAACCTACCTTATTCAACACCAGTGATGTAGAAGTTGCAATAAAAACGTATTCAATAAATGATTACGAAGAACCACATTATCATAAAATTGCAACTGAATTTACTGCAATAATAGAAGGAATAGTAGAAATGAATGGAATGATGTATAAAGAAGGCGATATAATTAAAATAGAACCCAATGAAATTACAAATTTCAAGGCATTGACAAATGTCAAAACAGTTGTGGTAAAGATTCCAGGTGCTATAAATGATAAATACAATATATGAGTAATATAAAAAATGTTTTAATTAAAACTAAGTACATAAAAAAAATGTATCAAACATTAAAATTAATATATAATGCAATTTTAAATATCAAAATAGATTTACATTCATTAAAAGAATTGAAATATGAATTAGTAAGTTCAGTTGGCCTAGGTAAAGAGAACTATAATTTTTATTATAATTTTTTTAATAATTTCGTTAAAAATAAAAATCTACTTTTCATAGATGTCGGTGCAAATGATGGATGGTTTGCTAAAGTTATCTTAAGATTTAAATATGACGCCCGAATTATTTCTTTTGAGCCATTAAAATCAATGCACGATTATTTAGAAAAAATTAAATCGAATCATATTAATTTTAATTTTGAAAAATCTGGATTAGGTGCAGAAAAAAAATCAATTGAAATTAAAGAATTTTATACATCTGGCTTAAGTTCATTAAAAGAGTTTAATATTGAATATCAATATGATATTTCAAACTTTGACCAAAAAGTAAAAAACGTTTATCAAATTGATATTGAAACATTAGATAATTATGTTATAAACAATAATATAACTTCCGACATTTGTTTGAAAATTGATACACAAGGTTTTGAAATGGAAGTTTTAACTGGAAGCCTTGCTTTGTTTCAAAAAAAACAAATTAAAATTGTAATTATTGAATTAATGACACTTGAAAAGTATAAAGATGCTAAATTATATGATGAAATATTGAATTTTTTGCATAATAATAATTTTAAATTATTCGATTTACATCCTTCTTATTATGAAGAAAATGGCCAGTTAAGTGAGTTTGACGCTATTTTTATTTTAAAAAAAGATAATTAAAATGTTAAAAGTTAAATGGTATATTTTCTCGATAAAAAATAAAATAAAATTATTTAATTTATCAAGAAAAAAATATTGGATACTTACCAGGACGGCTTGTTTGTTTAATGACACATACAAGCTACTCGGACTGGATGAAAAAAATCGATATAATATTCAAAAAGGCAGGATTGATATGTGGATTGAATTATTTGAATATAAGAATGAACAGATTCCGATTTCTGCGATTAGTCTTATAAAAAGAGATGACATCAAACATTTACTTTTACAACAAAAATTTTTTTCAATTTCTTTAAAAAATAAACCATCTCTATTTATAATGGATTCTTTTAGTGAATTGGTTGATAAGAAATTTTCGCTTAAATCTAATCAAAAGCAATCATTTTATGCATATTATTCAGATGTAATAGAAAATATTGAAGAATTTGCTATTAATCATGATTTGCTTCCTATTGAAATCCTAGAACTTCAATATGAGCAATTTTTTTCAAATTTTAGAATGCATTTTAATTGCCCTATTATATTTATTTTTTTTCCTAATAAATTAGAAACAAGAGAGAAATATATAACAAGATCTTTAATTATAAAAGAGGCTGTTAATAAGATATCAAGAAATTATAATGATTTTTATTGTATTGACATACCTGAAAATATTGTTAAAGAAGATCCAAATGACCCTAATATTTACCATTATTCTAAGGAGGTTTATTATTATTTAGCCGAAGAGATTAAAAAATTAAATTTATTACCAATACAATTATTTTAAAATGCAAATTAATGTTGTTATTCCAATGGCCGGGTTAGGTTCTAGATTTAGTAAGGCTGGATTTAAAAAACCAAAACCATTTATTGATGTAGAGGGTGTACCAATGATAGAAAAAGTTATACAAAATTTAAATATTCCAAATGCTAAATATATACTTATTGGAAATAATGAGCATTTAATACAAGAACGTAATTTAGTCAATAAAATTAAAATGAATTATGATGCAGTTTTTGTTGAATTAGATAAGTTAACAGAAGGAACTGCTTGTACAGTATTGTTTTCAAGAGAGTTTATTAATAATGAAAATCCACTTTTAATAGCAAATTCTGACCAATTAGTAGATATTAACATTAATAATTTTATACATGATTGTTTTAATAGAAATCTTGATGGTTCCATTTTGTGTTTTGAAGATGTAAACATGGATCCAAAATGGTCTTTTGCTAAAATAGATGATGAAGGATTTGTAACTGAAGTAAAAGAGAAAGTAGTAATTTCAAATCTTGCTACAGTTGGAATATATTTTTTTTCTAAAGGAATTTATTTTATAGATTCTGCAATTGATATGATAATTAATAAGGATAAAGTAAACAATGAGTATTATACTTGTCCAGTATACAATTATATGATTCAAAAAAATCAAAAGATAGGAATTTATGAAATTGACCAAAAATTGATGCATGGTATTGGTACTCCGGAGGATTTAGAAATCTATTTAAATAGAAATAAATCCAATGTCTAGATCTAAGAATGCAATTAATGGATTTTTTGCAGATTTTTTTGGTCAAATATTAGGCCAAATTTTTGCATTTATCTCTATACCCTTTATTTTAAAAAATTTACCAAATGTGAGTTATGGTTATTGGCTTACAATTGGTTCAATAATGACTTGGATTTCAATATCCGATCTAGGTATTGGCATTGCTCTTAGTAGATTATTAATTAGAATTAAAGCCTTAATAGAAGATGAAATAAATTATAATAAAGAAAAGACTAAGTTAATATCTACTTCTTTGATAATCTTTTTAATTTGTGCACTTGTTTTTTTTGCAAGTTCAACGTTAATTTACCCATTTACATTAAAGTGGTTTAAAATAGATTTTAAAAATTTAACAGAATATAAATATTGCTATTTTATTGCTTCATTAGCAGGTGCACTTTCACTTCCATTATCCATTTTTTCAGGAATTTTAGAATCGCAACAAAAGCTAGTTCTTAATAGAAATATAAATAGTTTAATTAACATTGTAAATACAATTTTATCTGTATTATTAATAATGTTTTTTAAAAATATTATATCACTTTCAATCGCACTTTTATCATCTGTATTAATTAGGGCCTTAATTTCAATTTATTATTTAAATAACCAAAAAAAATATTTTAACTTATGTTGTTATAATAAGCAATATGCTAGGGAATTATTTTCTTTTGGTGGTTACTTTCAATTAGCTAAAATAGCAAATATAGTCGCACTAAATACTGACATGATTTTTATTACATTATATCTTGGCGCAGGTATAGTACCTTCATATAATTTTACTTCTAAATTATCACAAATTTTTAGTGTCGTAATTGTCAGTAAAGTGCCAAGTGCAATTTTTGCCGGAATGTCTCAGATTATTGATGAAAATAACGAAACTAGAATTAAACAAATTTTCAATTCATTAACTGTATTATTAGCAAGAATTGGCATATTTTCTGCTATATTAATATTTTTTTTCAATGAAAATTTTGTCAACTTATGGGTGGGAAAAAATTATTTTTTAGGATATTCATTTAATCTATTATTAGTATATGTCGTTCTTTTTGAAACAATGATAAGAGGTACATCATCTTTAATACTATCATATGGGAGCATTAGAAACTGGTCAATTGTCAGTCTAGTTGAAGCAATTATAAATATTATATTAAGCATAATTTTAATAAATCAATTTGGGATAATTGGAGTATTATTAGCAACAATAATAAGTAGGAGTTTGACTACGGGCATTTATACTTTTCACTTTTTTTATTCTAAAAAATTAATCACAATAGAATTATTTAGAATAACCAAACATTTATTTGTTAGGATGATTCCAAACTTTATATTTTGTTTTATTGTACATTATTATAATCCCAATTTAAATTGGTTGGAATTAATAATAATTATATTCATTTCATTAGTAATCAACATTTTTTTTATTGACTGGAAGAAAATAATTCACAACAAGAAAAAAAGCTTAAAATTTATTTTTTCATCAATAATTTTACAAAATTATGATAAATAAAATAAATAATAATATTCTAAAAACAATAATAATATTATTTGAATATTTCACCAATTTTTATGTTATTTTATTTGTTAAACATAAATATTTTACAAATAAAATATTACATAGAAATTTTCAACATTTTTTTGATATAGATAATTCCTTTGGAATTTTGATTCAAGGACAATTTATAAAGAAAAATAATTTTACACTCAATACTCTATTGCTTTATAAATATATTTATCCTAATATTAATATAGTTCTATCTACCTGGGATGATTTAGATCAAAACTCAATTAATAAGATTAAAAAACTGAATATATATTTATTGTTAAATAAAAAACCTGCAAATCCTGGACTAAGTAACATCAATTTGCAAATTGTTAGTACAATAAATGGTATTAATTTTTTAAAAAAATTAGAAACAAAATATATTCTTAAAACAAGAACAGATCAAAGAATAAACAAAAATTTAAATTTCTTATTATATTTTAAAATTTTACAAGATAGTTTTCCATTACAGTCGACTATTTATTTTAAAAAGAGGATAATTACGACAAGTTTAAATACATTCAAATCAAGATTATATGGAGTTTCGGATATGTTAACATTTGGATTAACAAATGATTTATTGAAATATTGGGATATACCACTTGAGCTAGAAAAAGATAAAAAAATGGTAAATAATGAACCTAAATTTTACATTAAAAACAACATAGCTGAAGGCTATATAATGAATAATTTTTTTAGATTAATTTCACATGTTCCCAATTGGACCCAGAATGACAGCCTATTTGTTTTCACTAGTTATTTTTATATTGTTGATAAAGAACAAATAGATTTGTATTGGTTAAAGTATGAACGATACTTTGGTAGTTTAATTCTAAAAAATACATCACATATTAAAAATTGGGAATTATTTGAAAATGCAGATTGGCACTTATCTTAAATATTATTACATATTCTTAATGTATACCTGGTCTATTGTTGATATAATTACTGGTTATAATTTACACAATGAGAATTTACAAATATTTAATATTGCACAAATAAGCAGATCTGTACTTTTATTATGTTCAATTTTAATTATTTTCATAAAATCTGATGTCAAAGAGAATACACTAATAATCATAATCTCTTTAATATTTATTTTACTTTTTCTAAAAATATTTTATTACGAATTCCCATTGGATTTTGCTTATACACAAATAAAAACGTTTAGTTGGATTTTCAATATATATGCTTTGTTTATACTTTATAAAAATAAATTAGTTACATTATTAAACATTAGAATAGCACTAAATATTAATTTTATAATAATTTTGATAAATGTAATATTTGCATATTTTGGATATGGATATTCTAAATATGGTGAAAGTGAAGATGGCTCAATAATTGGTAGTATAGGTTACTTTTATTCAGGTAATGAACTTAATTCCGCTTTATTCTTGTGTTTTGCATCCTTCTATTATAAAACTAGACATAATTTTAAAAGTTTTTTAAAAATTTCATTACTTTTTTTAATAATTACATTTGCAACTTTAAGTAAGTCAATAATTGGAGGTTATTTTTTTATCACTTTACTTTCTCTTTTTCATTTACACAATAAATTTAACTTTAAAATATTTGTATATATTTTAATTTTTGGATTAGTAATTTATTTTTCTATTAGTAACATCTCATATATAAATTTATATATTGAATCATTTAAATTTTTGTATGAACGAACTGACAATATTTTTGAATTTATTTCAAATGGAAGAAATTTAAGATTTGAGGTATTTACACTAACTAACTTTTTCAATAACCCACTAAATATTATAATTGGCACGTATTTTAATCAAAACGGAATTTTTACATTTGAAATGGATTATTTAGATATTTTTTTCTATAATGGCATTTTAGGTTTAATATTAATCTTTATTTGTTGGAAATTATATTTCACATTAATTTCTCATAATATAAATTCGAATGAAAAAAAATTCGTTTATAATGTTATATACTTCTTTAATTTAATTGCTTTTTTTGCTGGGCACACCATTTATTCACAGATGTCCTTATTATTTTTGATGATATTTATGTTGTTAACCCATGATCATCAGAAGAAAATAGTTTAATATGAAAAATTTAGTTACTTGTATATCTGCTAAAGATGTAATAACATATTTATTTCAATCATATATATATTATGACTCAGATATAAAAATTTATATAATTTCAAAAAAATTCACAAAAAATGTATTAAAATTATTTTTATTTTTTCGAAAACATAAATGTAAATTTATCTTCATAGATGAACATAAGCTTTTGAAAAATATAGGAATAGAAAACTTCAATGAATTACTGTTAGATTTAAACAAAAATTTAATATCAAAAAAAAATTGGTATAAACAGCAAATTCTCAAATATGCTATTGGCTTAAGAATATCTGAAAATTATATAATTATTGATGCTGATACATTTCCGACAATTGTAGATAATATTCTAAACCTCGATTTCGATTTAAGATTTTACAATCATTTATCTAATAAAATTTACACTCCTTACGAACTAACATATAATAGAATTTTTCAAAAAAGCACAATTTCTAATTATGATTTTGTTTGTGAAGTTTTCCCAATCGACATCAATGTATTAAATAAAATGATTTCAGATATTGAATCATTACATAATGATGTTTGGTATAATGTCATCATAAAATCAACATCTGATTTAATAGGGTTTAGTGAATATCAAACTTACGGAAGATTTCATATTGAAAATTATTTAAATGCTAGACTAGTAAAATTTCCATCAAATCGACATTTTGGTAAGAAGCAGCTTTCTATATACAAAACTGTTAATTTGGAAAATAGTTTCGTATCATACGAGAGTTATGATTATCCAGATAATTATCAAAAAATATTATATTTTATTTTTTATAAACCTTATTTTTTAATTGTCAAATTTTTCAATTTATAATTTCACTGATGATTGATAAAAAATTCACTTTGATTTCTAATATGTATCCATCAGAAGATCATCCAGCTTATGGAATATTTGTAAAAAGAATGGTTGATTTAATTGAACTAAACAGTGAATTTAAATATGATCTTATTGTTATTGACACCAAAACGTCTAATAAATTTTTAAAATTATTAAATTATTTTAAATTCTTTTTTAAGATTTTTAAAGAATATAAAAACGGTTATAATGATATTCTCTATATTCATTTCCCTATAATTAACGCTTGGTTAATATGGTTTTTGCAAATTTTCAAGAAAAAAAAAATCATTTTAAATTTACATGGTGGTGATCTTTTGTTTACAAATTATTTCTATAAAATACTAAATATATTTTTAGTTAAATTATATGCAAAATCAACAACGATAATAGTTCCATCTTTATATTTTAAGAATATTCTTTTAAACAAATACTCCTACTTAGAGAAAAACAAAATACTTATTATTCCATCTGGAGGTTTTGATCCTAAAATTTATTATAAACCTAAATCTTTGAAAAGTAATACTTTACATATTGGTTTTGTTAGTAGATTAGAAAAAGGAAAAGGCTGGATTGAATATTTGAAAATTATTTCTAAACTAAATAGAAAAGTTGATTTTAAATCTTCCTTAGTAGGATATGGTTATGATTTTCATAAAGTTGTTAAAATGATTAACGAATTAAACTTGAATAACAAAGTTAAATTAGTTGGTTTTCTTAATAACTTTGAACTAGCAGAATATTTTAGAAATATAGATTTACTGATAATTCCAACTCAATTACCTGAAAGCTTATGTTTAGTTGCTATAGAAGCATTAGCTTGTGGGACACCTGTTATATCCAGTAATATAGGTGCAATACCTGAATTTATAAAAGATGGTTATAATGGTTTTTTATCCGATCCTTCTGATTTAGATAATTTCTGCAACAAAATAATTTCATTTTCAGAATTACATTCAGAAGAAAAAATAAATATGATTAATAATTGTGCTGAATCTGTTATTAGCTACAAGAACAATATTTCTATTATGCCATTGATTAGTAATTTAAATTTAATCTATGAAAAGCACTAGAATACTTTTTGTATGTTCTGCTGGCGGTCATCTAAGCGAAATACTGGAACTTAATACTTTATTTCAGAACAATTCTTATATTTTGATTACAGAATACAATGAATCCTATAAAGATTTAGCAAAAAAAATGAACATAAAGTTTGTTTTACCTGCAGGTAAAGGAAGGGATTTTGTTTATTGGAGAAACTTCATTCTTAATTTTATTTTTGCCTTATATCATATAATAAAATTTAAGCCTAATTTTATTATAAGCACAGGAAGTCATACTGCGATACCATATTTTGTTTTTTCAAAATTATTTAAATGTAAGTCAATATTTATTTTATCTTTTGCATTAATAAATACTACGTCTAAATCTGCTAATTTTATCTATAAATTAGCAGATGAATTTATCGTGCAATGGGAATCTGCAAAAAAAAATTACCCCAAAGCTAAATTTTTAGGAGGATCATTATTTTGAAAATATTAGTTTTATTGGGCACAATACAGTTACCCTTTTTTAGATTATTAAATGATATAGAAAACATTGTTATTAAAAACCCTAATAAATATAATGTTTTTGCACAAACTGGCCATACTCCTTTTTCAAGTAAGGTTATAGATTGTATAGATTTTATAACACTTGAAAATTTATCTAAATACTATGAACAGGCAGATTTAATAATTACTCATGCCGGTGTTGGATCAATTATGCAGGGATTAAAACTGAAAAAGAAAATTATTGCATGTGCGCGATATTATGAACTAGGCGAACACGTTGATAATCATCAACTAGAAATTTTAAAAGATTTTTCATCTAAAAATTATATTATCCCATGTTATAAGGATGATGTTTTATTAGAGATTATAGATCAAATTGACACATATTCTTTTAAAAATTTTGAATTAAATAAAAACCCAATTTTAGACTATATTAATAATTACATAAATCAAACATGATTGAAAATAAAATAAAAGTCCTAATTTATGGCTTTGGAAGAATGGGGTTAACTCATTATGCAATTTTAAATCAGTTATTAGAAAATGCTGAATTTACTTTTGTTGATCCAAATAAAAAAGTAAATTATTTTGCAAGAAAAAATATTAATGCAAAGATTTATAATACAGATTTCAATTTAAACTTTGAGTATGATTATGTTTTGATTTGCACTCCACCAATGTTTCATGTTCCATTACTGGACAAGTTAATCAAACATGGCTGTAAAAATGTTTTTGTAGAAAAGCCCTTTGGCGGAATAAATGATAATTTTTTAAATATTTTTAATTCAAATAAATATATAACTGTAGGATATGTATTAAGATTTAATCCAATAATACAATGGATAAAAAAGTATATTGATGTGAATCAAATTACAAAAGTTAATGGTTTTTATTTTAGTAACACAATAGAAAAGAAGCCAAAAGGATGGAGAAACGGCGAATATTCTGGAGTAACGAATGAAGTTGGAGCTCATATTATAGATTTATGCGTTTATTTATTTGGATTAAATAATCCTGATTTAATTGATAAGAAACTAGATTCTATTATTTCTGATGTAGATGATATTATGATTGCTAACTTAAAAGAAGGATCTATTTCTTATCATTTACATTTTGATTGGGTAAATAAAAATTATAGAAAGCCTGTTTTCAAATTCGAAATTATGTTAAAAGACGGCTCAATTTTTAAATTTGACCAACAAAAGATTGAACATTATTCAAACAATATATTAATTAATAAAATTACTACTGTTGATTTAGCAGAAAATGTAACCTTTTATTTAAGAGGAATAGAATTCACCAACCAAATGGCAGATTTAATTGGCGATAAGCATACAATTGCAAAAGTTAATCACGCACTTATAACGAGAAATTTAATAAAAAAATTACTTTCATAATGAAACAAATTTTAGGGGATAATCAATTTTTTGGTATAAATCACAATGATATTGACAAGGGGGATAAAACAAAAGATATTTTTAATACTAACGAGTCTATAATTACATTTATCAATGACTCAATTGTTTATGGATTAGATGGTTTTATGATTAATTCAAATATCCGTGGTTATGAGATTGCAAATTTAATTTCAAGAAACACCAACGGAGAGATACATTATAGTGTTCCATATCCACATAAATTTGCAACTATGGTAAATGAGGGTGGAATGTTAGTCCTACTTAATTATATAATCAATAAATCATCTTTTAAATCACTTTTTTTCCATTTACCCAAATTTTTAATAACAGGTAATATCAAATATTTGTTGCCCTTAATTTTAGATTTAGAGATTCCAAAAAATTTAAGAAAAGGAAGCCATGTTTACTTGCAAAATATCGTAACTGATTTATTATTGGGTATGAAACGTTTTGATTTATTAGAAACTTTCAGTTGTTCAATAATTAAAAAAGGATACAATCCTGGATTTATTACATTAAATCCAATTTTATTAGACCAAATTATTTCAAAATTTGATATAAATACTCTAAAAAAAACAATTGTTTGTTTTAATATTAACAATAGCGGTTTCAATGTATTTCCTAATTTAAATGATGTTGAAAATTTGATATTTAAAAAGTCAATTTATAAGAAAATGGGTATGAGTATTTTCTCTAGTGGAGGTATTAAAAATATTGAACAATCTATTTCTTATATAAAAAAATTGCCGTTAGATTATGTAGTCTATGGTTCTTCAAATATTAATAATGTTCGGTCTAATTATAACGCATTAAAATAATTAAACATTTGAATAATAAAAAGATTTTTTTAACAGGATCATCTGGATTTGTTGGAAAATATATAATTGACTCTTTTATCTCAAATTATCATTTTAAATTTTATAAAAGAAATGAAACAATATTAGATCTTAGTGATATTGTAGTTCATCTTGCTGGTAAAGCACATGATCTTAAAAATACTTCAAATGCTAGTGAATATTATACAGTTAATACTGATCTAACTATAGAGCTTTTTGATGCTTTTTTATCATCAGATGCTAAAGTTTTCATCACATTAAGTTCTGTTAAAGCAATTGCCGACACATTAGAATCCGAATTAACAGAAGATCATCTTCCTAATCCTATTACTCACTATGGGAAAAGTAAACTTCTTGCTGAACAGTACATTTTAAGCAAGTCAATTCCAGAAGGTAAGAGAGTCTATATTTTAAGGCCTTGTATGATACATGGCCCAGGGAATAAAGGAAATCTGAATTTATTATACAAAATTGTAAGTAATGGTTTCCCTTGGCCTTTAGGTGCTTTTGAAAATAAAAGGTCTTTTTGTAGTATTGACAACCTTTGTTTCATCATAAATGAGTTAATAAGTAACGATGCAATACCCTCTGGTGTTTATAACATAGCTGATGATGAACCAATCGCAACCAACGACCTTATTAAGTTAATTTCGGAAAGTCAAGGGAAACAGTATCAAATTTTGAATATTCCTGTCTTCATTATAAAATTTATTTCGAAAGTTGGAGATTTATTTAATTTTCCACTAAATTCAGAAAGGTTAAATAAGCTAACTGAAACATATATTGTCTCAAATGGAAAAATTAAAAAAGCCATTAATAAACCATTGCCATTGTCTGCTAAAGAAGGGTTAATGAAGACATTAAATTCTTTTTATACGAATGTTAAGTAGACTTTTCGCCCTTTTTCTTTTAATACTTCTTTCGCCTATCTTTATTTTTGTATCTTTTGCTATACTAATTGAAGATGGCTTCCCTGTTTTATTCACACAAAAGCGCGTAGGCATCAATTACACCTTCTTCAATATTTACAAATTTCGTAGTATGAAGAAAAATACTCCTAACGTAGCAACCCATTTATTAGAAAATCCAGATCAATATTTGCTCAAAATAGGTAAGTTTATTCGTAAAACTAGTTTAGATGAATTACCAAATTTGATTAATATAGTCAAGGGTGAAATGGTTTTTGTTGGACCTCGTCCTGCATTGTA
>JACCDH010408314.1_pt1 | contig 25585 bp, 18 predicted proteins | sample 7442481 | NCBI WGS metagenome assembly JACCDH01 (sample SAMN15323433, study PRJNA562643) | freshwater metagenome | isolation source: river surface water | place: USA:Blue River Watershed | collected 2017-08-15 | reverse complement strand
TTAATATCAGTCCCTTTAATAGGGATTATTATTATTTTTATATTACTTTTGTGGTTCAAAATAGTATTATTTTTATGAAAAACACACTCAACACATTACTAATCACAGTATTATCTTCTTTCGTTTTCATGGGCGGATGCTTGTCAAAATACACTTCAGTAAATTTTGATTACCCAACAGAGGGAAGCATTCAAACTTCAGCTATTACTTCTACTGGTTCTCAAACCTTTGGAGAAACTGTATTAACCTCTGGATTAAAAGCAGAATTAGAGAAAAACAACACTTCACTTGACTTATTAGATGAATTGAAGTTAAAATCAGCAACAATTGCAATTGAAAACGATTCCTTAGCAAATTTTGACAATGTTGAAATGATTGAATTGTATCTTGCAGCAGATGGACAACCTGAAGTTTTGATTGCTTCTAAAAACCCTGTTTCTAATGGTCTTAATACAATCACTTTGGATGTTAATTCTACTGAAAATTTAGCCAATTACATTAAAGCTAACTCTTTTACCTATAAAGTGAAAGGTACCAATTCTGGACCATTAGCTGCAATGTCATTGAAAGCTTCAGTGGTATGGACCATCAAAGCAAGCGCTAAATAAATAATCTAAAAAAAATATTCTAAAGCCTCCGAAAGGGGGCTTTTTTATTGTTTCAAATGCATTTTATGCATGAGCCACGAACTGCCTAGTCCGGCTAAATAACCAACTATCACATCTGTGGGGTAATGCTTGCCTGCTTTTACACGTAAATAACCTTCTACAGCCGGTAAAATAAAAGCAGTACTCCAAATATATGGATTAGCCTTGCTGTCTTTGTAATAAGTACTGTGAGCAAAAGCAAAACTAAAACAAGTCGCTGAAACAGTAGTGGTATGTGCAGAAAAGAAAGACATCCTGGCATCAGGTATAATTTTGTGTTCCAAACTCACATCAGAGTTATACATAAATGGTCGGTTTCTCTTACTGAATTTAGCTAGATTGGCGATCGACTGTGACAATAACAGACTTTGCATTGCCACATTAGCAATTGGTAAAAAATCCTTTCGGGTATTGTTATTTAATGCAAAATATGCCGGTAACAATACACTACCAATGGCAACAATATCACTGCCTTTAGCCACTCCTGGATTCCACTGAGAACATGCATACCTGTCAAACCTATTTACATGGCTTTTATCTAATAGTGCAATTTGTTGCACAGTCAGCGGCTTAACTTTCTCTTGAAAGTATAAAGAGCTCCCTAATACTAAGGCGCTGCTTACACCCAAAGGAACATCTGACTTTGCTTTGAAAGAATAAGAATATTGAGCCATTGTATTAATAAAATGGCATAAAAAAAAGCTGAGACAAATGCTCAACTTTTTAAATATATTCCAGCTAAAGTTTATAAGCATGCTGCAATTATACAGCAAAACTTTCACCACAGCCGCATGTGCGCTTGGCATTTGGATTGATAAAGTTAAATCCCTTACCGTTTAATCCATCAGTAAAATCTAATTCTGTCCCTGCCAGATACAAATAGCTCTTTAAATCACAAACGATTTTTACATCACCTGCAATAAACTCCTGATCAGATTCCTTCATTTCATTGTCAAAATCTAAATCGTAACTCAAACCACTGCATCCGCCACCTTTTACTGAGACCCTAACAAAATAATCAGGACCCATTTTTTCCTCGCTCATCAATTGATGAACTTTAACTTTTGCGTTATCTGTTATACTGATTCCTGCAGACATAATTAATAGTGTTTTTTTCCGTCTTCAATAGGCTCTAAACCATTCTTAACACGGTAGTCGTTTATAGCAGACTTGATAGCATCTTCAGCTAATACACTGCAGTGAATTTTAACCGGTGGTAATGCTAATTCTTCAACGATATCCATGTTATCAATTCTCAATGCATCATCAACACTTTTACCTTTTAACCATTCGGTTGCCAGACTTGATGACGCGATAGCGCTACCACAGCCAAAAGTTTTAAATTTAGCATCTTTAATGATACCTGTTACTTCATCTACTTCAATTTGTAAACGCATAACGTCTCCGCATTCAGGTGCGCCTACTAGGCCTGTCCCTACCTGTTTACTGCTCTTATCCAATGTGCCGATATTTCTCGGATTGGTATAATGGTCTATTACTTTTTCTGAATATGCCATAGTATTTTATTTATTTTAATGTTCTTGCCAAACGATTGTTTTTAAGTCGATGCCCTCTTTGAACATTTCCCAAAGCGGACTCATATCACGAAGTTTAGTAACAGCTTCTTTTACATGGTTAATCGCGAAATCAATTTCTTCGTCAGTAGTAAATCTGCTTAACCCAAATCTTAATGAAGAATGAGCTAATTCGTCATCCAAACCTAAGGCCTTCAATACATAACTAGGCTCTAAGCTCGCACTGGTACAAGCTGAACCAGAAGATACAGCAATGTCTTTAACTCCCATAATTAAACCCTCGCCCTCTACATATTTGAAAGACATATTGCTAACATGTGGTAAACGATGTTCGGTGTTACCATTGATGTATGATTCTTCTAAAACTAATAAAGATTGTTCCAATCTGTCGCGCATCTTAGAAATACGGGCAGTATCTTCTGACATTTCTAAACGACATAACTCACAAGCTTTTCCTAAACCAACAATGCCTGGAACGTTTAATGTACCACTTCTCATGCCGCGCTCATGGCCGCCTCCATCCATCTGGGCTGTAACTTTAACCCTTGGGTTCTTTCTTCTGACATATAAAACACCGACGCCTTTCGGACCATACATTTTATGGCCAGAAAAACTCATCAAATCTATACCATCAGCTATTACATCAACAGGTATTTTACCTACAGCCTGTGTAGCATCTGTGTGAAATAACACACCTTTACTTTTACATAATGTAGCAATTTCTCTTATTGGCTGAATGACGCCAATTTCATTGTTGGCATACATCACACTAACTAAAACTGTATTAGGCTTAATAGCAGCTTCAACTTGCTCGAGTGTAATCAAACCATCTTCTCTGGCTTTTAAATAGGTAACTTCAGCTCCAGCTTTTTCAATATGCTTCAGTGTATCCAGAACAGCTTTGTGTTCTGTTTCAACTGTGATAAAGTGATTTCCTTTGGCTGCATACATTTCAAACACACCTTTTATTGCAAGGTTGTTTGATTCAGTCGCTCCACTTGTGATAATAATTTCTTTAGCATCGCAATTTATTAATGCGGCCATTTGCTCTCTGGCGTAGTCTACCGCCTCTTCAGCTTTCCAGCCAAATGAGTGATTTCTACTGGCTGCATTACCAAAATTATCAGTAAAATAAGGCAACATAGCCTCCAAAACTCTCGGATCCATCGGAGTTGTTGCATTATTATCCAGATATATAGGCAGTTTTATCATAATTCTTATTTAGACTAATTCTAAGCGCAAAAATAGTACATATTCACTTAATATCCACCAATATTTTTATTGAATGTGATATTGAATTTCTTTATAACACAATAGTCTCCTAAAAGTTTCGAGTTTTTACTCATTTCTTAAAGGCTATTTTTGAATTATCAGTAAAAAACTGGTATTTTGCATTAACATGAATAAAATTGAACATATCGGCATTGCCGTCAAGGATATTGAGGTTTCTAATAATTTGTTTTCCAAACTATTAAATACTCTACCCTATAAAACAGAGGCGGTAGAAAGCGAGGGGGTGATCACGAGTTTCTTCATGGTTGGAGAAACTAAAATCGAATTATTACAAGCTACTACACCAGATAGTGCCATTGCTAAATTTATTGAAAAAAAAGGTGAAGGCATTCACCACATTGCCTTTGGTGTAGACGATGCAGGAAAGGAAATTCTCCGTCTCATAAACGAAGGATTTGAAATGATTCATCAAACGCCAAAAGCCGGTGCTGATAACAAAATGATTGCGTTCGCTCACCCTAAAAGCACCAATGGAGTACTTACGGAGGTTTGCTCAGATAAAGAACAGGCATCTTAATTCCCCCTATTTGTGTCTTTAAAATATATGTCCAGAAATAGTCTCCTAGTTGTTTTTATTCTTCTGCTTAACCATGAGCTAAGGGCTCAACTAGTGCCCTTTAGAGTCAATAACCTCTGGGGTTATAGTAATGTGAAGGGAGACATCATCATACCTGGTAAATTCGATTTTACTGATTTTTTCCAGGATAGCATAGGTTTCGTGATGAAAGATTCAATGTTCTATGCCATATCTACCAAAGGTGAAATCCTGAATGGTCCTTATACCCATTATGGATACTTCAACCATGGCTTATGTCCTGTTCAGGAAAAAAATGGTCACTGTTATTATATCAACCAAAATGGCAAAACTGCAATTGACAAGGGATTCAGCGCTGCAGAAAATTTTTCAGAAGGTCTGGCAGTCGTATCCTTAAATAAAAAACTAGGCATTATCAACACAAATGGCGAATGGATCAGACAAGCAGATTTTGACACGTCAAGTGCTTTTTTTAAGTCGGGCTTTTTAATGGCAATCTCTAAAGGAAAATATTTTTACATCAATCGTCAGGGACAAACACTTAATTTACCCGATACAGTGCTTCCTGGTGGTATTTTCAGCGAAGGCCTGGCACCAGTTTATGTTATTAAGCCCTTTAATAGTGATGGTCAGAGAATTCCTACTAACTACCTCGAATTCATTGATTCTACTGGCAAGATTGTTCTTAACCACTTTGTCAACGATGGATTAGACTATTCTGAATATATCCGATTGGAAAAAGAATTCAGAGATGGAAAAGCTATTATTAAAACCAGAAATGAATTAGGCTGGGACTACTTTTTCCTGGATAAAAAAGGACGGTTTTCACCTCTATATTCAACCACCAGACACCTTGGAGATTCTTTATTTCTTGGTGCTATAGGTTATTATATGTCTGACATTCGAATCGTAGACTCCAATTACTATGTAGCTGGACAGTTTCAACAAAAACCAACCCAAGTTGGCGAATTTGGTAACGGACTGCTTCCTTTCAGAGATAAAGAAGGCAACTGGGGCTATGTCAACTCTAATTGTCAGTTAAAAATACCTGCAAAATACTCAGCTGCTTTTCCATTTAAAAATGGTTTTGCTTTTGTTATCCTAATGGGCAGACAAGGCGTCATCGACACTACTGGTCGCGAATATTTTATCGATAAATAGCATCTACTCTACCTTTAGACGAATGCTTTTGCTATTTGCAATAAATTCTGGAGCATACATGCATTGAGCAGTAGCAATGCCAGTACTATATTCTCCAGCTTGCTGTACATAAAGCAAATAGGTGATTCTATGGCTGCCCATTGGCATGTAATCAATAAAGAAATTACTGGATACATCTCTTGTTACCTGATAATACCCAATGTCATTCCAATGATATCCGCTTAAAACATCTGCAGGTTCAGTACCACTGGCTCTCTGATCTTTTACATGTACAAATTCGAGATCTCTATCGCTTTTAATATCCATCACTACTTCGAGTATATCTCCAACATGCATGACTTCATTTTCACCTAAGAGCTGTTTTTCCTGCTTCCCATTCACCATTCGATAAACATATAATGTTTTTACTATTGATAAGCCTACACTCTGCTTTTGAACCTTGTCGATGTCCTCAAAATACTGCCAATGCAAGGCTCCATAAGCAAAATCGGATGTCTGGGCATTCAATTTTACATTACCCATGTCTTTAGTTACTTCGCTTCCTGGAACTTTCACTTTAAAATAACCAGTCCCAGCCTGCTTTACCGAAGCTTCTATTTTTTTAGTTCCTAAACTCAGACTTACGTTTTGCTTGCTCGTTAAAATTTGATTATAATTTAGTATCGCAAAACAAGCATCGGCGGTACTTCTGGTGCTGGCCCACGACTGAGTTTGTTTCTGCCGTAGCAACCAAATTTGCTGCTCTCTAATGGCTGATAAGTTGCCACTAACTTTATAATAAGCCTCAATAATTGCAGCTTGTGTTTCTACTGGTGACTCATGCCAATACCAACCACTTTTATTTTCCAGCCAGTACATTCCCATCTCATCACTTTTTACCGCCATATCATCGAAAGATTTAATGATGAGTCCTGGCACCTTAGAGTCCGGACGCATGGCCTTTAAAATTACCGCTAATTGCGCTTTATTTAAATAATTAAATTGATTCCAATTTGTTTCTGCATTATCAAGATAATAATCTACAACACGATTACCTGCCTTAAATCCAAATTCTGGAAAAGACATTTTAGCATACAGATAATTGATAGATAATGGATATAGTTCTAATGTGGTATCTTTAATAAATCTGTTATAATCGTTCAATGCACATTGATCTATAAATGTAATGGCATTTGAAATAACAGATTCATACATTGAAATATTAACACCCATAGATTTTAATTTACCAAAACCTATTACTATGGTTTGAGTGATATATACATTGCTTTCCATACCTGCAAACCATGGGAAACCACCATCACTAGCCTGCATTTGCTTTAGCTTGTCAAAAGCCTTTGTCAGGCTTTTCTGGATCTGTCCAGACTCAAAAACCTTTCCCAGTTGTTTAATATGTTCCGCTTCATTATTAGCTTCCATTAGCCATGGTGTTTCAGTGAGTGCCGATGTTTTTAACTCTTCATTTTTATATAGTGGACTTTCTACTGAATTATTGACAGAAGCAGTTTTTACCCATTCAGAAAACACCTTTTTAATTTCAGGATATTTGACCGATAGGTGTTGGGAAATCAAATTGCCATACATTCTGGTGAAGATTTGTTCAGCACATTCATTCGGATATTCCATCATATATGGCAATGCCATCACAGCATACCATGAAGGATTGCTGCACATTTCAGCAGTGATGCTCTGATGAACCAATGTGGTACTTTGATTTTTTAAGAGCGACTGAAACTCCATGCTCTGTGGTCCGGCTTTTCTGATACTAATTGGCAATGAAGTTTGTACCAGTGTTCGGTTACTTAAAACCAGTAAAGTGTGTTCTTCTGCATCTGAAAACTGCCTATTACCAACACTGATAGTAATTTTAACCAATCCAGTGAAGTCTGGCACATTCACTGAAAAAGCTACAGAAGAGATACCATTCTTAACAAGTTGGATGCGTTGTGGAGCTACCGACCAGTTAAGGAGGTTTCCAGTTTTTAAATCAGTTATACTTATTCTTACATCAGCGTCTATAGAATCATTGCTGGTATTGATAATTTTTGATGCTATAACGATTCGTTCATTCTGTCTCAGAAATCTTGGCATGTTAGGTTGAACCATTAATTTCTTACTGGTAGTAACATACTCATCGTGATAACCTAACTGCATGGTTGTGCTATGAGCAAGCAATTGCATGCGCCATTTTGTTAATGCATCAGGCATGGTAAATTCAATCTCGATATCACCATTCTTACTAGCATATAAATGAGGGAAGAAAAATGCAGTTTCGTTAAAGTTTTTTCTGACTGCGGAGCTGGCAGCTGACTGACTGCTTCCACTTCCATTGCCGCTTCCATTTCCAGAACCTGTTTCAAAAGTGGCCGAATCATAAGACACAGCTAATTCAGCTTTTTTGTCTGCTATTGCAAACGTATACCCTCCACTATTAGAAAAACCTTGTGATTTATATAATGTTCCATCACCAAAGTTCCAGTAATAAGCAATTGAACGGTATCTATCAATTAGATTGAGCTTTGGATAATTAAATGCCCACCAGGATGACCCTTTGTCGGCAATAGAAATCTTGGAAACTGTATTGCTAATATTATTGACTGTACCAAAATCTAAATAGTAACTAAAATCAGAATACAACCAGAAATTCCATGAGCTATGAGGCACAATCTCATCCAAAGAGGCGTCGTACATCACAGCAGCCAGCTCCATAGCAGCCTTCTCTGAAGCGGGACCGCTTAAACTGAGTATCCATTTTTCTTTACTGCCCGGCTCCATATTGCTTCTGAAGCTCTTGACTTTTACACTTAATTGCTTGTTAGTATAAGGGACTTGCAAGACCAAGGTATTGGTATATCTGCGATAGTGACTTACAGCCATCACATTTATAATGATATTTCCTCTGTCTTTTTCTAAAACCGGCAGATCAATCGTTGTTATACTTTCATTCAAAAGCAATGTTTTATTATAAATCAAACCCCTGTTGCTTCTAACTTCCACCATCACATTCTGATCTTTTAATCCAGAAGTCACTGCCAATTTCGCTGTTTGTCCTGGCTCAAACAACATACCATTTAAACTGTATACCTGTAAAACTTTTTGCAATAAACACTTGTTGGCTATGGCTTCGTTTATAATAAATTCCTTTTCAACCTTAATCTCTTTACCATCTCCATCCCTGGTTTCTAATACTGCTATGTACCTTCCAGATTGATTCAAAGCTAATTTATTTATTTCCCACTGAGTACCCTCATCATCTTTAAATTGCTTTGTCATGATAGTTTGCCTTCCAGGCTTATATCCTCTTGGTAGGTAATCTGAATGTAAAGTCAGATACTCGGCTTCTGTTATTTCTGTTGTATCACTTTTCCAGTAACGGTTCTTTTTCAATTCTGTAATATCATCCAGTTTTTCTATCGAAATCTTACCTGTGAATGGCAATGCCAATCCTTCAGCATTTTTTATTTTATATTGTATCTGAATATCCTGATTATTCAAATTCTCAGCCTTAGTCATTAGCTCAGCAATACGGTCGCTTTCATAAAGCTCAATTGACTTTGCAAATGAACGCACCTCACCATTAATATCCGCTACTGTTCCAGAAATGGTAAACACATAATAATTGTTGGGTTTTCTTTCGTTTATTGTGGCTAAAAAATCAATCTCAAAAAACCCATCATCAGTAGTGATGGTTTCTGCTGATTTCACAGTTTCTGGCTCAGTGTATCCACCTCCTCTGTAATAATAATAATTATAAAATATTGTTTCACGCTTAATTGTATAACTTACTTTAGCACCAGAAACAGGATAACCAGCTAAAGCCATTGCTTTACCCTTAAGATAAACATGATCGTTTATTTTATAGGCTGTATCACTTGGTAGTATCTCCGCAGTAAATTTTGCTAACTTGTATTCTTCTACCTTGAAATTCGTATACCCCTGCACGTTTTTACCCTCAACTGATAAGGTAAAATCACCTGAAGCTAAACCATCCGTAGGTAATAAAAACTCGCCTGAACAACTACCATAGGCATTACTTACCAATGTTTTCTTTTTCAATACTTCGCCATCTCTGTACAATTTTATCGTAAAGCTCTGTTTTGGAACAGTAACATTCTGATTGCTTTTAGTGACTATGCATTTGTAAAATACTTTCTGACCCGGACGATATATTGCCCTGTCAGTTAAAATTCGAACCTCTGTATGTGCATCCTCATTATAATTATATTCTCTGTACATTCCATAGAAATAGTACAGATGCTTATCAGAAGTCTCGAAAATATACCTTTGGTACCAATCATTGCTTTTTGCAGGTAAGGTAACTTTACCATCCACCCCTGTTGTAACAGTCATTTGTAACTGGTAAGCTTCCTTAACATATTTCCAGACATTAACTTTAACACCAGCTTTAGGTGCACCATTATCTGCAGAAAGTAAATACAACATCTTACTTTTTTCTACAAAGACATTATTGTTAACATTGATCGTAGCAATACTGTATTGCAAAAGGGTATCATTCCAGTTGCTTCGGTTTGCCACGCTAATAAGATAAACACCAGATTCCAGTTTGGGTAGATGTAATTCCTGTGTATGCAATTTTAAATCTTTAAAATTAATTAGTTTTAAAGAAAGACTGTGTATAGGCGCCTTCAATCCATTAATAAGTTCCTTCAATTTTTTTAGTTTTTCATCGCCATAGTAATAGTTCTGAGTCTTATTTATATAGTCTACTATATTGACTTTATAAATTTTAATATAAGCTGTATCTGTGTTTTTGTAGCTTACTGAGAAAAGCGCGTTTTTGTCTGGTGCATTCAGCGTCTCAAAATCTGCCATGATAGAAGGCTTTTCAAGTTCATAGCGATATTTTAATAGTCTTGAATTCTGTTTGAAAGTTGGTCGTTTTGTTAATGCCTGATCGAGAATTCTAACGGCTTCTGCTGGTCGCTTAGATGCTACTATTTCTGCCATCTCCAATGCTACCAAATTCAGATATGGTGATTCAGGAGTATTACTATATAATTGCTTTAAAGCTGCCATATACGCATGTGGTAACTTATAATGTTCATTAACGAATTTTAGCCTTTCAATGTCAAAATATAGATGGTAAGAATCAGCCAATACAATTTGATATAAGTTGAGGACTCTGGCCAATAATTGATTGCTTAACACTTCATCAAAGTTGATGGTTTCAAAATTCATGTCCTTAAATGGAGCAAATACTTTCAGAGAATCCTTTATATCAAGATTTCTCTCAAGGACATAATCAAATTCATTTAGAATCGCGATACCTTCCAGCGCCATCAAACTAAGCAGAGATGGGGTATATTCATAATCTTCTAAATGATCTGGAATTGCAGGATGAATATTTTTATTTAATTTTAAATTTCCTGCATACTTCATACTTTGATAAATGCAATTCCATACCTCATCTAATATCCTATCTGCCGACCAGTTAAGTTCGTTAAAAGAAGTATCATTATAAATGCCATGATCTTCGATTTTAAAATATATAGTTTTTAAAAAAGCTGCCTTTTCAATTAGTATAAATGCTCTGTAATCACTTAAAGCATTAAATTGCCAGTTGGACACTCCCTGTAATTCCTCACGGAACATAGATAATATATACTCAGAAGTACTCTTCTGATCTTCTTCTAAAAGATAATGCTGTTTAATATCAATTAGCTCTCTGAAACATCTTACTCTGTAACCAGTATGACTGATTTGATCGGCCACAGTTTTGATTTCTTTGATTGACTCGAAAGCAGCATTATACTGATTGAGTTTCTTTAAAGAATCAACAGACTCAAAACGCTTTTTAAAATAGGCATCTGTATATGATGTAGGTGCCTGAGCAATCGCATCTATTCCAATGCTGATGAAGAAAAGTACCAGAAATAAATGTTTTGTACAACTTAGTTTTAAAAAGCCTGAATGGTTCATAATTGATTTATACAAATTTACCTTAAAAAGTAAATAGTCTTGTGATTATTTATGTAATTTTGTATCGATGAATTTCTCCTCAAAAACCATTGAAAATGCAGTTAATGCGCTCTCAGGATTCCCTGGTGTGGGTAAACGCAGCGCACTTCGAATGGTGATGCATTTGCTTAAGCGTCCAACAGAAGAAGCAGAAAATTTATCAAAAGTAATCAATAAACTTAAGACAGAACTCACACAATGCACCATCTGCTGCAACATCAGTGACACCAATGTTTGCAGTATCTGTAACAGCGTTAACAGAAACAGATCTCTGGTGTGCGTAGTAGAAGATATGATGGATGTAATGGCCATCGAAAATACCGGTCAGTACAATGGGATGTATCACGTACTTGGTGGTTTGATTTCGCCAATCGATGGGGTCGGACCAGAAGAACTTAATATTCGTGAATTGATAGCCAGAATGGAAAATGAACCACCCGAAGAAGTGATTATAGCTTTAAATGCCAATATTGAAGGTGATACAACAGCTTTTTACCTGGCCAGAAAGATGCAGGCATTTCCAATAAAAATTTCTACCATCTCAAAAGGAATCTCTGTAGGCAGCGAACTCGAATACACCGACGAAATTACTCTGGGACGTTCTCTAACAGCCAGAGTGCCATATAGCATTTAAAGTTTTATCAGAATACTGCGCTCTTTGCGCTCAGCCACTTCAATCTGAATGGTGTAAACACCTTTGCCAATTCCTTCAGATTGAATCTGATTTTTACCGGTTTGCAAGGCGCCTTCCATTACTTGTCTGCCATTTATATCTGTTAACTTAAAAACGCCTTCCTGAGGTAAATTAACTACGATATTTTCTGTTATAAATGCTGATTCAAGCCATTGCTTTTGCTTAAGTGATGAAATTGCAGAATTGGAACCTGGACAAGACACAATTGTTCTAATAAATGCGGTATCCGCACAATTAAAACTATCATATGCAAAGACACTTACGTCATACGCACCTGAGTCGGCATAGTAATGTACTTCAGTAGCATTTCCAAAACCAGAATTACCATCGCCATATTGCCACCAGATTGATTTTGAAGGCTTGCTTGTAGTGATGCTAAATCGCTTGGTATGGCAGTTGATACCGGTACTGGAGTCTAATGTTAGAATACGCATGTCACAAGGCATATCTTTGCAATCAACCAATACCTGCCAATTCGCAGTATCGGCACAATCAATAGAATCTTTAATAATCAAACGGACATTATAAGTGCCATTCATTGCATACTGATGCAGCGTGTATTTGTCCGTAGAGGTATTACCATCACCAAAATCCCAGTTTAACGACTTGGTATTTGAACTGACAATAGAATTAAACTCATACTCGTTACAACTATAACTCAAAGTATCGGCCGAATAGATACCAATTTCACTCAAATCACATGGGTCAGAGCAGTTAACCGTTACGCTAATGCACATTGAATCTTTGCAACCATTGGCATCCTCGATACGCCCACAAAGTTGAAATGTGCCGTTTTGAGTATAGGTATGTTTAGGATGCAGACAAGTACAAGAGTTACCATCGCCATAGTTCCAGTAATAATTGCTAACGGTACCGCCACTAACTTTATATTTAAAAAACATATGGTTGCAGTCGCTGGCCGCAGTATCCAGATATACTTCTTCTAATTTAAGCTGGCACGGACCCTGAGCGCGTAAACCAATTATTGCTCCCAATAAAATTGTCAATAAGTAAAGTTTCTTCATTGTTCTAAAGACAACAAATATACGAATTATGTTGCCTGAAACTTAATAGATAGAATGGCTTTCTATGGTTTGAACTCCATCCTTCCAGCGGATAGCATAAAGTCTGTAATCCTGTATCCAGAAATAGGTATCTTTAGTGGAAATTTTAAACTCTCTGAAAGTATACATTTTGTATTTAATCGACTCCATCAACAAGGTAACCCTGCCTGTATCCCAATTACTATTGGTTAGATAAAACATAGAGTCGTTCCAGGAATTGCTACTTAAAAACACATACTTATCGCGTTTTTTTTGTTGATCAAACAGAATGGTCTTGCCATCGCCCAAATGTACATCCGAACGATCCAGTTGCAATAATTTTCCAATACCAAAGGCATCATTTACCCATTGTGCGTTGCCCTTGTATATGACTGGAAAAGGAAACTGCACGTAATAATTGTAGGAAAGATTTCTGATAGAATAAAACGAAGGATTGAAAACTATACTTTCTGATGAAAATACATTAAGAAATTTACTGATCTGTGGTGCGTTACTCAGCACTTTAGTTCGATAGGCCACAGAATTTGAATAGTCAATAAAATACTCACTGAACATCACTTTTGCTGAGTCAAACTCAGGCAATACCACACGCTTTCCGCTTAATTCCAGAGGGAAATATGGCTGAAGATTAAAGACACCAGAGGCTGGACGCTTAAATAAACAAAAGCTTTTAAATGCCAATTTATCATCCAGTAAGATTAATCCATACTGTATCCTTGAATGTAAATTTTCTTTAATGTAATATCTGAATCCAACCACCAATTCTGATTGATGATAGGTCAGATTCACCATCGTGAAATTAGACAGAGATTCTCTGTGTACATTTTTGAACTCATCTGTAATTCCACAAAATCCGACCGATTTTCTATAAATTGTATTGACTATTGCACTATCAGTAACCAATACTCTCTCAGTCATGGTTTTACCCGTTTTTAAAGAAAATAGTCTGATAGTTTTCTTATATGCAACGGCCATAGTGTCGCCCTTGCTTGTCATACCTAAAAGTAGATCTGCTTTTGACTCAACACAAATAGTAATAACAATAATTAGTAGTAGTTTTTTTAGCATTCAGTTATAACGAAGGTTCAAGTAATTTTATTTCACAGTTGCTTCATTTCATGAATGAATCTGGACACCGGAAATCCCATGACATTGTAATAACATCCATCTATTTTTCGAATGCCAACATAACCAATGAACTCCTGTATACCATAGGCGCCGGCCTTGTCCAAGGGTTGATGTTTATCTAAATAATACTGAATCATATCATCGCTCAATGGATTAAAAAAAACATCCGAAGCTTCATAAAATGTCATTTGTTTTTCAGCTGATCGAACACATACACCGGTATAAACCGTGTGTTTATGACCAGATAATTGCTTTAACATCTTAAAGGCCTCGTCTAAATCGGCGGGCTTATTTAAAACATGATCATTTAACCAAACTACTGTATCAGCTGTCACAAGCAATTCGTTTGGCTTTAACACCTCTGAATAGGCCTTATTCTTCTTTTCGGCCAGGTACATTGGAATCTGCTCGGCTATAAGAGATGAAGGAAAATCCTCTTCGACATCTAGTCTTACAATGTCAATGTCAAAACCACTATCTCTTAGAAGTTGCTGTCTACGGGGACTCTGAGAAGCGAGTAATATTTTCTGTTTAAAGAAATGGCTCATTAACAAAAAGGAATATTTAATACACCTGCAAACATAACAAATTTAAGAAAATGGCTGGCTGTTCCAAAATCCTCTTTGGTTTTTGCTCTTGCTAACTGATTAATGAAATAGAACAATGCAATGGTAATTAATCCCATTATAACTGAACTGATGTACAAATCTATACCCCAGGCTAAGAAACTATAGATACCACACAACATTATTTCAATTCCACATAATACATAAACCAGAATCTTTGCACCTCTTGCTCCAATCAAAACTGGATAAGTGGTATAACCAGCAGCTTTATCTCCTTCCATGTCCTGCATATCCTTAACAATCTCGCGGATTAAACTGATAAAGAAAGAAAACACCACATAACCTGTAAAATTGAGCAAGCCTGCCTCAACTTCAAAATTCACCAATAAAATACAAGTAGCTATAACAGCTGCACTACACATTGCTACTATTACATTTCCAATCAATGGCGTTCCTTTGAGCTGAATAGAATACAAGTATAGAATTCCGATTATTGACAAATTAATTACCATGTATTGTTGTGAGAAAAAATATGACACAAGCAAGGAACTTAAATTAAATAATGCATATAGTTTCCAGGCATTTGACTTACTAATTCTTACACCAATTAATAACTTTTCAGGCTTATTGATTTTGTCAGTCTCTATATCATAAATATCATTTACAATATAACCTGCGGCGGCAGTCAATACCGCTGGAATGATTAACAAAACAGCTTTTAACCAGTAATTATCCAACGCTTCATTGCGGTACTTAACCAATAAAACGATCATTGTTGCAGCAATAATCAAAAGATTGTACGGTCGCACAATATGAATCTTACTTTTCATTAGGTCAATATTGAGAAATAATTTTTATATTGCCAATTAATACTACCAACAGATGTCCAGAACCAGATACCAGGTGCCGGTGATATATTGTTTACTAATAATTGGCTTATATATCGCAGAGCATTACGACTCGTCTTTAATGAGCAGTTGGGCTATACTACCGCTTAATCCTGCTTATTTAAAAGGTATTATTACTGCTGTATTTATACATGCCAATGTCGAGCACTTAAGCTCAAATCTGTTGCCCTTTGCTGTCTGCATATTTGGCTTATTCTATTTCTATAATGACATTGCCCTAAAAATTACTCTATTGGCGCATCTTGCTACCGGAATTTTAATATGGTTGTTTGCGCGTCCGGTTTTCCATGTTGGCGCGAGCGGACTGATTTATGCATTGGTTTTATTTATACTGTCAAGTGCACTAATCAAACGCAACAAAAAACTCATTGTTTTCGCTTTTATCGTCTTAACTTTTCAAGGCGGACTGATATGGGGGCTAGTACCTCAAAACACTCAAATAAGCTGGGAAAGTCACCTTTACGGTGCAATAACAGGAATAGTACTGGCTATTATCTTCAGAAAATATGGCCCGGAGCCTGAAAAAGACCCCTTAATTGATGAAGACTTTGAAGATACAGACGACTACAAACACTTATCAGTTTGATTGCTTAATCAGTTTTTCTGTATACTGACTTAGTCCATCACTCACTATAACGGTATAAATACCATCCTCCAAATCGGCAATATTGATCCAACCACTTTCAGACAAATTAGCCTCTGCTTGTACCAACCTTCCAGCTAAATCATAAATTTTAATAGTTAATGCAATGTTTATCTCAGTATTTAATTGGTAAAAACATGCTGTATTCGCTGGATTTGGTTGCAATCGAATTACAGGATTACTAATAGTACTCTCTATTGAACTGGTATAATTTAACAAAGGTAAAATGACACTGGAAGGATTTAGTGAATTCACATATACAATATTCTTAGCAACCAATGGATTCAATAAAGTATCAGTGCTATTGCCAGGATACATGGCATTGCCATTGTTCATATTGCGGTTGTATTTAGGATAATTTGAAGAACTAATGTCAATTCTTATTTGATGCCCTGCAAGAAATGTTAAGGAGGTGTTAGGCAGTTCAATAACACAATCATAAATCTTACCCTGACTCATCATTGCAACATTTGATAGAGCAAATCCGTTTCTGAATCGCATTCTGAAAACGGCATCATTGACCAGCATTGAACGACCATCCGGATATACATCTGTAAGCCTGATATCAAAATCAGTATCTGGGCGGTCTGAACCTACTTTCAACTGCACTTTAATTTTGCCTTTCAACACCACATCTTTATTTAAAACTGGCGTTGAAAACACTAAAATATCACTTCTAGACTCAACCAATGTTTTCTGATCATAAGGACCCTGATCCAAATCGTTTCTTAAATTACAGCCCCCTACGGTAGGAGACGGATTGGTCGGATCATATGAAAATATTAAACTATCATTAGTTCCAGATGGCAATTGCGACTTAATAGTTCCGTCTTTTTGCAGGTAAAAAGTAGTATTTGTAATGCCCGCCGGTGGCCATACACTTGATGTCTCCCAAACATTAGTACCCATCTGGTAATACATGTATTTAGCATTACTTTCCCAACCATTGGCAATATTTCTCAGGTAAAAATCAAAGAACTTTAAAGACATAGTATCATTTCTTTCTTTAGCATTAGGATAGCTGAGTTGCCCCTGTAAATCAGTTCCGACACGGGCAGAACCGTGACCACCATGCACCCATGGGCCCATTAGAATTTTGTGTTTATCTTTAACTGTGGATGGGGATTTATCGATAACATCTTTATAAAAATCCATCATCAATTCGACATTATGATCATACCATCCACCTATCATAAAACATGGCACTTGTATGCTATCTGGGTAATTATTTGCACTCTCAGAAAATGTCCATGTAAAATCTTTATAAGGATGTGCCATTAACATTGGTGTTAATCCAAATCCTAACTGATCGAGCTGCTCTACATATTCTGTCCTTAAGGTTCCGTTTGGATAATACTCCTGATATAAAAATTGTGGCGCTGCTACTAATGGGTTAATACATACTAAGTGTGGTGGATTTGTTCTGGCGGTCTGATATTGAACTTTTCCCAAAGCAGAAGGACCCCAGGTGCCTACTTTGCCATTGCTCCAGCTTTGCTTGGCTATCCATTCTACTGTGCTATAGCCATCCCGACCTCTGTCCGGACTGCCAGCATAAAGCGCAGTACGAGAGCCATAGAAACCTCTCCAGTCAGTAACAACAAAAATATAATTACTGGTAGACAAATTTAAGCCTATTCCCATTGGCAAACCGGCAAATCTGGAAACTTGTCTGTTATAAGGTGTCTGAATTAATATCACTGGACCATTACTCATTCCAGATGGAATATAAATGTCTGCCGCTAACTTCCTGCCATCAGACATAGGAATAGAATCAATAAGCGGATTAAGTTGTGCTTTGGCAGTTGTACAGAAAATAAAAAATGTACTTAAACTGAGTAATAAGTTCCTGATCATATTAGTGAGCAAATTTTTATCAAAATTAATGGTAAATAATGCACCCTTAGACGGATGAGTAATTCACAGGTTGCGTCTGTAAGTGCATTTATATTTAAAATTAACTTGAATATTATAGTTCCCAATAAAATTTTTGTCGTTGATTATTAAATAGTTGCAATTTATTTTCTTTATAACTAGACAACCTATTAAAGTTCACACCGACTAACAATACAAAGAACAAAATAATCAAGTCATGAAAAGAAATTTAATTTACACCGGACTCGCCCTAGTATCATTTGCATTGCTTATGGTAACTGGTTGCAAAAAAGAAACAACAGCTGTTGACACTAGCGCTCAGTATGATGCTCAGTTATTAATCAGTGATGCAGACAATGCTTACAACAACACGAATGCAACAGAAGGCACAGAAACCACCGAATTCTACGCAGAAAACGAAGGCTTACCTGAAATGTATACCATCACTGAAGAGGATATGGACAGTGCTGGTTTCAAAAGAACTAAAGAAAAACGCTTTTTTACTTGCTTGAAAAAACTGGATTTAACAGATACTCAAGCAAAGAAAATCAGACTTCATGTAAGAGCTTTTGAAGAGTGCAAATCAGCCGATATCAAAGCTCATAGAGAGGCATATGCTAAATTATTAACCCGTATTGAAAATCTTAGAAAAGAATATTTAGCCCAATTGAAAAACGGCAAAATCACCAAAGCTCAATTTGAAGCTAAAATGAAGGAATTGAGAAGTGATTTTGAAACATCTTTAAAAGTAATTAAGGCAAGTTATGCTAAAAGACTAAATGCTTGTTATGAGAAATTTATGAGAGCTATAAAAGAGATCTTGACCGAAAGACAGTGGAAAGCTTTTGTAGATTGCTACAGATAGTACTTACTCATTAATTGTTATAATAAAAAAGCACTGCCTTAAGGTGGTGCTTTTTTATTGTATATGAATTAGTATGAAGACAAAAAAAGGGAACCTATTGCTAGGTTCCCTTTTACGTTATATCATCAAAATTGCATTAGCTACATCCGCTGGTAGTACCACAAGTTAAACAAGTGTAACATGTACCTGAGCGAACAGTGATGTTACCACAACTCTTACAAGCTGGCGCATCACCCATACTTGGTGGCAGGTTAGCAGGCTTCTTTACAGCTTTTGGAGCGTTTACAGAACTTGTTTCGGTTACCAGACTTGGTTGAATTTCATTCTGAGCAAGGTTAAAACTTGCATCTACCGGAGAGATTTCATCAGCGATTTTTGGTTTAATATGTAATTGTTCCTGACGGTTCAAATACTCGAAACCTAATAATCTGAAGATAAAGTCTACAACCGAGGTAGAAGATTTGATGTTGGCGTGACCTTCAACCATACCACTTGGTTCAAATCTGCTGAATGTAAATTTATCATAATACTCTTCTAAAGGCACTCCGTATTGTAAACCGATTGACACTGCAATAGCGAAACAGTTCATCAAAGAACGGAAACTTGCACCTTCTTTATGCATATCCACGAAGATCTCACCTAATGTTCCATCTTCATATTCACCAGTTCTAACAAAAATGGTATTTCCATCAATCTTAGATTTCTGAGTGAATCCTTTACGTTTATTTGGAAGAATTTTTCTTGTCGCAATGTTTGATAATTGCTGTTTGAAGGCGGCATTATTACTGCTGTTGATGATTAATCTTGCAGCTTCTAATACGATCTCCGGAGTTAAATCTTCAACTCTGGTTGAAGGACTTACACCTACAGCTTTTTCAACCATCTCTACTGTATCACTAACTGTTTCTTCAACATCAGTTTTCTTATCAGATTTGTTTGATAAAGGCTGAGATAATTTGCAACCATCTCTGTATAAAGCATTCGCTTTAATACCAAGTTTCCAGCTTAATTCGTAGCAAGATTTGATATCATCAACAGTTGCTTCGTTTGGAAGGTTGATGGTTTTTGAAATCGCGCCAGAAATGAAAGGTTGAGCTGCTGCCATCATTCTGATATGTGAGTGAGCATGTAGGAATCTTGTACCTTTATTGCCACATTTGTTAGCTGTGTCAAATACTGGATAGTGCTCTTCTTTTAAGAAAGGTGCACCTTCGATAGTCATTGTACCTGTCACAAACTCATTCGCAGCTTCGATTTCTGAAGCTTTGAATCCTAAAGCTTTTAATAAATTAAAATTAGAATCGTTGTATTGAGCTTCAGTGAAACCTAAACGTTTCAGCATATCTTCACCTAAAGTGAACAAATTGAAAACGAAATCTATATCAAAAGCACGCTCTAACTGAGATTCGATAAGTGTTAAGTCTTGCGCTGAGAAACCTTTTGCTGCTAATGTCTCATGGTTGATGAACGGTGCATTTACCAGAGTAGCATGACCTTTAGCGTAGTTGATGATTTCTTTAGATTCTTCTTCTGAATAACCTAATGTCTTTAATGCAGCAGGTACTGCCTGGTTGATGATTTTAAAATAACCACCACCACTTAATTTTTTAAATTTAACTAAAGCGAAGTCAGGTTCGATACCAGTAGTATCACAATCCATTACCAAACCGATAGTACCAGTTGGAGCAATTACTGTTGACTGTGCATTTCTGTAACCGAATTTTTCACCCAGCATTAAAGCTTTGTCCCATGCATTGCAAGCAGATCTTAACAAATCTTCAGGACAATGCTGAGGATCGATACCAACTGCAGGAATACTTAATCCTTCGTATGCTAATGGAGTGTTATAAGCAGCATAACGGTGATTGCGCATTACACGCATCATGTGCTTCTTATTTTTTTCGTACATTTTGAATGGACCTTTTACAGCTGCCATTTCAGCACTTGTAGCGTAAGACTGACCTGTTAATATTGAAGTTAATGCTCCGCAAATGGCATTCGCTTTCGGACTATCGTATGGAATACCTGAAACCATTAACAAAGCACCTAGGTTAGCATAACCTAAACCTAAAGTTCTGTAGTCGTAACTTAACTGAGCAACTTCTTTACTTGGGAACTGAGCCATTAATACAGAGATCTCAAGAACGGCAGTCCATAAACGGATTGCGTATTCATAAGATACAATATCAAATTCTAATTTCTCAACATCAAAGAACTTCATTAAGTTCAAAGAAGCCAGGTTACAAGCAGTATTGTCAATAAACATATACTCTGAACATGGGTTAGAAGCATTAATTCTTCCACCTTCTGGACAAGTATGCCATTCGTTAATAGTATCGTCGAACTGAACACCAGGATCAGCGCAAGCCCATGCTGCTTCACCAATTGAATCCCAAACTTCACCAGATGGAATAGACTTCATTGGTTTGCCAGTGCTTCTTGCGATAGTTTCCCAGTTACCGTTCTGTTTTAATGCTTCAAAGAATTTATTTGGAATACGAACTGAGTTGTTAGAGTTCTGTCCGGAAACTGTAGCATAAGCTTCACCTTCGTAATCACTTGGATAACCTGCATCAATTAATGCAGCAACTTTTTTCTCTTCATTCTTTTTCCAGTTGATGAACTCCATGATTTCAGGATGATCCATATCCAGACAAACCATTTTAGCGGCTCTTCTGGTAGTACCACCTGATTTGATAGCACCAGCTGCTCTGTCACCAATCTTTAAGAATGACATCAAACCTGAAGATGTTCCTCCACCACTTAATTTCTCACCATTACCTCTGATTCTTGAGAAGTTGGTACCAACACCACTACCATATTTGAAAATACGGGCTTCACGTACCCATAAATCCATGATACCACCTTCGTTTACTAAATCATCATCTACTGACAAGATAAAGCAAGCGTGTGGTTGTGGGCGCTCATATGCAGAAGTTGAGCGGGTTAATTTTTCAGTTTCAGGATCAACAAAATAATGCCCTTGTGGTTTACCGGCAATACCATATGCAGAGTGCAAGCCTGTGTTAAACCATTGAGGAGAATTTGGAGCCGATTGTTGCGCAATAATAGAATAAACCAACTCTTCATAGAAAATCTGAGCATCTTCAGTTGAAGCAAAATAACCATATTTTTCACCCCACTGTCTCCAGCAGTCTGCTAATCTATGTGCTACCTGCTTAACGCTGGTCTCGCTGCCTAATGAACCATCCGCCTGAGGTACACCGGCTTTTCTAAAATATTTTTGTGCTAAAATATCTGTAGCTACCTGACTCCATGAGGCAGGAACCTCTACATTTTTCATTTCAAATACGATATCACCATTCGGATTTTTAATTACCGATGTGCGATATTCATACTGGAACAGGTCGTACGGAAGTACCCCTTCTTTGGTGTTTTGCCTTGTGAATTTAAGGCCCTTCTTCATTTGGTCTAAGTTTGGCTGCATATTGTTAATTATTGGCGTTGTTGGTGTTGAATTATTTTTTAAATAAAAATGACTTCAGTGCATTTTTTAGCAAAGAAGTCCTTCAAAACTACTCCTATCATTTGCACAAAATGAAATGGACTTTTCCACAGAAAACGCAAAACCCTTATGGGGTACTAATCTCCGCTTGTTGAAAACAAAAAAGTCCCATATTTTTCTTGTCATTTAGAAAATTAGTTCTACCTTTACCCTCGTCAATTAAAGCGTTCCACACTTCTGATGTCAAATTTACTTCAGCAAATATACTCTATTAAAAATGAGCACAAAAAAGGTCTGGCTGTCCTTATTGACCCTGATCAGTCACCTGACAGTGTATTAAATATTGTACAGCTCTGCAAGTCCCATTTTATCGACTTTATTTTTGTTGGTGGCAGTCTGGTTACCTCTGGAATTTTAGCCAATACTCTACAAATCATTAAGTCCCATTTTAATGGTCCGGTTTATATCTTCCCTGGTAACGAATTTATGATCGATGAACAAGCTGATGGAATCCTTTTTCTCTCACTTCTGAGTGGCAGGAATCCGGAATATTTAATAGGAAAACAAATTGTAGCCGCTCCAGCACTGGCCTTAAGTAATCTTGATGTCGTGCCTACCGCCTATCTGCTTGTGGATGGTGGCAAAGAAACAAGTGTCAGTTACATTAGCAATACTAAACCAATACCTGCTGATAAACCTGATATAGCCGCTGCCACTGCTCTTGCAGGAAAATTAATGGGTATGCAATGTATATATATGGATGCCGGAAGCGGTGCCATTAATTGTATTTCCTCTAAAATGATTTCTAAAGTTAAAAAGAATGTTCACCTGCCTTTAATCATTGGTGGTGGAATCCGTAATACTGAAGCTGCACTCAATGCTTATAAAGCCGGTGCAGATGTTATTGTTATAGGCAATGGTGCCGAAGACGATAATAGCCTGATACAAAAAATTGCACAGGTAAGAAACTCTATCGGTCACTCAGTAGAAGTATAATTCCATCAGGTTTGAAAAAGTACTTACCATACGCACTTTTACTCCTCATAACTGTCCTCTGTTTTCTATTTCCCAATAATAATACCACTATAGATTCATGGTACTATGCAGCCTGTGTCAAGCATCATTACGATTTATTTAACAACAGCCACCATTTACTCTACAATTTCTTTGGATATAAATTCTCACAATTTCTAAATGTCTTCTATCCTGTCGACGCTCTTGGTAGCCTACAAATTTTAAATGCTAGCGCATCTGCAATCTCAGTACTTCTATTTTCTCAAATACTTAGACTTATTGGTTATTCTCCCAAAAATGCTGTAATAATTACTGCCTTCTGTGCCTCTGGTTTTGGCTATCTAAGATTCGCTACAGACGCCGAAACTTATATCCTTCCTTTGATGTGGACCTTCTGCTCTGCCTATTTCTACATCAAATCAGACAAACTAATCTATACTGTACTGGCATCTTTTTTTGCCGTTATCGCAGTTTGCACACATCAACTTCAAATTTGGTGGACTCTTGCCTTATTTATTCATGTCTGTTTCCTTTCAAATAGAACTCTTAAATCCAAAATATTATTTTCATTAATACTTCTCTTTATTCCTGTCATCTATTTTCAAACCTATGTTGTGGGCAGATTCTGTAACGTAAGTTTCTTGGGATTTATCTATGGACAATACAGCTCAGGCGGTGCCGGTATTGATATCAGTTTTAAAGCCCTATTGCTAACCTTAGTCAATTTTTTCAGAACCTTTCTTCAAGTACATGGACAAGTTTTTTATCTTGCCAAAAAATACCCCGTCATTACTATCACCGTTCTGGCAATTCTCTTAAAAATGCTGGTTTTCTTGTTCTTAAAACGTCGTGAGATAATCAAATTCCAAAAAAGAGAGTTACCAGGAACCTATTCAACTTTGTTTTTGCTTACTTTTATCTTTAATCTAATATTCGCTTTTGTCTCATCCGGAAATGCCGAATTTATGGTGATGTTACCTTTTATGATGACAGCCTATATTGCCAGCAAATACAATCTAATCATTTATACCAGATCACTAATTATCATTCTTTTTATGCTGGTATGGAACCTTTTTACAGGGATACTTCCATCAACTTTCGAAAATATCAGCAAAACTGATCTCCAGGCAGATCTATACATTCATCACCCTGAGGCTTTCTTCGTTTTTGAAAACAAAGCTCAGGTTGAAAATCAGGTCTGTTATATTACAAACTTTGAATCAGGACAGCGTTTCTTAAGACTGCAGGACATCGGGAAATACCTCGATTCAGGTAAAACCATCTACACCGATTTTGGCAATGTTAACACCAAATTTAGTCGCGCTGCCCTATTAAAAAATTCGGAAGAAAACAGTTTATTAAATGCTTACACACTAATTAAAAGTGACTCCTTTCAAAATTTATATGGCAAAAACTATATCTATTTAGTCCGTAAAAAAGATGAATAGTTTATTTTTGCACCCAGATTTATGTTGCCATCTAAAAAAACAATCGGAATCATCGGGGGCGGTCAGTTGGGCAAAATGCTCATAGAAGCCGGAAAGCCCTGGAACATTCATTACCATATTTTGGACATCGCCGACTGCCCAGCCTCAGGTCTGGCAGATAAACATATCATCGGTAGTTTGATGGATGAATCGAAAATCATAGAACTGGCAAGTAACTGCGATGTTCTTACCTACGAAATAGAACATATTCACCTTGGTGCTCTGCAACAATTAGAATCAGAAGGTAAAGTCATAATTCCTTCCCCAAAAATTCTTGAAATCATTCAGGATAAAGGTTTGCAGAAACTATTTTTCCAACACCATCAAATTCCAACTACAGATTTTGAACTGGCCGAAAACACTACTGAATGGGCCGAAAAACTTCTTAAATTAAAAGGTGATAAAGTTGCAGCTAAACTCAGAAAAGGTGGATACGACGGAAAAGGAGTTGAGCTGGTAGATAAAAAAACTATGCTGGAACAATACAATGCCATTCCATTTGCAGAACCAGTGGTACTTGAAGAATTCGTAGAAAATGCCATTGAACTTTCCGTCATTGTTGCCAGAAACAGCAATGGTGATATTCAAACATTCCCTACTGCTGAAATGGAATTCGACCCTAAAGCAAATCTGGTAGAATTTCTCTTTGCTCCCGCTCAAATCACTCAGGAAATTGAAGAAAAAGCGAAAAGAATCGCTATGGATTGTGTCATTAAACTTCAAGGTGT
>JACCDH011049984.1_pt1 | contig 25586 bp, 22 predicted proteins | sample 7442481 | NCBI WGS metagenome assembly JACCDH01 (sample SAMN15323433, study PRJNA562643) | freshwater metagenome | isolation source: river surface water | place: USA:Blue River Watershed | collected 2017-08-15 | reverse complement strand
GAAGAGCGTAAGCGAGAAGAAGAGCGTAAGCGAGAAGAAGAGCGTAAGCGAGAAGAAGAGCGTAAGCGAGAAGAAGAGCGTAAGCGAGAAGAAGAGCGTAAGCGAGAAGAAAATTTAGATACTCCTAGACCACTTGGTCCTAAAGAAACAGGTCAACGACTAGCAAAAGAAAAAATAGCAAAAATAACCAAAGAAAAAATAGGCTTGGGAATATTAGTAGCTCTTGGGATAGATATTTATAAGAACTATAAAACACTCAAAAAGCACCGAAAACATTTTGATAAAAAACTCAAAACAAATCCTGGGCGCACAATTTTGTCGCCGCTTTGTGCATACAGCAAACTATGGATTAATCGTTGTTTTGGGAAAAATAAAAAAGAAATTCTGTCAATTAAAAAATCAGAACCGACTACAGAAGCGCGATATCAAGACCTTGCATCTCAATAGTCGTTTTATCATTCCATTCATTCGTTGTTGCATGTCCTGCAACCAAAAAAGAACGATCTTCTATTTCAAGTAATATTTGATAGAGATCGGGTCGATTAAAAAAAATAACCGGCTTAATAATGCCGTCGGCAAACAATGTTGTCTTAACGTGTAGATCTTTGAGTAATGTAGGCGCTTTGAGCTGTGTGACCGGCGCTGTAATAAATAAAGGCAGAGGATTTTGATTACCAAACGGTTCGAGCAACGTTAAATCAGCCATACATTTTTTGGTCAAATCACTCAAGTGAATCTCGGCATCAATCTGCAACGTCGGTTGTAACATATCAAATGAACAGATCGGTTCAATCAAGGCTTCAAGCCGTGCTTTAAATTCTGGAATATTTTCTTCTTTAATACTTAAACCGGCTGCACATTTATGCCCACCAAACGTTAGCAATAAATCTTCACACGTGGTTAATGCTTCAAAAATATTAAACGCTTCAATCGAACGACATGAACCTTTTGCAATACCATCTTTAGTCAAGTGTAACAAAATAGCAGGCCGCCCATAATTATGCATCAGTTTCCCTGCAACCAATCCAATCACGCCAGCTGGCCATCCATGATGTGCTGCCATGATGATCCGCTCACTTTTTAAATCGATCACCCCTTTTTGAATCGTTCCATCAACTTGATCAAAAATAGCACGATCGATGCGCTTGCGCTCTTCATTAATAACTTTAAGCACCGAACCAACTGCATCAACTTCATCAGCACGAGGGCTGACCAAAAATTTTACCCCATCGCGCGCATCATCAAGACGCCCCAATGCGTTAAGCTGTGGAGCTATCATAAATCCAACATCAAGCGATCCCCAGACAGCTTTGGTAAGCTGTGCATTTTCAGCAAGTTTTTTCATCGCCAGACTCTGCTTTGTGTTAACTCGTGCAAGCCCTTGCTGAACCCAATATCGATTTTCACCAGTCAAAGGAACTACGTCAGCAACCGTGCCCAACATTAAAAGTTCATACATTTTTTCAGGCAATTGTTTGTTAATTTTTTTATACAAAAGATCAATCAACTTAAAAATGACCCCAACACCAGCAAATGTTTTAAACGGATACTGACAATCTTTTTGTTGGGGATTTACAATTGCATACGCATCAGGTAATGCACCATGCGGTTGATGATGATCGGTAATAATCAGATCAATGCCATGCTTACGCGCAGCATCAGCTGCATCAAAAGCGGTAATACCATTATCAACCGTAATAATCAATGAATATTTATTGGCAGATGCACGATCAACCGCTTTAACTGAAAGCCCATAGCCATCACGCGCACGATTGGGCAAAAAATAATTAATGTTTGCTCCCAGCGGCAAAAGACCAATCAACATCAATGACGTTGAAGTTATACCATCAACATCATAATCACCAAAAATTAATATCTTTTCTTTCTGTTCAATTGCGCGAACAATGCGCTCAACAGCAACTGTTGCATCTTTTAATTTTGATGCATCATGTACTAAAGCATCAGGATCACTGACCAGAAAAGCAGTTAGTTGCTCTTTAGTCTTAAACCCACGATTAACCAATGCTTGAGCAATCGGTCTACTCAAACTAAATGTATGAATAAATTCTAAAATTTGTTCATTATCAAAAGATGGTTTTTGCCAACGATATTTTTTACCCGCAATAAACGTAGTTGTCATTATTATTGTTGTACTTTTTTAAGCGTTGGAAACAAAATAACATCTTTAATTGAGCTTGTGTTCGTCAACAACATCACCAAACGATCAATGCCAATCCCAACACCAACCGTTGGAGGAAGGCCGTATTCAAGTGCATGAACAAAATCAGCATCATAATTATGTGCTTCTTCATCCCCTGCGTCTTTTGCTGCCATCTGTTTTTTAAATCGTTCAGCCTGATCAAGCGGATCATTCAACTCAGTAAATCCATTGGCTAATTCCATGCCTGCCACAAATAATTCAAAACGCGCTGCAAGTTCAAAATTGTTCGGATCTCGTTTTGCAAGCGGAGAAACCTCAAGTGGATATCCTATAATAAACGTTGGATGTACAATTTTTTCTTCTACACACTCTTCAAATAATGCAAATAATTTTTCACCATGCGAAGCGCCTGCATATGCTAACTCCACATTATGCTTTTGAATTGCTGTATCAATATTTACTTCAGTCAAATCAGACGCTTGAAATCCACCCAAATGAATCAATGCTTCTTCAACCGTGTATTGTGCAAATGGTGTTGAAAAATCGATTTCATGTTCTTTAAATGAAAGCTTATGAGGTAAATTTAATGCTGCCAAAACATCATGAAACAATGCTTGTGTAATGGCAACGCCATCATGAAAATCTCCATATGCCATGTACAATTCAAGCATCGTAAATTCAGGATTATGACGTGTTGAAACCCCTTCATTTCTAAAATTTCTATTAATTTCAAAAACTCGATCAAAGCCACCAACGACTAATCGCTTCAAATATAATTCAGGAGCGATGCGTAAAAAAAACTCTGTATTATACGCATTATGATGCGTTACAAAAGGACGCGCCGCAGCTCCACCCGCAATGGGATGCAACATCGGTGTTTCAACTTCTAAAAATTCTTTATCGGTTAAAAATTTTCGAATTGCTTGCAAAATATGTGAACGCTTTTTAAATTTTTCAGCTGTTTCATGATTAACCATCAAGTCAAGATACCGTTGACGATATCGGTGCTCAACATCAGTCATGCCATGAAATTTATCAGGAAGCGGGTGTAAACATTTGCTCAACAAAGTCAATTCTTGAGCCTTCAAACTCAACTCACCCATTTTTGTTGTAAATAATGAACCAGAAACCCAAATAACATCGCCCAGATCAATATAATGTTGTAAAATCTTAAATGTTTCTTCACCCAGAGCACCACTATTACAGTACAATTGAAACGTTCCTGTTTTATCTTTCAAATCTATGAAAATAGTTTTGCCATGCTCACGCTTGGACATAACACGACCAGCGAGCGAATAGGTCTCAGCACTTTCAGTAATATTTTTTTCAGCACATTCTTTTTTGATTGCAGCAGCATGATTTTTAACCGGCTTAAAACAAGGCCATGGCTCTATGCCCTGCTCACGCAATGCATGTACTTTTGAAAGACGAACTTCATGTTCCTGTGAACTCTGCTCATGAAGAAGATGGTTTTTTTGCTCTGACATAATAAGATCCAGACGTATAAAGGTAATACAATTTGTTAATCCAAAAATAACAAGATTAAGTATAGCGAAGATTAAAAAAAAAAGAAGTAGTCTCAAAAAACTTCTAGCCTTCCCCCTCAAATCGATTGTCTTGAAAAAAATCAATCTCTTTTTTTAAACTGCATCAAAACCTTTTTATATCCAAACAAGGAGCCGTATGAAAATAGCACTCATTTTTATTATCTATTTTTTTGTTTCTTTAGCAGAGATAAAGGCAAACAGCCATCTTTCATTAACCGATAATAATTTAAAAAAAACAGATATCTTGCAGAAAATTAAAGACCCAAAAAAAGTAACGCGCCTTGATCTCTCGAACAATAAACTTACTCAACTTGATAGCCAAGATTTTGCTCAATATATAAACGTAGTCGACCTTGATCTCTCTCATAATACAATAACCAATTTTGACCCAAGCGTTCTTGCTCCCTGCACCAAGTTGCAACGACTCAATCTTTCTCATAATCAAATTTCCCAGCTGATGTCGTTTAAAAATCTTTTTCCTCATCTTAAAATTTTAAACGCTGCTCATAACCAACTTAAAAGTATTGAACCAAAGACCTTTGATCAATGCAAAAAATTAAAAGATATTGATTTCTCTTACAACCAGATCACTGAAATTGAACCAATTACTCAAGCGACACGCATCGCGTATCTGCAAATCGCACATAACAAAATTGCAACAACTGATTTTTCTTGTCTTAGAAACAATCCACGACTGATTAATATCAATCTTTCACATAACCAAATTTCTGAAATTAGGATCTGGCCAGAATTGCCAAAACTTCGTTCACTTGATATTTCAAACAATCAACTTTCTTCACTCGGTGACTGCACGTATAAAAAATCTCCCCATTTATTCTGGATTGATTTAAGCGAAAATTATTGTATTTCATCAGATATCCTTGAACCGATAACAGATTTTAAATCGCTTATTCATCTGAATTTGTATGGAAATAATATTATTGAACAGAGTTTTTTAAAACCACTCAAAAATCGTGGCTGTGAAATTATATTAAATCAAAATTATTTTAATGAAAAATAGTTTAAGCTGAAGCCTTTGAAGTACTTGCTGCTGATTTAGACGCTTTCAATGCCTTCAATTTTGTTTGACGCGTTGCCTGATAGAGCGCATCAACTTTTTTATCAAATGCATCATGCTTTGTTCGTTTACGAATCCAATGAGGAACAAATTTAATTTTGTGCGATTCTAATCTTTTAAGCAGTGCTTCACGTTTTTCTTTAGGCATTTCTGCATAGATAATCTTTGAACGAAGTTTATCAACATAAGCTTTCTGATCTTTTTTATATTTGTTATAAAAAACCGCTCCAACAACGGCTACCACCAAAAAAAGCTTCCCCAAGTTTTTAGCATCATGCCGATCAAAATGAGCACTTGGCTTTAAAGGAATTAAATCTTTCTGGTCAATAACCATTTCAAATCGAACAAGATCTTCTTGCGTTAATGCTGGATCATCACATTTGAGTATCGCCATTTTCAATGCTTCTTGAACTGTTAAATCATACTTATTTGATTGTAATGCTTGTAATTTAACTTTACATTCTTGAGCTCGACCTTTTGAAACAATTGATGCAAGTGATGCATTGGTAGTTATTACAAGATATTTTTCTTCTGCTTCTAGTACTTTTTGATGCAATGCTTGTAACTGAGAATTTTTACTCTGAAGTTCAACAAAAAAAGCTATAAGAGCTTGACTATAACTTTCTTTTGATTGATCTAGTGGATTTACAATCTTTTGATATAATGGAAACAATCCATGTAACTCAAATCGATATTGTTCAAAAAAATGATTGTAATGCTGCTGTATCAAAATAAATTCAGGATTTATATTTTTATCGCTTGATAAAATCGCTGATGCTGATTCAATACTTTGTAACATTTCTAAGGCAGATATATATTCTGATCCATCAACAAACTGATTTTTTTTAACCAATTCGTCACCACTATAAAATTTCTTTATATTTTCTTTTATCATGTCTTTAAAAAGCTTCTTTTGATTTGCAGGAACATTAGATCGACGTTTCTTTGAAGCTTTTGATTGAGCTGGTGGAGCAAACAGAGCATTCAATCCTTTACGCCATAATGACTTACCATACGCAATACCATGTTCTAAATCAACGGGATTACCCGTCAATAATGAAACAAAAGAATCTTTTAAAATATCCTGATGTCGCGCTGCTTCTGTTCGGTTGCATGCCGCGTTCAAAGCAGCATCCCCTGCACCAATCATAGGAACTGATGACAAAAAGAACATGAAAAAAAATGATACTACATATATAAACATTCGATTTTCTTTTCCAAAAAGCATAGTTTTTATTTATCATTACACAATATTTTATGATTCATTGTAACATAAAAAAAGAGATGCATGAAGCATGAATCAACAAAAACCATAGAAAAAGGTAATTTTTTATATTTTTAGAAAAAAACCTTCTTTTTTGATCATTTTTGAAGAGATAACAACATAGAGACTAATCAAAAAAAAGAAAATATAAGCTAAAACTGACTGCCTTAAATCAGCATCGATCAACCAAAATGATTGAATATGAGGTGAAAATTGAACAAAAATAAGTCGCCGCTGAAGCACTTTTACAAAAACAACACCCGCATGTGCTCCCATGTTGGCCATCAGATTTCCTGTTTTAACATAGATGCTATTGAGCATCAGTCCAAACAAAAAAAGTCCAATCGCAATCCGCCACTCATGCATAAAAAAATGATACGGATTTGTCAGTCCATGTGCCGCCATAAAACAGAGTGAGGCAATAAGCATTGCTGGAACTGTTTTCAAAAAACGATGAAAATGATTAAACAAAGCAACGCGAAAAATCGCTTCTTCACTCCAGACTAAAAAAAACGTCGCTATAAATCCCCAAAGCGCTTTTAAAAAAAAACCTCTCGTCAAGCCATCAAAGCAAGCAATAAAATGCGCATGTCCCATGCCAACAAAAAGCGCAATCGTTGCAAGATGAAAAAGAAAAAAAAGAAAAAAATAAGAACCAAAAATTTTAATCGATCGCCATCGAAAGATGCCAAAAATTGTTTGGTAAAAATGGTTCAGATATTTTTTATTCTGAAATCGTAAAAATAGATCAACAGTCGCCATGACCATTAAACTAAAAATAATTTTGCCAAGATTTTTTTCTGATAAAAGATTTATACCGAGCGCATGATAATCAATGAATGCTTGAACAGCATAAAAGATGCCCAATAAAAAAAGGGCCGCAATAAAAATCGGCCCTAAACATTGAATAATTTTGCTCACTCTCATCGACATTAAAACGTCGCTGATGAGGTTGCTTTAATCTGTTCTTTAAATTGTTTTCCTGGTTTAAAGCGAGGAACTCTCACTTTAGGAAGTCTAATTTTTTGTTTTGTTGCAGGATTAATTCCTGTTCTTTCTGGACGCTCAGAAATCCAATATGTACCAAAGCCTGTTAACGAAACTTTGTCACCTTTTTTAAGGGTTCTTTCAATAATTTTAGTAAATGATGTAATAAAACGAATCACTTCTTTTTTACTAAACGTTGTTTCTTCGCTTATCGCTTCAATAAGTTCGCTTTTGTTCATTATCTCTCCTATCATGGTAATGTATGCGTTTTTATCCACACAAAAATTAATATTGCGCTCAAACCTAGTGAGAAATGTAAAGAGAGTTGTTTTTTTTGTCAAGTATATGGATTTATTATAAATATAAAGAATAACAGCCACTTTTTAAAAACAATTTTTTGTTCTTGTTGAATACAAAAAAAATAAAGGAACTTTTTCCATGAATATTAACTCATCACTCATTGACACCCATGTTCATTTAAACATGCTCGTTCCGGATAAAACAAGAGATCGCATTATCAGCTCTCAAGAGATTATCGACCTCAAACCATATGTTGACCGTGCCCAACATGCACAGATTAAAAGAATGATTAATGTTGGCACTTCATACATTGAAAGCATGAACAGCATTGCAATCGCAAAAGCATATCAAAACATTTTTGCAACGATTGGCATTCATCCCTGCGATAGCGATGATGCTCCGTGGCAAGAAGATTTTGCTAAACTAGTCAAATTATTATCAGAAAAAAAAGAACATAAAATTGTCGGCATCGGCGAAACAGGACTTGATTTTTATCACAAGCCATTTGATCAAATAATTCAACAAGAATCATTCATTGCACACATTGAAATCGCGATACAACATCAACTTCCGCTTGTTATTCATGTTCGTGAAGCTGCTGATGCAACACTTGATTTACTTCAAAATTATAGAGGAAAAATAAACGGTGTTATTCACTGCTTTTCTCAATCGTATGATTTTGCAAAAAAAGTTCTTGATTGGGGGCTGGTCCTGGGCATTGATGCACCAATCACCTATCCAAAAAATCATGAACTCCGTGATGTCGTCAAAAAAGTTCCGCTTGATCGTTTGATTCTTGAAACCGACTCACCCTTTTTACCACCACAACATCTACGAGGTAAAAAAAATGAACCAGCTCAACTTGTTTCAGTCGTTGAACAGATTGCTTTCATTAAAGAATGCACGCAAGCACTTGTTGCTCAAACAACGACTAAAACAGCTTGCAAACTTTTTCAACTATAAAAGCCAGCTTGAGCATTTTGTTGTTCAATCGTTGCAATCAATTCATCAGGAACACCAAGCGAAACGAGAGTCCGAACACAATAGGCAAAAGAACCCTTAAGATATGCAACATCAATCGATTTTGATTGCTCTGCTATTTGAATAATTTCAACTGCTTCTTTTTGTAATGGTTCTGACGCTGCTTCTATTTTTTCAGGAAGTATAATCTTGACTAGTTCTTGTTGCTTTGCCTCAAGTTTTTTTTGAGCCTCAATAATTTGTACATAGGATTTAAGCAAGACTTCTGATGATGCACTCATTTTTTGATCCAATGCTTTTTCTTGCACAGCAATAGTTGATAATAATGTTTGAATTGCCTGACATTGTTCAAGCAATGATTCTTGCAAAAGAGTTGATGCTTCTTGAGCAATCCGTTGCTGAGCATCAATCAAATACTGGCTTTGAGCATCAAGTGCACTTTCAATTTTTTTTTGCTGTTCTTCAAATAAATCTGTGACTCGCTCAGCACTCAACTCTTGCGTTACTTTGAGATGTTTTTTGAAAGATTGCTCCATTTCATTCTGTTCTTCAATGAAGGTATCGATAACTGTTTTTTGCAGCAATAAAAATTGCTGCGACATCGCTTCAAATGCTTCTCTTTCTGCTGATGTTTTTTTTTCTGCTGCTATTTTTTGCTCAGTCATCTGCTCTGTTGTTTTTTTTAGCTCTTCAAATAATTTTTGATACCGTTCTTCAATACTTGCTTGTAATTCTTGATATTTTTTTTCAACATCAGGATATTCAAAAAATGAAAAGGGATTCTGAGCAAAATACTCGTTATAAGAAAAAAAATATGTTTTATAATCACTCAACCATTTAAACAAAAAATATTGATCATATAAATCTTGCATCCACGCTAAATACCACTTGGTTGCCACAACAATTTTGTAAACTACAATAAGCGTAACACCCCCTGCAATGTAATATCCATACGCCCGCTTTGATTTTTTCTTTTTTCGTTTTTTCTTCAGGAGATGAATAATTTTTTCAAATTGATCCGCTTGTAAAATCAAAAATGGCTTTTCTTGGGATGTGCTCAACAAAAGCTTTTGATCCACTGTTTCGGTCTTTAAAAAATCATAGACAACTATTTTCTTTTCTTTTGGTGCTAATATTTTTTTTATTGGTGCAAAAAAAGGAAACCAGAAAAAAAATATTTCTTTAATCATAACATCCCCTCAATTTCACCACTTAAAAAAATTATCCTCTTTGATTTTCATAAAACTTCTTTTTTAAACAAACATAGAAACCTTTTTTAAATAAAATTTTACCTAAAAGCTCACTACCAATCAATCTACAAGTGAAATCATTGTGAGATCCTGTTTTTAGTGATATACCATAAACAAAGAAAAAAAATGTAAAACAAATTATTAAAAAAGGATGCTTATGATGCAGAATATTGAAAAATATGTTGTTCCCTTTGAAGAAGTCTCACTCCAAGATATTGCAAGCATTGGCGGCAAAAATGGATCGTCAGGAGAAATGATTCAACATCTTCAAAGCAAACAGATTCCTGTTCCCTCTGGTTTTATTATCACGGTCAAAGCATACTGGCACTTCATCGATAGCAATAATTTACGCAGCATTATCACAGAAAAATTAGCAATGCTCGACGGCACTAACATTGATTTACTTCAAAAAATAGGACTTGAAATAAGAACCCTCATCATGGAAAAAAATGTTCCTGATGATCTTGCTCAAGCAATTACAATTGCATACAAAGAAAATGAAAAACGATACGGCAAACAATGGTCCGCTGCCATGCGCTCATCAGCAACTGCAGAAGATTTGCCGAGTGCATCGTTTGCTGGACAACAAGAAACACTCCTCAACATTCAAAGCAGCGAACAAATCATTAAAAATGTTCCTCGTATTTTTGCTTCATTATTTACTGATCGAGCAATTTCATATCGGATGCATCATAATTTTGAACATATGAAAGTAGCACTTTCAATCGGCGTCCAAAAAATGATTCGTTCTGATTTAGCAAGCTCGGGCGTTATTTTTACGCTTGACACTGAAACCGGGTTTCGCGATGTTATCTACATCACTGCTTCGTACGGCCTTGGTGAAAACATTGTACAAGGCATCGTTAATCCTGATGAATTTTATGTTCATAAACCAACACGCCGCGCTGGGCATAAGTCACTACTTAAAAAACGGCTGGGATCCAAAGAACAGAAACTTATTTTCTCAAATAATAATCAAAATAAAACTGTCGAAAACCAACCAGTTTCTACCAAAGATCAAGCGCACTTTTCTATCACTGATGCAGAGATTTTACAACTTGCTGATTATGCACTGATCATTGAAGAATATTATAGTGAACTCTACAAAAAACCGACTCCCATGGATATTGAATGGGCAAAAGATGGCCAAACAAATCAATTATTTATTGTACAAGCGCGCCCTGAAACGGTCCATGCAAATCAGAAAACAACTGATACTTTTATAAAAACAACGAAACAATTTATAATAAATCCTGATCAATCAAAACTAATCATAACCGGCAATAGCGTTGGTGATACTATTATTTCAGGCCCCGCACGACACATACGCTCAGCGAACGAAATTAATCGTGTTCAAGCAGGTGACATCATCGTCACCAACATCACCGATCCTGACTGGGAACCACTGATGAAAAAAGCAGCTGGCATCATCACGAATCAAGGTGGACGAACCTGCCATGCAGCGATTGTCAGTCGAGAGCTTAATATTCCTGCGGTCATTGGCACCATCAACGGAACAGAAAAAATTATTGATGGACAAAAGATCACACTCGATTGCAGCCAAGGTTCTGTTGGCTATATTTATGAAGGCATTTATGAAACAAAAACAATAACGCATGAAATCAAAGTTGATAAAAAACTGCCACTCTGGATCAATGTTGGAAATCCCGATGAAGCATTTTCAAGTGCCGCGCTCCCGTATCAAGGAATTGGACTTGCACGGCTTGAATTTATTATTAATGCAAGTATCAAAATTCATCCCATGGCACTTCTGTTTCCCGAAAAAACTGATACTCAAACGCAAGCGCTCATACAAACAGTGACGTGCAATTATGCAACGCCGCAAGAATTTTTTATCAAAACATTGGCCCAAGAAATAAGCACCATCGCCGCAGCGGCATATCCACGTCCCGTCAATGTTCGTTTTTCTGATTTTAAAAGTAATGAATATCGAAACTTAATCGGTGGCTCATTTTTTGAACCGACTGAAGAGAATCCAATGCTTGGTTTTCGTGGTGCTTCGCGTTACTATGATGATAACTATAAAGCAGCATTTGAACTCGAATGCAAAGCATTTTTGTACGCACGACAAGAAATCGGCTTTACTAATATTCATGGACTTGTCCCTTTTGTCAGAACACTCAAAGAAGCAGAATTGGTCAGCTCACTCATTGAAGCATCAGGACTTGAACGTAATCAAGATGGCTTTCAATTACTCATGATGTGTGAAATTCCTGCCAACGCTTTATTGCTGGAAAAATTTGCTCAGTACTTTGATGGCTTTTCGATTGGCTCAAACGATCTTACCCAGCTTACCCTCGGCGTCGATCGTGACTCTGGACTTATCGCTCATATTTTTGATGAACAGAATGAAGCAGTCCAAGTACTTTTGCGCATGAGCATTGAAAAAGCAAATAAACTTTCTAAAAAAATAAGCATCTGTGGCCAAGCACCCGAAACTTTTCCAGCACTTGCACAACAACTTTTAGATTGGGGCATTGATGCCGTTTCATGCACAACGCGAGGCTTTTTTAATCTGTATGAACAATTGAAATAATTATGTACGATAGGTAAGAATCATTAATAGTATGACTCTTACCTATCATTTTTTTTATCATTGCTCGATAAATTTTTAGATAATTCAATTTCAAGCTCTTCAATAGTAGGCAATGCGATCTGAAAATCTTCTGGCAAAGCATCTTTTAATCGGTATTCAGCAAGTCCAATCGGCTTAGTCATATCTCGCAACGTATATTCAGCTAAAATATTATTTTTATTTTTACATAAAATAAGACCTATTGATGGACTATCGTCCTTATGCTTCACTAAGTCATCGACCGCTGAAAGATAAAAATTCATTTTTCCTGCATATTCTGGTTTAAAATCAGTATCTTTTAATTCAATCACTATAAAACATCGTAGCTTTATGTGATAAAATAAAAGATCAAGATAAAAATCCTGATCTGCAACTTCAAGATGATATTGTCGTCCCAAAAATGCAAATCCTTCACCAAGTTCGAGTAAAAATTTTTGTACATGTGCTATAAGTTCTTTTTCAACTTCTCGTTCATATGCTTCATTGCCAACATTTAAAAAATCAAAAATATATGGATCTTTAAATGTTTGCTGAGCTAATGTTGAATGAATATCAGGCAGTGTAGTTTTAAAATTAGTAATCGCTTTTCCCTAACGATTATGTAATTGAGTTTCAATTTGAGCAACTAAAAGACTGCGAGACCAGCCATTTTTAATTGCATGTTCAATATAAAATAAGCGAATTGAAGGATCAGTAATTTTATCTAATAAAGTAATATTATGATACCACGGTAATTGTGCAAGCACCTCTTGCACAAATGCAATATCATGATAATTTTCTGCAAATTTACGCATATACTTAAGATTTCTTGTAGAAAAACCCTTCATAGCAGGAAAAGCCGCCCGTAAATCCAAAGAAATTTGATCAATAACTTTAGCTCCCCATCCTTTTTTTTTTTGCATCTGTAAAATTAAAATTCCAATTTGATGATATAATAAAACCAATTCTCGATTTACATACAATAAAGCCTTCTGTTGCGATGCTACAATGCGCTGTTTCAATTGTGAAACAAATGCACTGTATTCTTGATCAATAATTCGATTCATAAAAATCCTTTTTCAATAGTTCAGCACGTTGCTGCACAAAGTAAAAAACAAATTTAAATAGATATTTACTCAATACAATATCAAAATTGAACACTTTTACAAAATAACAGAAAATTATCGTACGATTTGTTCAAGGCGGCTACAAAATAGACGCAGTCGCCTAAAATCAGATCCAACAAACTGAGCGTATTGAGCAATAATTGCCTCAAGAGAAATCGATGAAACCAATTTTTTTTGTGCCGTTTTGCATAGTAACGACAACAAAACCTCATCAATAATTGCTTCATCAAAAAACGAAAGTAAATGTAAAAAATCTGGCTTTGATAAAAAAATCTGCAAGATCTGATTAGAAGCATCACCGACAAACGCATGAATCAACGGTGGACGTTCGGGTAATCGATACTCAATTTTTTGATCTTTTTTATTGAAAGATCCAACCAACTGCATCTCAATCTGCGTGCGCAAAAAAGTAAAAATTTGCGGCTGTTCTTTTTTAAGTTCTGCAGCTGTTTTTTTATTCGCAAAAGGCGTACGCGAAGGATCAAGCGAACCTGTTTGAAGCCCTGTCACGATCCCCAAAATCTGAATATCCTGCTGATCGATAATAAGCAATGAACCAAACGCGGGCATCAGGTCCCACTGCCAACAAAGCGCGGTCGCCTTCGATAATGAACTATTGATAATTTCTGAACAATATTGCATATTTTTCTCAAAAAAAGATATTTAAACTCGATGTGAGAATAGCTCATTTTAGCTGAAAATTCTATTTTTTATTTTTTGTTTGTGACTTTTAACCATTTTTTGCCCTTTTTATAAAACACGCATTGCAAAAAAAATCTTTTTATTTTATTTTGAGTTTACGCTCAACAAGCTAAAACATTATTAATTTGTAAATAAAAAATTAAATCTCGCCATAGCACATCGTGCGACGGCGGAAAGGATCGACTTATGAAATTAAAATCTCTGTTATTTATCTGTATGTTGTTTATGGGTGCGCAGTTGAATTGTACTGTTCAATCTCAAAAGAAAATAATCCGTGCAATTAACCAAGGAATAACCAAAAAAGCATCACTTGATGAAATAATTGTAGCATTTGATAATCACACACTCCTCACATACTCTATAAAGCATAACTACAGAGAAGCAGTCGAACTTCTCATTAAAAATGGCGCAAATGTCAATCAAATAAATGGAAAAAACTTTTTACCACTCACTTATGCTATACATAATGGTCAAGTAGAAACTGTAAAACTCCTCATTAATGCTGGCGCTCTTTGTAAGATGAGGGATGGAACTGATCATGACGCATTCGCTTATGCTATAAAGTGTAATCAAGTAGAAATTTTACGACTCCTCATGCCACATATCGGTAATGTTAATCAAGTAAATGCAAGCGGCTTGACACCAATCGCTTATGCTCAATCATTACAAAATGATACAGAAAATAACCCAGGCATGTCAGAAATTATTAATATTTTGATTGCAGCATCCACATCAAGCTCGTCCTCATCAAGTTCATCAAAACCACTTCTAAAAACATCAGATCTTCCATCAAACTCATGGTTCTCAACGCTTTGCGTACTTTCAGCACTCAGCATTATCGGCTACGACATCTATGAAACCAATAAATTAAAAAAAGAAGAAGCTGACGATGCCGTCACTGAACCATTTCTTATCCTTCGAAATCCATCAAAAGAAACCGAAAAAACAGTAAAAGAAAATATCGATACAAAAGAAATAGATGAACAAGAAACCATAGAAGCCGTAGTTATCACCCCAAAACCAGTCCTTCAAAATAGCAGACAAAGGCCGATCAAGCCAGTAGCTCATCCAACTATTGAGCCAGAAAAAACTGCCCGCTTTGCTTTCATTAAAAATCTACAAAAAAATCTACAAGACAGAATAAAACCACATTATAAAGCTGGAAAAAAACAGAGCAAAACCTGGTTTACAGATCTTAAACAGAATCCTCGTCAACACAAAAAATTAGCAGCTTCTGCAACACTATTTACTCTTGCACTGGTTAAAAATTGGGTTCCAGGATTAAAAGATTTATAAAATTTAAAAAATATTAAAGGGCGACTACAATTTTCTGTAGTCGCCCTTTTTTTTATCTCATCATATTAATCAGTTATATTAAACTTTCTAGAAATTTCTTAGAGTAAAAATTTTCGTCCTTCTCTTTCTTTAAGGTTCATTATACCTTTAAAAGAGGAATTTTTCACTTAGCCCAGAATTGGCACTTATCACTTGGCTCTAATAAAATATTATCCACAACTTGACTGGCAGTAAACTTGTTGATAATATTTTGTTTGAAAAATATTTCTGCCGCCCGTTAAAGAAAGGAGTTTAACATGCGTCTGTATTTTATTTTCTTGAGTCTTTTAATAAATGCGTCGGTCTTATGTTCTGTGTCTGAAAAATTAACTGAAAATAAAACGATTACTCACTTAGTATCTAAGTCGTTTGAATTTCGGGAAAAATTTGGTTTTGATCTGTTGCGACGATATTCAGAAGAAGGATTTGCTGCAGGAACATTGGTGGCAACTCCTGATGGTTTTAAGTCGATTGAAACTATCAAAAAAAATGATTTGATTCTTGATCATCATGGAATATCCAAAAAAGTATTCAAAGTTGCTACAAAAAATGTTTCACAGGTTATCTGTTGCAGTATTGATGCTCAAGAAATTTTTACCGGGCGTGATCAACTTTTTAATGTGTCTTGCTCGCAAAAATGGTGTAAAGCTTGCTATTTAAAAAATTATGGAATTCAATCGTCATTGATTCAAGAGAGCGTAAAGCTGTATCAATTGACTGTTGAAGATCATATATTTGTTGTTGAAGAATCAAATATTGTTGTTCATAATGTAGACTTTTTGGTGACACCAGCTGGTGCTTTATATGTTGCTTCTATGATAAATCCAGTGACTGCGGTTATTGGTGCAACGGTAGGACTTTCAGCGCTTGCTTATAGTGCATACATGATTCATCAAGCAGAACAAGTGGCTCATCTGTCTCAAATAGCGATGCATCAAAATCAGCAGGAACAGATTAAAAATGGCATTGTTTGTGCAGTAGAAAAAGATGTAGTAAAAACTCAAGAAGTAACCCTTAAAGCCGATCAAATTAGTGAAAATATTCAATGTAATAAAGCATTAGAAAGACGTTCAAAAACGCTCGAGAAATTAAAAAAAGTTTGCAAAGAACAGGTAAGCGTATCTTCTGCTCCTGATCCCTTAAAACCGGAGGATGAAGAAGAGAAAAAAATAAAAGAAGAGGAGGAGTTTAAAAAGAAACATCCAAAGGGACGATATAAAGATGCTGATTATCATAAAAATTATCAATCCGGTAATAAAAGTCCTCGACCGCGAAATGGACAGGATGCTTTGGATAGATCGTTTGAGGTGCCAGATAAGGAAAAGGCTCGCATAGCACTTAGTGAGAGCCAATTTGTTGTATTGCGTAGAACAATGGATGGTCTTTACCATGGATATGTAAGTACATGGAGTGAATTGACAATTGGAATGAAGAAAGTGCTAATAAAACAAGGCCTTGTTACAAAGTTAGGTAAAATTATATGATGCAATTAATAGAACAATTTCAATTTTCAAAAGATGTTACATTTGAACTTATGATTCCACCACTTGAGGAAAAATATAATTATTTTTACAAACCAACTGAAGCATTACATAAATTTGATGTGGGAACAGTAATCCTGAATGTAAACAAAATAAAAACTATAATTATAGTTGAAGCTATGCAAGACATAGCTTGTCAACTCAGATCTCGTTTAAAAGAAGCATTACAGAGCGAACTTATTTTGTCATCACAGATTACTTTAGGTTCGTTAATGACTTTTTATAATCGCGATCATTATCGAAATTATTGGCAAGATGAAAATTTACCTTATACGGAGAACATTGACTATGATCCATTTTGGCTTTGGTCTACTCCGGATGATATGCAATCGTGGATTTATAATTGTAACGGTAAAATATATCTTGAGATTGGGAAAGTCTATATTGTTCCAGAACTACAAAATGATCAAGCGTTCGAAGAATTTATGTCTCAGTATAAACCACTTTTTTTTGAAGAAATTCCTCGTGAAATAGCGCAAGAGTGGTTGAAGAAGGCCGAAAAAATTGTTCGTGAAATCGGAGAAGATTGAGCGCATACTATGAATACAATAAAACAATTTAAAAAAAAGGGCGACTACAGAAAATTGTAGTCGCCTTTTTTTTATTTCATCATATTTTAATTATTGCCCCATTTTAACATGATGCCCATGCAACAAATGAAACCCCATTAATAGAAGTGGAATGCCCGGAATAATTGGTAAAAAAAGTCCTGCAATGCCGACAATGATGCAAAGCAGACTAAGCATTTTTACTATAATGCCAATCATAAACTCTTGCTTAACCAATTTTTTAAAGCCCGCACATTATTCGAAAGCCCATCAATTGAACGATCCCACAAAGAACCTAAAAATCCTTTTTGCTCTCGTGTCTTCATACGATCGACTGGCAAACTATCTTTCGATTGTTGCAAACGCTCAGCACGATTAATATCAGGGCCAGCTGCTGAATGATTCACTTCAAACGAAGTAATATCACGAAGTCTCCATGCTTTTTCCATGCCAGTTGAAAGATCTTCAGCACATAAAATAACTTCATGTGGAATCAACATAACATCGGTCAATTCATTCGGCGTATTATGCACCACTTGGACCTGAACAAAAAAAAGCATGTTGCTATTAGTTGTATGCCGAGGACTTTGATAATGAGGATTTAAAATTTTAAGTGATTTGATATGGGAAAGGCGCAAAATATTGTTTGAGTCATCAAGATCGTTTTTTACTCCTAAAATTTTCGTGATGCCCCCAAATGACATATTAGTCACTTTAAAGGTATTTGCCTCGTCATAAATAACGCCCTGATAGACTTCTTCATCAAGTTCTAATGCTGCAAATCGAGGATCGATATCAATGTTTCTTCGTCCATCTACACCTTGATTAAAAGCAGATAAAAAAAAGGGACTTAAGAACAATAAAAAAGAACTTTTTGTTATTTTTTTGATCATCATTTTCTCCTTACATAACCAATTATTTTTATTCACTCTATCGTAAGAAGAAAGATCAGAACAAGAGTTCAGCTTTTTTGAATTTTTTGCATATTTTTTTCAAGCGCATGTAACTCGTCACGCAGATCAATCGCTTTTTCAAAATTAAGATTTTCAGCAGCTTCCTGCATCTCTATTTTCAATGCTTCAATCCGCGCCTGAAACTCTTCAACGGTTCTTGGCTTTCGAACAATCTTTGAAGATTTTTTTTGTTTTGATGCACTGGCGATTGCATGATGCAACTGCGAAATACTTTTAACCACTTCACGCTGAACCGACGTTGGCGTTACACCATGCTTTTCATTATAATCCTGCTGAATCTTTCGACGACGATCTGTTTCATCCAGTGCACGTTGCATTGACTGCGTAATTTTGTCAGCATAAAAAATAACTTTACTTTCTGCATTTCGTGCCGCTCGCCCAATCGTTTGAATTAAAGACCTCGTATCACGTAAAAAACTTTCTAAATCAGCATCAATAATAGCAACCAAAGCGACTTCAGGCAGATCAAGTCCCTCTCGAAGCAGATTAATCCCGACCAAACAATCAAACAGACCAAGTCGTAATTTTTGGAGCAGATCACTCCGCGCTGGTGATTTGATATCGCTATGCAAATAACAGACTTTAATTTTTTTTTGTTCAAGATATTCTGCCAAATCTTCAGCTGATTTTTTGGTCAAAACCGTAACCAAAGTTCGAAATCCACGTGCAGTTGTTTCGATAATTTCTTTAAATAGATGATCAAGTTGTCCGATACGAGGAACAATGCTGATTGGTGGATCAATGACGCCCGTTGGTCGAATAATCTGCTCAGCAATTGAAGTGCCCTGCGTTAACTCATAAGGGCCTGGTGTTGCTGAAACAAAAATAACATCATTAAAATATTTTTCTATTTCTTCAAATTTTAACGGTCGATTATCATACGCAGAAGGGAGACGAAAACCAAATTCTATCAATGAACTTTTGCGCGCGCGATCACCTTTATACATGCCGGTAAATTGAGGAACCGTAATATGCGACTCATCAATAATAAAAAGAAAATCTTCAGGAAAAAAATCAAACAGACAATACGGAGCTTCTCCCTCAGAACGTCCTTCAAAATACCGAGAATAATTTTCAATACCAGGACAAAAACCGGTCTCTTTTAAAAGATCAACATCATGCAAAACACGTGTCTTTAAACGCTCTTTATATAAATCATTATCCATTGTTGCAAGCGCTTCATCAAGATCACGTTTAATTAATGCAATTGCTACATTACGCTTTTCTTCGGTCGTTACAAAATGCTTAGCTGGAAAAATAAGAATATTATCAACAATACGTAAAAGATTATAATTAAGCCTATCGACAAACTCGATTGATTCAATTTCATCACCAAAAAGTTCAATGCGAATCGGATCTTTTTGATACGGCAGTCGAACAATAATTGTTCCGCCATTGACTTGAAACGTCCCTGATTTTTTATCTACTTCATTTCGTTGATACTGAATAAAAACAAGCTGATCTATCAATGTTTTTCGATTAATTTTTTGACCAACTTTGAGCGCAATCGTTAAATGTCGATAGTCCCACGGATTCCCCAACGAATAAATTGCTGAAACTGATGCTATAATAATGGTGTCGGGACGATTGATAACCGATGCAGTCGATTCAATCCGCAAACGATCAAGTTCATCATTAATTTTTGTCTCTTTGGGAATATAAACATCCTGAGCTGGAAGATAGGACTCAGGCTGATAATAGTCATAATAACTGACAAAATAGCAGACTTTATTTTCAGGAAAAAATAATGAAAATTCTTCGTACAACTGCGCTGCCAATGTTTTGTTGGGAGAAATAATTAAAACCGGCTTTGACTGTTGAGCAATAACTTGTGCGAGTGTGTACGTTTTTCCTGATCCTGTTACACCTAAAAGAACCGATTTTCCGGGACGATTTTCAACAAGTTGTGCAATCGCTATCGGTTGATCACCAGACGGCTTAAAAGGCGATGATAGAGTAAAGATATTTTTTTTCAAATGAAAACCTTTGTAAATAAAATCTACTTTGCTTTACAAGAGACACGAGTGAAGATTGTCCGCCTACGCTACAAGCTTCGGCGAGACACCTCGCCATAGCGCTTTGCGCGACGGCGGGTGGAGCCGGTGATCGGACTTGAACCGACGGCCTACTGATTACGAATCAATTGCTCTACCACTGAGCTACACCGGCATTAATTACTTTTGTTGTTTTTCATGTATTTCTTGGCATGCAATACAACGAGATGCGTATGGATAATGCTCAAGACGTTGTGTTGAAATTTCATCACCACATTCCTGACAGAAACCGTATTCTCCATGAATAATGCCATTCAATGCAGCATCAATCTGATTTACCTCATCTAATTCTACATTCAAAACTGAATTTTGAATCTTTTCCATTGCAGAAGCAAGCGCTTCATCACCCACATCACCAACTTCTTGTTTTTCACTTTTTTTTTGATTCAAAGATTCCATCGCTACTAAGAGTTCACTTTTTTTCTCTTGTAATGCGTGTTCCATTCGTTCCAAAAAATCTTTTCTGTGATTCACTGTCAACCTCTTTTTTCCGGGCATGCGTAAAAAACATTTTTAAGATAGCAATACTTTCAGCATCTTTCAAGCCCTGCTGTATAATAATTTCCTTCTCTGCTGCCTCACTCAATGCCCGATTATTGGTAAAAGCACCAAACAGTGGAGACGATGCTGCGTAAACTATACCTGCCAAGCGACTCAATCGTATTAAGCCGTAACACATTAAACATGGTTCTAAAGTAACATATATCCAACAATCATTTAAACGCCAGTTTTTTTTCTTTTTTGTTGCTTGTTTTATTGCGCGAATTTCAGCATGTCCTGTCTGACACCCTTCTTTTTCCATACTATTTGCTGCAGATGCAAGAACAATGCCCTGTTCATCAACAACAACAGCACCTATGGGAACCTCTCCCTTTTTAAAAGCTTTATGTGCATATAACAAAGCTTTGTGCATATAAAAATCATCTGAATATTTCATATCATATTTTCTTAAAAAATAAGCTCCTTGATACAAAAAAATCAAGGGTACCAATAAATGAATATTAAAACATAAAAGCAGAGTATAGTGATCGAAAAAGCTTTGTCAAATTACCAAGCAATCTTCAAAAAAAAGAATAAAAAAAATGCGAACACTACTTGCATCCGCATTTTTTTTAAAATCATTTATAAAAAATGATAATTACATTTCAATTACTGGAGTGATAATATTAAGCACTGGTGCTTTTTTTTTAGCCACTCTTCTTTTTGGAGCTGCTTTCTTAGCTGCTGCTTTTTTTGGAGCAGCCTTTTTTGCCGCCGCTTTACGTTTTGGAGCTGCCTTTTTTGCGGCTACTTTACGTTTTGGAGCTGCCTTTTTTGCTGCTGCTTTTTTAGGAGCTGCCTTTTTCGGCGCAGCCTTTTTTGCTACTACTTTACGCTTTGGAGCTGCCTTTTTAACTGCTGCCTTTTTAGGCGCAGCTTTTTTAGCCGCTACTTTACGCTTTGGAGCTGCTTTTTTAACTACAGCTTTTTTGACTACCTTTTTTTTAACTGCTGCCATGATGGAGCCCCCTTTTTTATTAGGTTTTTTTATCTTTCTGCAAAAACATTTTCCGCAGAGTTTCTTTTCCTATACACTTGTTTTTAGGAAATAACTTGATGATTTTTTTTCTAAATTTTCTTTTCTAATTTTCTTTTATATCGGCAAATAAATTTATTCTCTGTAATTTTAGTATACGCAAAAAGTAGCTTCTTTTGTCAAATAAATAAAAAAAATCTACTTCATTTTTTAAATATGCTATCATACATAATAATCAAAAATGATATAGTGAAAACATACTTTTATATCGATTGATAAAAGTTTTTTGAACACTATCACACAGCATTTTTAACTATGAGAAAATATGTTCGTTGGAGTAAAACTTTTAAAAGGTTGGCAAGAAAAAATTTGGTATCGTGTCCCTGAAGAACTGATTCCCAAAATCAGCATTGGAACGTTGCTAGAAGTCCCTTTGCGTAACAAATCATATCCAGCAATCATTCTTGAAATCAATGTTCAAAATCCTTGTGCTTCACGTATAAAAATGGAAACACTCACCAGTATTCATACAATTCCTTTTGATCCGACCTATCATGCCTTTGTGACAACCATTCATCAACTTTATTTTTTACCTTCACATTACAACTATCAACGCCTTCGTATTTTTTTCAGTGACAAAAAAAAGAATACACAAAAAATAGAACTCCTCACTGAATCTGTAATTAAACCAGATGCCATAATCCCAACTGATGAACAAAAAAAAGCTATCAACCAAATCTCTCATGCATTTACTCAAAAAGAATATACTCCTCATCTTCTTCATGGACTGACTGGATCGGGTAAGACCATTGTTTACTACACATTAATCAAGCAGATGCTTATTGATAAAAAAAGCATTATTTTTCTTGTTCCAGAAGTAGGCCTTGCTGTCCGCTTTACGCAAATTTTTAAAACATTTTTAGGGACAGATTTCACTGTTTATAGCTTTCATTCAGCCAATACTGAAAACGAAAAAAAAAACCTCTGGCGCGGGCTTTGTCAGCAACAACCGATGCTTATTATTGGTGTTCATCTTCCCATTATCATGCCGATTGAAAATTTAGGACTCATCATTGTTGATGAAGAGCATGAACAAGGATATCAAGAAAAAAAACATCCCAAATTTCAAACCAAAGAACTTGCTCTCCTTCGTGCAAAGATGTATAAAATACCAATTATTTTAGGCTCAGCAACACCCTCAATACAGACATTTTTTTTGGCAGAAAAAGAAAACTGGCCGATCATTACCCTCAAAGAGAGGTACAATAAAGGCCAACTTCCAACCATTGAACAAGTTTCACTTTTAACGCGAGAAAAACGATCCTGCTTCTGGCTCAGTAACCGACTCATCACCTTAATCAAAGATCGACTAGCAAAAAAAGAACAGATCATTTTATTTATCAACCGCCGAGGCTATTCATTTTTTGCCCATTGCAAACTCTGCGGGTTTATTTTTCAATGTCGCCATTGCTCAGTCAGTTTAACCGTGCACCAAGAAAATGATCGTAAATATTTATCATGCCACTATTGCTCATTCAATCGTCCTTTACCCCAAACCTGCCCGACCTGCAATGCGCCTGAAAAAGAATTATTGACCAAAGGAATTGGAACACAGAAATTACTTGAAACTTTGACGCAACTCTTTCCTGCAGCACGCATCGCTCGTGCAGATCTTGATACCACCAAGAAAAAAGTCTCCTGGCAAAAAACCGTTGATGCAATGGATGCCGGTGAAATCGATATTTTAGTCGGAACCCAATCAATCACTAAGGGATATCATTTCCCTCAAGTCACCCTTGTTGGAGTCATCTGGGCAGACCTTCATCTGCATATTCCTCTCTTTTCTGCAGCAGAAAGAACATTACAGCAACTGCTGCAAGTTTCAGGACGCGCAGGACGTGCCGGCCAAGAAAGCATGGTCCTCGTACAATACATGCATCATGCCGAGCTTTTTAATTTTTTGCATGAAGAAGATTACTATCAATTTTATCTTCACGAAAAAGAAGCACGTAAACAAGCTAACTACCCGCCCTGGTGCCGCCTTATTTCACTTGAATTATATCATAAGCAACCGAGCATTATTGATGAAGAGGCTGAATGGTGCGTCGAATTTTTAGAAAAATATGTTGAAACGCTCAAGCTTGATATTCAGATTTTAGGGCCTGCAAAGCCGCTGGTGTATAAAGTTAAAAATATAGAAGTCCGACAAATTTTTATTAAAACGCAAAATTTTCAGATTGTTTACCCGATCATCAAAAAATTACTTTCTTATGATTTAGAGTCAAAAATACAGATCTGCCCGACGCAGGGCTAAGTTCTTCCTGTATTTTTTGCTGGCACTATTCTGGTATTAAAACCACTTTTGCATTAAAAACGTATGTTTTTTGCAGAATTTATCGCTTCTTTGAAAATACGGATTGGAAAAAAAAAAAACGATTTACACTATTTGCATAGAGTTTTAAATACAAAGTAAATCTTTATTAACTTTAATACAAAGAGAAAAAAATATGATCCGCCGTTGCGCTGTACGCTATGGCGAGATAATAAAGGATTTAAAATGAAAAAAATAATAGCATTTATAGCATTTTCAGTTTCGTACAATCTCTGCGCAGCACAGGAAGCGCCAGAAATAATGCAAATCACCAAACAAACAGAAATTGCTCAAACAAAAACAGACAAACAAACTCCATCATTTTGGGTTCGTCATGCGGACAAACTTAAAAAAGTTTCGTATGGAATTGATATTTTTTTTCTAGCATCATTTGTCATGGGTTGTGCTACTCTTAATGAGAAAAACGACTACTTGAATGACTTATTAATAGAAATCTTCATTTGCTGCATAATAGCAAAATTGTTTTTCGATCCAATAACTAACGTTGCTATGAACAAAAAACATACGTTCGAACTTGAAGCATTACAAGCAAAACTTGATGCCGCTCAACAAGAAACAAACACAGAAACACCTGCATAAGTAAATCATAGTCAAAAAATTCAAAAGCCCTCGATGTAAAGTCGGGGGCTTTTTTTACCCTTGCTGTACTATCCGTCTCCATCATGTGCTACATTTCTTTAATAACTAGATCAAGATTATGATTTCGCCGAGACTAAAACCCTTTTGCCAGCAAAAACGATCGCAAGATTGATGATCTGAGTGATGCCACGGGATTCAAGTTCTGCTTTGTAATTCTTTACTTGAATCTGTTTTAACGCCGCTGCAGCACCCATTTCAAGTGCCTCATCAGTCATATTTTTTGCCTTTTTAAACTCAATGACAATTCCAAATTTGGTCGTATCTTTTGGAATAATCATCACATCATAGCGACCTGTGCCACTTTCGCGATTTGATTTGACCTCATGGCTCTCTTGCAAACAAACGAGCATACCAAGCACGAACATATGATAAAATTTTTCTGGTTCATTATCAGCTACGTCAAACGAACTCAGCACACGTTCAACACTGTCTTCAAAGGCTTCTTTAAATGATTCAATATCGCCAGAAACAAGCTCTTTCAACATATTTTGATACGTCGCAAAACTAAGGGTCTCTTGGATCCATTCTTTAACGCTATTTTTATAAAAATACATAATTTCTTTATTCGGAATCACCAGTTCAAAGGCTTCTCCTAATTCAGTTGGTCGGCGTTTG
>JACCDH011117116.1_pt1 | contig 25627 bp, 29 predicted proteins | sample 7442481 | NCBI WGS metagenome assembly JACCDH01 (sample SAMN15323433, study PRJNA562643) | freshwater metagenome | isolation source: river surface water | place: USA:Blue River Watershed | collected 2017-08-15 | reverse complement strand
TCTAGCTATCTATTGGGACAAAATGGTGAGCTGTGGAACCTCACCGGCGGTTCTTGGCGCAGAGTCGCGAGTGAAGTGCTAGACATCGCAAAGATTCGCTAGCAGACACCCCATACCAACCCTTATTCACAACTGTTCGAGTAGGCCACACCCTGGCAGAGGGTCATGTCAGGCTAACTCGATGCTCAAGTTGCTGCTGCAATTAATCGCTCCGATTCGCTGTCTATGCTGCGCAAAGAACGCGGTGCTTTGCTGCGAGGCTCATCTCTGGGAGCCGGGTGTAGAGATTTTTCAAGGAGTCCCGGTACACAACGCTTTCCCGCTTGATGACCTGCGCCTATCAGTACTAACCGCCTTTAAAGACTCGGGCGTGACGGCGTTGGCAAAGGTTCTTGGGGTGGTCGCCAGGAGATCACTTGAACAACTGGAACTAGATAAAACCGTCATTCTCGTGATTCCACCGGTCAACAAATCGAACTATCGCAAGCGCGGGTATCACCCGGTTGCATTAGTGGCCAAGCAACTCGGCTATCGCGTGATTGAAGCGCGGACAACCAAAACTCTGCGTGACCAGCGCAAACTCACGGCAATACAGCGAGAGGAGAACCTATCAGGCGCATTCGTCTTGCCGCCCCTGGGTGGCAAACAGGTTCTTGTTTTTGACGATGTTCTCACCACCGGGGCAACTTTGCGCGAACTGATAAGGGCATCCAAACATGCTGGTGCTGAGGTGATTGCTGGCTGTGTGCTAGCTAGGAGATTTTCAGAATTTGGCGCTACGGGTTCCAAATAGGCGTAGTTTGTAATCAGGGCAAAGTTGCCCCCAAGGAGGTAAAAAATGGAACTTCGAATTTCAGCCAGAAACCTCAATGTCTCGGACCGATTCAAAGAATACGTATCCGAGAAGTCGGGAAAAGTTGAGCAATTTGCTCATCGCCCGCAGGAGCTAAACATCAAAGTGACTCGCCATGAACACCACGCATCGGGTCCCGAGGATCAGGTAGAGCTCACCGTGTATGAAGCCGGTCACGTGGTTCGTGCGGAAGCAAGATCAGCAGACAAGTTTGCCGCCTTCGACATTGCATTCGGAAAGCTTCTTGAACGTCTTCGCCGCTACTCAGACAAGCACAAGATTCACCGCGGTGGAGGTCACAAAAACATTGGTGCTAGCGAGCTCGCTGCCGCGGATTTTTCCCAGTTGGACATCAAGCCGCTGGATGTGCGAATTAGCGTCGACGAGGCTCCCGAGCCTGTGATAATCAAGTCTCCAATCGAGATCCGAACCAAAGAGTTTCCTGCGATGCCGATGACCAAAGCAGAGGCTGTAGATCACATGGAGTTGGTGGGTCACAACTTCTTTCTATTTCAAGACTCCGAGACCGGAAAAAACGCTGTGGTTTATCGCCGCAAGGGATATAGCTACGGCGTCATCAGCCTGACCTAACCCAAGGACCAGCAACTACAATTACACCCGAAACCCAAGGGAGATCATTTTGGCTTCAATCCTCGACAAACTGCTGCGCGCCGGCGAAGGCAAGCTGCTCAAAAAGCTGAGTTCTATCGCGCAAAGCGTCAATGCTCTCGAGCAAAACTTCGTTGATCTGACTGACGACGAGCTTCGCGACGAGACCAGGCAGTTCCGCGAGCGCTATGCGGCTGGTGAGACGCTGGATGACCTACTCCCTGAGGCGTTCGCAGCTGTCCGCGAGGCGGCCAAACGCACCATTGGGCTTCGTCACTTCGACGTCCAGCTGATGGGTGGAGCTGCGCTTCACCTTGGCAACATCGCGGAAATGAAGACCGGTGAAGGTAAGACCCTGGTTGCGACTACCGCTGCCTACCTAAATGCCATCCCTGGCAAGGGTGTTCACGTCGTTACCACTAACGACTTCTTGGCCGGTTACCAGTCCGAGCTGATGGGTCGCGTTTACCGAGCTCTTGGAATGACCACCGGTTGCTTGATCTCGGGTCAGGACCCCGCAGTGCGCAAGGCTCAGTATGAGTGCGACATCACCTATGGAACCAACAACGAGTTTGGTTTCGATTACTTGCGCGACAACATGGCTTTGACCAAGGCTGACCTGGTGCAGCGAGGACACTTCTTTGCAATCGTCGACGAGGTTGACTCGATCCTGATCGATGAGGCGAGAACCCCGCTGATCATTTCGGGTCCAGCATCCCCTGAGGTAAACCGTTGGTTCGGGGTTTTCTCCAAGCTGGTTCAGACCCTAGAGATTGATGTTGACTACGAAGTCGATGAGAAAAAGCGCACGGTAGGTGTTTTGGAGTCGGGTATCGACAAGGTTGAGGACTACCTAGGTATCACGAACCTCTACGAGAGTGCCAACACTCCACTTATTTCCTTCCTGAACAACGCAATCAGGGCCAAGGAACTATTCCGTAAAGACCGCGACTACGTTGTGGTCAACGGTGAGGTTCAAATCGTTGACGAGCACACCGGCCGCATTCTGCCGGGTCGTCGCTACAACGAGGGTATGCATCAGGCAATCGAGGCCAAAGAGGGTGTAGCCATCAAGGCCGAGAACCAGACGCTTGCGACCATTACCCTGCAGAACTACTTCAGGATGTACGAGAAGCTCTCGGGTATGACCGGTACCGCGGAGACCGAAGCCGCAGAGTTCATGTCCACCTACAAGCTCGGCGTCGTGCCAATTCCAACCAACATGCCGATGATTCGAAAGGATCAGTCTGACCTAATCTTCAAAAATGAAGAGGTCAAGTTCCGCATGGTTGTGGAGGACATTGCCGAGCGTCACCAGACCGGTCAGCCAATCTTGGTTGGAACCACCTCGGTTGAAAAGAGCGAGTACCTCTCGAAGCTTTTGGCCAAGCGCGGCGTAAAGCACGAGGTGTTGAACGCAAAGAACAACGCTAGAGAAGCAGCGATCGTTGCTCAGGCCGGTCGCTTTGGTGCAGTGACTGTTGCTACCAACATGGCAGGTCGCGGTACCGACATCATGCTCGGTGGAAACGCCGAGTTCCTAGCGGTGGCAGAGATGCAGAAGCTGGGACTCGATCCTGTGGAGCAGGCCGATGACTACGAGAAGGCCTGGGATGAGGTCTTTGAGAAGATCAAGTCTCAGGTGGCCATCGAGGCTGAGAAGGTCTTGGCGGTTGGCGGTCTGTATGTGCTCGGCACCGAGCGTCACGAGTCTCGCCGCATTGACAACCAGTTGCGCGGTCGATCGGGTCGTCAGGGTGACCCGGGTGAATCCAGGTTTTACCTGTCTCTGACTGATGACCTAATGCGCTTGTTCAACTCGGGAGCGGCAGCTGCATTGATGAACCGATCCTCGGTTCCCGATGATTCTGTAATTGAGTCAAAGGTTGTTTCGAAGGCTATCGCTTCAGCCCAGTCGCAGGTGGAAGCTAGAAATGCCGAGATTCGCAAGAACATTCTGAAGTACGACGATGTCATGAACCGTCAGCGTGAGGCCATCTACTCAGATCGCAGACACATTCTTGAAGGCGATGACATCTCCGGCACGTTCCAGAAGTTCATGGAGCAGGTTGTGACCGAGGTAGTTCGTTCAGAGGTCACCGACACCTCGGTTGATGACTGGGATCTTCCGGGTCTATGGAACACCCTCTCGCAGATTTACCCTGTGGGGCTTGAGGTCGAAGAAGTTCTGCAGGAGGCAAGGGCTGTCTCGAAGCCTTCGGTTTCCTGGCTGGTAGAGGAGATTCTCTCTGATGCCCGAATCGCCTACGAGCGCAGAACCCAAGACGTCGGCGAGCAGGTCATGCGTGAGCTGGAGCGCCGCGTGATGCTTTCAGTTATTGACCGCAAGTGGCGCGACCACCTCTACGAGATGGATTACCTCAAGGAGGGAATTGGTCTGCGAGCCATGGCACAGCGCGACCCACTCGTTGAATACCAGCGTGAGGGTTACAACATGTTCTCCGACATGATGGCCGGCATTCGCGAAGAAGCAGTCCAGTTCCTGTTCAACGTCGAGATCAAGCAGACCGTGACTGAGGTTCAGCCTCAACCGATTCCAGCGGGCTTGACCATGACTGCTCCATCGGAGCAGGGAACTCCGCAGCAGGTTCAGCAGAAGCCAGCTCCCAAGACCGATGGCAAGGGATCAAGCTTCTTTAGAAACTAGATCAGACTGAGATCGGTGATTCGATAGCGAGCGTTAATCAGTTCCGCTCGAATCGAGACCGCCTTCGTGGCTCCGCTAATACGAAGAATCACCACTCCTTGAAAGGCGTGGTGATCGGTTAGGAAGGTCTGGGTTGATCTCAGGCTGACATCTGGCCGTTGTCGCAATCCCGTGAGCGAACGCTGCCTCGCTTCGCGCTGAGCCCTTTGGCACACGTCGTAATACGTGCGATCCGATAGCCACCTAGCTAGCTGCTCTGGCCTTCTAACCCCCGCGAGAACCTCAACATACGCAGCTGAGATCTCGGCAAAGAATGGCGCTGGGTCAACGTGTTTGATTGCGACTTGGTCTGACATAAGGCCCCCTTCTCAAAAGTCGTGGTAGCAGTTTGGCCTTAGCAAACAAATCTCAAAAGAGTTAAACCGGGGTCTGTGGAAAACTTTCTTTGACAGCCCTCTGGCTTCGGATTGTGGATAACGGCAAGCGGCATTCCTCCCTTTTTGTCATTGTGCAGCTATGGCAATTCGGATGGGGAGAAGAATCCCAAATTGGTTGATACTCGCGGTTTCAGCAGCAGTGGTGTTGGTTGGCTTGCTCATTAGTACCCTGCTTCGACCCCTGCCCGAGTATCTGGTGGCTGCCACCGACCTCAAGCCCGGGGAGATGCTCACAGCGGAGGACTTCACCTCGGTCCCAGTTGACCTCGGCGAGCTCGATAGTTACGTCATGTCCGAGGATGTCAGCTCAGTTATAGGTGTCGAGAGGGTAGTCCGAAAGGGTGAGTTGATAGCCAAAGAAGACCTCACCACCATCATTGACCCCGAATACACAGCGATTCGAATCACACCGGAGCTCAAGCCCGCATCGGTTGCAGCGGGTGGCTTCGTATCGGTGTGGCGGGCGATTGAGCGTGAGAGTGGAACCGAGCTTGAACTCATAGTCCCGAGATCTGAAGTGTTTGAGATTAAGTATGGCGAGGGTCTTTTTGCTCAGGAGAATCCTGAGGTCGAGCTCCGACTCAAACTCGAAGAAGCCATCGCGGTGATGCACGCAATTTCACTTGAAAATCAGATCTTTGTGGTGCCAGTCGTATGACTCTGATTGATTTGGATCGAGACCGGGAGCAGGGTATTCAAGTTCCCTCAAGAGCCAGATCGAGCATCGCAATCTGGGGCCCAGCCGGAGTTGGAAAAACCAACACTTCGATGAATCTCGCCTTCGAGCTTGCCTCACTCGGTCACAAGGTTTGCCTTATTGACGCCGCCACAAGAAGACCAGCAATTGCCCCTTGGCTGGGGATTACCCAACCGGGTCCCGGCATCCTGGGATTACTTCGAATGGCCAGGCAGGGCCGCTTTGACCGTGAACAGTTCGAGCGACTTAGTCACGAGGTGAGCTTCGAGAAGCACAGTTTGAGACTTTTATCGGGCATGACCCAACTCAATCGCTGGGCCGAGTTTGATGAACACGCAATCGCTGAGCTGCTCAGCGGACTTGAACAGCTCTGCGATGCAGTGGTTATTGATTTGGACTCTGACCTTGAAACTGGACTGGTCTCACTGGAGTCAACCATTGAGCGAAATCAACCAACTCGGTGGTTTCTAGAAAAGTCCAGCCGGGTCGTTGCTCTAACCGGCAGTGATCCCGTCTCGGTGAATCTTTTCTTGATGCTGGTTCGAGAATTGGAGGTTGACTATCAACTGGTGGCCAACAGGGTTCGAGCAAGCGTGCTTGGTCGAGATCCCTCGAGGCAACTAAGAGACACTTTCTACCAGTTGCTGGGTCGAGAGCTGCTTGGTCTATTGCCCGATGACACCTCCGCGGTTGATGCATCGATGTTCAAGGCGCAGCCACTGATGCTTGCCGCCAAAGGCTCGAAGTTGCGGGAGTCAATACGACAATTGGCTTTAGAGATGATCAAGTCCTAGCGCACTAAACTCAACAATCGTGAGTAAATCCGGTGGCGATAAGCAGTGGCTGAGAACGCTGATTGCTGATTGGCAGCTGATTTCTGACATGGCATTCGCCGATCTAGTGCTTTGGGTTCCACGCGGGCCGAAGCTGCAGGCATTCGCACACGCAAGACCATCCACCGCACCGACTCTTTTCTACCGCGACCTCACTGACTCATCACCAAAGTATGACTGGATTGAGTTGATAGAAGCGGCCTTCTCCTCCGGGGTCCCGCAGGTGCTGGGGGAGGTAACCACTATGGATGAGTCGGCCGCAAGAATTTCCGCTTTCCCCGTCTTCTCGCCTGGTGACAAAAAACCAATCGCGGTTATTTCCAGACATACAAATCTTTCACAACCGCGTTACACAAATCGCCTTCAAATTAACTTCAATGAGTGTGCCACGCAACTTCTCGAGATGGTTTCCCGAGGGGAGTTCCCGATTCTGGAGGCCGGAACTGCTGCCAAACGTGGAGCACCAAGACCCAACGACGGGTTCATTCGTCTTGACCAGGCTGGTCGAATTCTTTTTGCCAGCCCTAATGCTCTGTCTGTTTTCAATAGAGCCGGAGTCCAGGGAGAGCTGGAGGGGAGGCTCCTTGCCGAAGAGATCACCAGCCTGCAGTCAAAGTTGGTTCAAATTGATGAGGGGCTGCCACTCGTGCTCACCGGCAAGGCGGCATGGCGCACCGACATTGAGTTTCCAGATCTGACAATTGCCGCCCGCTCAATCCCGCTAAGTAAGGGCGGAGAGCGCAGTGGTGCAATTGTTCTAACCCGTGACGTGACAGAACTTCGGGTTCGTGAACGCGAACTGATTACCAAAGATGTGACCATTCGTGAGATTCACCACAGGGTGAAGAACAACCTGCAAACCGTCGCAAGCTTGCTTCGTATCCAGTCTCGACAAAGTGCCAGTGAAGAGGTTAAGGAATCCCTATCTCAGGCCATGCGTCGAGTCAGCGCGATTGCCGTGGTCCACGACGTATTGTCTGAGGGAATCGATCAAGAGGTGTCTTTCGATCAGATTTTCAAGCGCATCCTGCTGCTGATTCCAGACATCGCCGGATACCACACGACCGTAAAGACGGAGTTTGTCGGATCGTTTGGTGAGATGCAAGCCGCTAGGTCCACGCCACTAGCCCTTGTCCTCACCGAGGTAGTTGCGAATGCCGTCGAGCATGGTTTGAGTGATCGAAGCGGAACCATAACCGTCAGCGCAGAGCGTGAAAAACAAAACCTGCACATCGAAATCGTTGATAACGGTTCCGGCCTCCCCGAGGGCAAAGTGGGCTCTGGGCTTGGAACTCAGATCATTCGCACTCTGGTGGAGTCTGAGCTTCGCGGAAAGATTAACTGGACCTCGCCAATTAGAGGCGGAACAAGAGTAGTTATTGACCTACCGGTCTAGCTGGCACGACGAGCACGTGCGTAGCGACGCTTTAGAGATCTGCGCTCGTCCTCACTGAGACCACCCCAAACACCAGTGTCCTGGTTTTCTTTGATTGCATACTCAAGGCATTGAGCTGAAACGGAGCACTGTCTGCAGATTGACTTTGCCTGCTCGATTTGCTCGAGGGCGGGTCCAGTGTTGCCTACCGGGAAGAAGAGCTCAGGGTCTTCGTTTAGGCATCGGGCCTGGTTTAGCCACTGCATATCCATAGTGTTCTGTTATTCCTAAGGGTCGAAACAGGAGGTACCCCGGTGGGGTAAAGTCACATCTGCAACAGCCAAAATGGTTTCACACCGAAGACCAGAAATCAAGACCCAAAATTGTGAGTATGAACAAGAAACTAATCGCCGCAATCGCCATATTGGCGCTGGAATCTTTGGCGTTGATAGTGGTTACACTCTGGTCGCTTTTGGCAATTCTGCAGGGCAATACCTTCTCACTTACCAGTTCACTTTTCCTCTTGGGACTGCTGGCTGCAGCATCGCTTTGGGCTGGCAACATCACCTACGGTCTAATCAAACGCAAGCGTTGGTCACACACCGCAGCGATGGTGCTGCAGCTTCTCATTGCCTCGATAGCTACCGCAAGTTTTTCGGGTGAATTTGCATCCCCTGTAATTGGGTGGTCACTACTAATCCCAGCCGCGCTCAGCTTCTACCTGCTGTTCTCCAGGTCGGTGAGGGTCGAGTTCGGTAAGGACTAACCGATGCGCTTCAGCAGCATATTGGTGTGACCAGTTGCCTTGACGTTGTACATCGCGTCCGAGACCACACCCCTCTCGTCGATCAAAATCGTTGATCTGAGAGCACCTTTGTAAATGCGTCCGTAGAGCGACTTCTCACCGTATGCGCCGTATGCGCGGTGAGCATCCATGTTCTCATCACTTAGTAGTTTGAAAGTTAGCTCGTGGGCGTCTTCGAAGCTTTTCAGCTTTTTGACGCTGTCTGGCGAGACTCCAACAATCTGGTAGCCCTTAGCCACAAACTGAGGTAGGGCGTCTTGAAAATCTGCCGCCTCTTTGGTGCATCCCGGGCTTCCTGCTGCTGGGTAAAAGTAGAGCACCGTTTTAGTGCCGAAGAGGTCCTTTAGGGACACCGACTTGCCGTCTTGATCCAGCAGTTTGAAGTCAGGAGCTTGGGCTCCAGGAACCAATCGCTGCACTTCGTTGGACATTCACACCCCAGGGTTGATTTATAGAAACATTATTCAACCAATTGGGTTACAGACTGGGAGTTCGCCATTAGCGTTTGCCAAAAAAAGTTCATTGCAGGGGTCGGTTTGAGCTGCTAGGATTTCCCCTCGTTGCGCCTCTAGCTCAATCGGCAGAGCAACTGACTCTTAATCAGTGGGTTCTGGGTTCAAGTCCCAGGGGGCGCACTTCTCATTTAATCCTCAGCCGATTCAGATCCCTTCTCTTGGCCATGTGAGTCATGTTTGCGTATCTTTGTCTAGCCCCCCTAGACTAAGTCCGTGAATCAATTGGCTAGCGATTTGACCATGGGTCCTGTGACGCTTCGCGTCGCTGACCTCGATCTGATGACCAGGTACTACACACAGAACCTGGGTCTGGTGGTTATAGCTGAGAATTTGGGGAGCCGAGTCCTAGGTGGAGCTAAATCATCAGCTCTGATTCTCGAACACTCTCCGGAACTGAAGCACGCTGGCCCAAGTGAGGCGGGCCTATTTCACACAGCCTTCTTGTTTGAAACGCAGGCTGGATTAGCTCAAGCGGTTGCCGCAACCGCCAGCAACTATCCGAACACATTTACTGGATCAGCAGACCATCTGGTCTCTGAGGCGTTTTACTTCGATGATCCCGAGGGTAACGGGGTAGAGCTCTACTTCGATCGGGAACGCACTTCGTGGTCTTGGCAGCATGGCCAGATCCAAATGGACACTCTGTTTTTGGATCCAAACGAATACCTCAAAACCCACATCGTTGAGACGAAGGCCAGTGATGTCCCGGTGATTGGACACGTGCACCTAAGTGTCGGAAACATTGCCCAGGCAAAGGATTTCTACGTCGACCAGCTTGGTTTCGATGTGACTATGAATTGGGGCGGGACTGCGCTCTTTGTCTCGGTTGGCGGCTACCACCACCACATGGCTATGAATGTGTGGCGCTCACGAGGAGCCGGCCGCAGGCAGCCAACGCTTGGCTTGAGAGATGTTTCTCTGGTGCTTCCGGATGCTGATGCTCTCGCCGCTGCAGTGGATCGTCTAACTGGGATTCAGCAGGTTGGTGAACAGGCTTTTGCGACCGAGGATCCCTGGGGCAATCAGCTAACCCTGAGTGTCTAGCGCTTTTTCACTGTAGTCAGGGCGTAGCCACCGGCGACAATTAGGGCCAGGGGTCCAACAAAGTCCAAACCTGAGAACCAATCGGTCCAACTGTTAGCAATCACGAAGCCCAAACCTAGGACCCCGACGCCAATGAGGCTGAATCCGATGCCCCTGGTGACACGAGGATCAACTTTGTTTAGGTCCTCCCGAGAGGTGGCGGTCAATTTGTTGCAACTCGGGCAGCGGAAATCGTGCTCGGTGATCTCAGCTTGGCAGTGAGGGCAATTCGTGTTCATAGCTAAACACTAGACCTCGATTCGCATGCCAATAGGCTTTGACTGATTGGAGATTTCGATGAGCTCTGCCTTAATGGTTGTCGATGTTCAAGTGAGCATGTTTTTTGGTCCTTGGCCGGTCTCCGATGCGCAGGCCCTTCTGAAGCGAATTGGCGATCGAGTGCTTGAGGCCAGACTGGCATCACAACCGGTCATCTTTGTTCAAAACGATGGACCTGCGGATGAGATGGATGCCCCGGGTGAGCCGTGGTGGGAATTGGTTCTGGCACCCAAAGAAAATGAGCTAGTGGTGCGCAAAACCACGCAAGACGTTTTCGAATCCAACCCTGACCTCGCGGACAACTTGCGTGCCAGGGGGATAACCTCGCTTGAACTGGTTGGCGTGCAGTCTGATATGTGCCTGAGGTCCAGCGCTTTGGGAGCCAAGCGGAACGGATTTGATGTTGTTGTCAAACGCGAACTCCACTCCACCTACGACGGAGGATTTCCCGGTTCAGACGATCCAACACCTGCAGCCACTATTTCTGATCGAGTGCAGGCCGAACTGCAAGAGGTTCTATCTTGAACAACCTAGTTGCGCTGGAGCCCAAACAATTTCCAGCCTATGTCGAGGCGATTGAGGCCTCCGGAGGCAAAGTATCATCACTAACCGTCGACGTTAGGGCTTTGGTTTGGACCGATTACTCAGATCCCGAAGGCCTTGCCGATGCAATCGCAAAGAACCCTCAGCTTGAGTGGGTGCAGCTTCCTTTTGCTGGGGTCGATGCGTTCTCAGAATTACTTGAACTACCAGTGACATTTACTTCGGCAAAAAGGTCTTACTCGGAGCCTGTTGCAGAGCACGCACTAATGCTCGCGATGGCGCTCGGGAGGGTTATACCCAAGCGCGTGAAAGCGATGAGTTGGGGCGAGAAGTATGCAGACTCGCTTTATGACGAGCAGGTTGCGATTGTCGGCGGCGGCGGAATCGCACAGGAGCTGGTCAAGCTCTTAGCACCGTTACGCGCCAGGGTTACCGTCGTCAGAAAGCGTCCGGACCAAGACTTTGACGGTCATGGCATCGCTCGCGTGACTGGTTTTGAGCAACTTGATCAGGTGCTTGCCAAATCAAAGTTTGTATTCCTGGCCTGCGCACTCACTGCTGAGACTCGCTTCTTGTTTGATGCCACTCGATTTCAGCAGATGATGCCGCATTCCTACCTAATCAACGTTGCTCGAGGTGAGGTGGTGAATCAGGAGGATCTCCTGAGGGCACTAGATTCTGGGCTGCTTGCCGGCGCAGCCACGGACGTCACTTACCCGGAGCCGCTTCCTGAGGGACACCCAATGTGGGGGAGGGATGACCTAATCATCACCCCACACACAGCCGATACCAAACCGATTGTCACCCGACTATTTGCACTTCGCCTTCGGGAAAACGTCTCGGCCTGGCTCAATAAGCAGCCACTCACCGGGGTGGTCGATCCCAAGCTGGGGTATTGATGGAGCTGAGTAACTGGCTTCTTTATACAGCCGCTGCCCTGGGGTTATCACTAACCCCAGGACCTAATGGTCTATTGGCACTCACTCACGGCGCACTCTATGGCACTCGGCGAACGATAGCCACAATCTTGGGCGGCGGCCTCGGGTTCACAATCGTGATCGGGCTCTCGATGTTTGGAATTGGGGCACTACTTGCCGCTAATGCCGAACTTATCTTTTGGCTGAAGTGGCTGGGAGGTGCCTACCTGGTTTTCTTGGGCATTCAGGTATGGCGGTCTGAGCCGATCGGAGCAGCGGCTGCGAAAAGCGAGAAATCTAGGCCCTGGTCTCTTTTCCAAGCTGGGCTCTACTCCGCGGTTTCAAACCCGAAGGGCATTTTGTTTTTCGTGGCATTTTTGCCTCAGTTCATAGAGCCCGAAAAACCACTGTTCCTGCAGTTCTTGATCATGGCCGGAACCTTCTTTGTGATCGAGTTTTGCTATGAACTAACTGTGGCTGCATTTGCCGACAGGATCACACCGTGGCTTCGCAGGGTAGGAAAAAACTTCAACCGAGTTTTTGGCTCTGTGTTTATAGCAATCGGCGTGCTGCTTCCGCTGCGCGGTTAGATTCCTAGCTCGTTGCGAAGCATCTCGATGTGACCCTTGGCCTTGACGTTGTAAAACACGTGGCTGAGTTTTCCGGTCTCGTCCACTACGAAGGTCGAGCGGATGGTACCCATGTAGGTCTTGCCATACATGCTCTTCTCTCCGTAGGCACCGTATGCCTGTTGAACCGCATTATCGGGGTCGGAGAGCAGGTCGAAGTTCAGGCTCTCCTTGTCTTTGAATTTCTTCAACTTTCCGGGCTGGTCTGGCGAGATTCCCAAGACGGTGTAACCGGCAGACTTTAGCGAGTTGATGTTGTCCCTAATTTCGCAGGCCTGGGTTGTGCAACCCGGAGTTGCAGCGGCGGGGTAGAAGTAAACAACAACTTTCTGCCCTGCAAATGAGGACAGGCTCACCTCTTGCTCGTCCTGATTCCTCAGGGAGAATCCGGGTGCTACTTCACCGATCTTTACGCTCATGTCAGTTGCCTTTCATCCTGCTTTTGCTTCGTTTCCTTGGGAGCGAGTCGCTCAAGTTTTAGCCATACCGACATCGTGAGCACCACGAGGCTGAAGCCGAAGAGCAGGTCCTCGAGTGGTGCGTTGACGATCCGGATTCCCATAATGGCATTTTCGCCATAGGTGACAATTTCGGTGCCGGTGAGATAGCCGTTGGTGATCAGCTGGAAGAAGATCACTATCGAGTAAGCAATGTAAAAGCTGGTGCGTTGAAAGAGCCCGGTCTTTAGAACGTTGGACTCTAGAAAGATTGTGATTGCAACAGCAAATAGGGCTAGAACCGTATAGGTCATGGAGTCACCCTTTCTGCCCGGCGCTCTTGAAACTCAAGCAGCATTCGATATGCCGCACGGGTCCCCTCCATGGTTAGCACCGAGGCAATCGGGATCAGAATGAAAAAGAGGTATTCCTCCAGGGGGATATCGAAAGGTCCATAAATGCCAAGGATCTGATCCTTATCGAAAAACCAGTGACCCTGGGAAACTGCGTAGGCATCCCAGATGATGAACCAGGGGGCAACAAGCAGAACAGTGGCACCAAGACGAATTGGATTTCTCAGCACCCGCAGCTTGAAAGCCCATTCCAGCCACCAAGAACCGCATACCACAAACAGCAGCATCGCGAAGTATGACCACTGCCCGAACATCGTGCTCCTGTGACTAAACTCAGCCCTGTGCTGCAATCAGAACTGAAGCTGCTGGTTCAACTTCGAACCATCTCTAGATACAGCATTTTGTTTGGAACTTTTATTTCAATTCCGCTGAGTTTTTTCTTTCCGAATCAGCTGCTTTGGCAGGTCGCGCTGGCACTGATAGCTCTTGCAATTGGAACCCCACACGGAGCCGTGGATCACCTCATCACGGTTCCAAAGTTCAGGTTTCTCAAGATGACACTCTTCATCCTTGGCTACCTCGCCGTGACAGGTCTCGCAATCTGGTTCCTGATTGCAAACAACCTGCTGGGCTTTCAGTTGATCGTTTTGATCAGCGCGATCCATTTCGGAATCGGTGATGCATCGTTTATCTCTGAGATTGACAATCGGACAACCAACATCGGGCTGCCCAAAATCACCTACGCTCTAGCGGCTGGATTTACCCCCGTTTTTTTGCCGCTCCTTGGAGATGGCTCGACCGAGGCGTTGACGGCCGTTAACCCAAACCTCGTTGGGTGGGCACTTGGTTTTGAAAACGAGCTTTTCTGGTTGATCGCAGCGCTCAACCTGGTAGCGGTAACCGTGATGGCTTTGAGAAGGCGTTGGAATGAGGTGGTTGATCTGCTGCTACTTCTTGGCATCAGTTTGGTAGCGCCACCACTGGTCGCCTTCGCTTTCTACTTTGGTCTCTGGCACGCCCTTCGTCATACCGGACGATTGACATTGGAGTATGAAAAGTCGCAGCTCCTGCATGCCCAAGGCAAGAGCTGGCAGAGTTTCTTCAAAGCATTCAACGCAGGCGTTCCAGCGCTCTTGCTGGTGCTTGGATTCACGGTGGTTTGGGCCCAGGTGGCTGGATTTAGTCTGCCTGCGGAACTTCTTTGGTTGCTGCTGGTGGTGATCTGGGCACTTACCGTGCCACACATGGCGCTAACCGCAAGATTGGATGCCAATGCGATGGGAGTAAGAAGTTGATTTCTGCAGCCACCGGATTTCTGACAGGTCTATCTCTGATAGTCGCCATCGGTGCCCAGAACGCATTTGTTTTGAGGCAAGGCCTAAGGCGAGAACACGTCTTTGCGATAGTGCTTTTTGCCGCAGTCAGCGATGCAGTTTTGATCATCGTTGGCATTGCAGGCTTAGGTGCTGTTATCCAGGGTTACCCAATAGCTCTGGAGGTAATCAGATACTTCGGTGCCGCCTATCTCATCTGGTTCGGTGTCTCCGCACTTCGTCGCGCCTTGAATCCAAGCGCACTAGAAGCGGGCCAGGGTTCAGGAATCTCGATAGCTAAGGCCATCGCCACCGTTGCAGCGCTTACTTATCTGAATCCTCATGTATACCTCGACACCGTGATCCTGTTGGGCGGGATCGGCAACCAATTCGGATCTGAAAGGTGGCTCTTTGCCATCGGTGCGGCAACGGCATCTTTCGTTTGGTTTTTCTCACTGGGTTACTTCGCCAAGCTGCTCTCTCGATTTGTCTCGAGCCCCAAGTTTTGGCGAATTCTCGATGGCTTTATTGCGTTAGTTATGTTCAGCATCGCGGTGCTGCTTCTCACATACGAGTTTTAGGCGGAGAATTAGCCCATGGGATTTGACGAGAGTTCGCTCACTAACTTTGCGAGTCGCTCCAGTTCTAAATGGCGCAGGTTTGCACCCGATGTCTTGCCAATGCATGTCGCCGAGATGGACTTTGAGGTCGCCAACGAGATTCGAGCCACTTTGGCCGACCTGGTGTCAAGATCAGACCTTGGCTATCTGGGTCCGATTCCCGAACTTGCCGAAGCTTTTGAAGGTTATGCCAAAAAGGTTTGGGGTTGGCAAATTGATAAGGCAAATCTCAGACTGGCCACCGATGTTGGGGTTGCGGCGGTAGAGATTCTGCGAGCTGTGGCAAAGCCAGGGGACAGGGTGCTGATCAACTCGCCCGTCTACTCAAGTTTTTACCACTGGATTCACGAGGTCGGATTAGTCGAATACGATGCCCCACTTCGAATCGAGGGCAATTCTTGGCGTTTGGATCTTACGGCCATTGAGGCTGCCTTCAAGACCGGTGTGAAGATCTACCTTCTTTGCTCGCCGCAGAACCCAGTTGGCACGATCCACACCAAAAAAGAGCTGCAGGCGGTTTCGGATCTGGCAAACCAGTACGGGGTTTTAGTGATCTCCGACGAGATACACGCACCCCTTAGTTTCGAGGAGTTCACTCCATACTTGAGTGTTCCTGGAGCCGAGCGAAACGGTGTGGTAATCACCTCAAGTTCAAAAGCTTGGAACACGGCAGGCCTAAAGGCCGGCTTCCTCATCTTCCAATCCGCGGAGGTTGGAGAAAAGCTCAAGGCGATTCCCGATGCCATGCACTGGCGCAGCTCACTATTGGGAGCGTTCTCAATGGTCAGTGCTTTCCGCGACTGCGCTTACTGGATTGATGAAACCAATGCACGTTTGCGGGCAAACCTCGAGCACCTCAGAGCTGAGGTGGCAAGGCAGTTACCAAAGGCAAGGATGTTTGACCACGCCGCGACCTACCTGGCTTGGATTGATTTGAGTGACTACGGATTCGAAAATCCGCAGCAGGAGATTCTCAAGCAAAAGGTCGCGGTTGTCCCAGGGGATGATCACGCACCTAAAAACGAATACTCCAAGTTTGTTCGATTCAACTTCGCAACCTCCAAGGAGCGGATCACCGAGGCAGTTTCTCGAATGCGCCTAGCCCTTGAGGGCAAGTAGCAGGTCTTCGATTAGGTCCTGCGAGTTTTCCAATCCGACGGAAAGTCTCAGAGTCCCCTCTGAAATCCCCATTCGCTGACGGGTCTCAGGGTCCAATCGACGGTGTGTCGATGATGCCGGGTGAGTGATTAGTGATCTGGAGTCTCCCAAGTTGTTGGAGATGTCGATCACTTCGAGGCGGTTCATCAGACCAAATGCTTGTTCCTTGGACTCAAGCTCAATAGCCAAAGTGGTGCCGCCCTTGAGCATCTGTTTCTGAGCCAGCTTGCGCTGAGGGTGTGAATCCAGGAATGGATGGTGCACTGCTTTCACGCCAGCTGCCCCCTCAAGATGTTGGGCAATTGACAACGCAGAGTCGGCCATCTTATTCACCCTTAGCTCCATGGTTTCCAGTGACTTCAACAGCACCCAGGCATTGAATGGGCTCAGCGATGGACCGGTGTGGCGGGTGAACGGCTTTAGGTGGTTATCGATGTAATCCTTTGAGCCAAGCAGCGCCCCACCTAAGACCCGACCCTGGCCGTCGATGTGCTTGGTCGCGGAATACATCACCACATCAGCGCCAAACTCGAGTGGTTTTTGGAGTACCGGTGACGCCATGACGTTATCGACGATCAACAGCGCACCCGCTTTTTTGGATAGCTCGGCAACCATCGCGATGTCGACAATCTCCATCATCGGGTTCGATGGCGTCTCGATAAACACAGCCTTAGCCGGGGTGGAAAGCGCTCTCTTCCAAGCCTCGTAGCTGTTATTTGTCACCACCTCGACAGTCACGCCCCACTTGGGCAAGATCTCAGTCAGCACCACATAGCAGGAGGAGAACATGGCACCCGACGCAACCACTCGATCTCCGGCTGCGACCAGGCAGGCAACCGAGGCAAACATCGCGCTCATGCCGCTGCCGGTTGCGTGAGCAGCCTCTGCACCCTCCAAAAGCGCTAAGCGCTCCTCAAACATCTGAACCGTCGGGTTAGAAAAGCGCGAGTAAAGGTGGTGCTCCTCAGTCTCGGCAAAGCTTGCCTCGGCCTGCTCGGCAGAATCGTAGGTGAAGCCGGAATTTAGAAAGAGTGCTTCCGAAGTCTCTTGAAAACCGGTGCGGGTCAGGGCGCCACGCAGCGCAATCGTGTCCGGCCTGAGTTCACGCTCAGTTGGCGTTGAACTCGATGTGTTGTAACCCCAGGGGCGATTGCGCTTTGTCATTGCCCAAAAACATACCCGCAAACCCATAGTCTTTGCAGCGTGGAATCAAAAGTTGTCGATCTTGCAGCCAGGCTTTTTCAGCAGCATGGGATTGTCAACTACTCTTTTGGATTCGATCGAGCCATCCTTAGAGCGGGTCTTTGCGACTACACCAAGCGCAGAATAACGATTTCGAAGCACCTGGTTGCCAACGGCGACATGGAGCAAGTCGAGCAGGTTTTACTCCACGAAATAGCCCACGCACTAGTTGGTAAAGCCGCTGGTCATGGGAGGCTGTGGCGAGCGAAGGCCAGCGAAATTGGCTATCGCCACGAACGAATCTATGGAGCCTCGCTGGCAGCCAGTTCGGCAAGGTGGCGCGGGGTATGTCCCGGAAATCACGAGCACTTTAGATTAAGACGGCCAACCACGCAGCTCTCGTGCAAGCTTTGCGCCCCGAGCTTTTCGAGGCGCTATCTAATTAGCTGGGCTGAGGCCCAATAATCACTGCGCTGATAATCGCACCGGCAAGGAAGTTCAGGAAGATAAACCTGCGCCAACCACGGTTTGCCTGCTCGCAGGTGTCGTCCGTGATCTGCCACTCCCTGCCAACAACAAACAGGTAAGGCAACGCTGCAAGCGCTGCTTGGGGATAGCGATCCCCGAGGAAAAGCGTGGTCACTCCGGCGACCAAATACATTACAAATGCGATTCGAACCGTGGCCTTGGCACCCAGCACTGTCGCGATTGAAGCAATGCCGGCCTCTCGATCTGCGCGGATGTCCTGCACCGCACCAAATGCATGGGATGCCATCCCCCAGAGCGTGAAGCTCAGTGTCGCAAGCCAGACTCGAAGGTCGAACCTAGTTTCGGTAAGTGTCAGCGCGAACAGCATCGGGCCGACAAAGTGCATGGCGGATGTGAAGGAGTCGAGAAATGGGATCTCCTTGAAGCGCAGTCCGCCAAGGCTGTAGGCAACTACCAAAAACAAAACAGCCAGCAGTACTAAACCACTGAGTAAATTACCCGCCAGCAAAAGATAGATCGTGAAGGGGATTGCCAGCCCGAAAGAGATAAGCAGCGTGGGGCGGTGGTACTTGGGTTCAAGTAGCCCACCCTCTATTCCCCCTTTGCGCGGATTGCGAAGGTCAGAGGGGTAATCGAAAACATCGTTCACCCCATACATCAGAAGGTTGTATGGAATCAAAAAGAAAAGCGTGCCAACTATCAGGCGGGCGTCTATCTCCCCGGAGCTAAGAAAGTAGGCGGCGGCAAACGGGAATGCGGTGTTGATCCAAGAGATTGGCCTCGAGGAAACTAGGAGTTTTTTCAGCATCACTTTTTCCTGAACATTTCAAAAAGTGATGGAGTCAGGACCAGGGCCACCAGAGTGTAGGCAAAGTCTTCAATTGGTGCATAGCCGAGCATGATCCCCGAAAGCCTAGAGGTGTCGTATGCCACGATGCCGGTGCCAATGATGACGTTATCGAAAATCAAGGTCAAAGTAAGCATCACCAAGGCGGTTATCAGAACGGGCTTTAGTTTTAGCTGCTTTCGCACCAGCAAGGTGTAGATGGTGAAGATGCCCAGAACAATAGCGGTCAACATTGGGTAGCTCATTTGGCCGCCCATCTGTAAACCACCAAGGTGTTGTAGGAAAGCAGGATTAGAAAGAACACTTCTTCCAGTGGCAGCTCCGGAGCAAGCAGTATTCCACTTAGGTGGGGTGCGTCACCGCGGAAGAAAATTCCGTTCGCAATTCCGACTACGTCCCAGATAAGAAATACCACCACCGAGAGTCCAACTGCCAACAAAGTGGCTCTGGGGTCAACAAAAAGCGCAACTCGGTGCGTCCAGTCCAAAAGTCCGACCCCGAGTATCGAAAACAACAGTGCAATCAGGTACAGGTAGGGGACTACCTCCTGGATCACTTCAGGCCTCTCCAGCTCTTCACTGGTTTTAGCTCACCCTTGATCGGGCCGGAGCTGCGGTCATCAACCAGGTGCTTATAAACCAGCTCGGCTCCAATCAAACACATCGGCAAGCCGATGCCTGGGATGGTGTTGTGTCCCGTGTAGAGCAGGTTCTTAACCTTCTTTGACTTGTTAGAAGGCCTGAAGAAGGCGCTCTGAGTGAGAGTGTGTGCCATGCCAAGCGCGGTGCCGCTCCAAGCGTTTAGCTCCGCTGCGAAGTTTGCCGGTCCAACAGTTCTTCGAACCACGATGCGGTCCTTAAGATCTGGAATATTGCACCACTTTGCAATCTGATTGATTATGCGATCAGCTTCTGCCTCAAACTGCGGGTCGCCATCGCCGTTGATGCCACCGCGACCTATTGCCGGGTCTGCAGCGGTTGGCACCAGCACAAAGAGGTTCTCATGGTCGGAAGGTGCAACACTCGGGTCGGTCTTAGAAGGCATGCAGAGGTAGAGCGACGCGGGTGATGGCACCTTGCTCTTGCCATCTGCCTTGCGGAACACCTCTTTGAAGTTGGATGCCCAATCCTTGGTGTAGAGCAGGGTGTGGTGATCAAGCTCGGAGATTTTGCCCTTGATGCCAAGGTAGATCAGCAGAGCTGACGGACCAGGCACCTTCTTGTCCCAGAAGCGCTGCGGGTAGGTCTGGTACTTCGGCTCAAGCAGTTTGGTCTCAACGTGATGAAGATCGGCGCTCGCCACCACAACATCGGCCATGATTTTCGACTCACCGACCCGGACACCCACTGCCTTGCCATCGGAAACCAAGATCTCCCGAACCGGTGACGAGGTGTAGATCTCAACGCCGTGCTGTTTCGCCAGCCGTTCAATGGATTCGATCACGGTGTAGATGCCACCCATCGGGTAGAAGACACCCTGGTTCATGTCAACGTGGGTCATCAGGTGATACATGCTCGGGGTGTCATAGGGCGAAGCCCCCAAGAAAACCGCTGGGAAGTTCAGCATCTTCTTTAGTCGCTCATCCTTCACAAACTTCCCGGAGAAGGTCCAAAGTGGGGTGACCAGCAGCTTGAGGAATTCCGCGAGCCTGGCCAAAACCTCTGGATGCACAAAGCTTCTGGCATCCCGGAAGTTGGTGTAGAGGAAGTGCTTGATTGAGAGGCGGTAGGCATCTTCAGCGCTATCAAGGTAGCGCTGAAGGGCCTGGCCAGAACCTGGTTCTATGGAGTCAAACATGGACTTAATCTCGTCCAAGTTTTCGCTCATCAAGAGCTTGTCGTTCTCGCCCTCATTACGGGTTTGGTAGGCGGGAGAAAGCCGAACCAGATTTAGCTCTTTTTCGGCTGTGGTGCCCATGAGGTTGTAAAACTGCTCAAAGGCATCCGGCATCAGATACCAGCTAGGTCCCATGTCAAAGCGGAAGCCGTCTTTCTCCCACTGGTAGGCGCGACCACCTAGTGAGTCCTTCGCCTCGTAGAGAGTCACCTTCATGCCGGCCTTTGCAAGCAATGCTGCTGAGGAAAGTCCGGCGATTCCGCCACCGATCACAATGGCAGTTTTTTGACTCATGGTTTTGCTCCTAGGTACGCGCGCAGCACCAAGATCAGTTTCTTGAAATTGCTCACGCTGATACGGGTGTTAATCAAATCTGCGGCAGAAGTGTTTCCAATCTTGGAATTAAGTTCCGCGAACAAAAGCTGAGCTGCCGTGACTGCGACCCTTGCACTCCTCGGCAAAAGCGGAAGTGACCTAGCGCTCTGCTCCAGGTCTTTGTTTACATCCGCAACTAGGCGAGCTTTGGTTCCCTCATCAAAGTTATTGACGTTCACACCTGGGAAGTATGAGCGGCCAAGGCGTTTGAAATCAGCTGCTAAATCCCTCAGGAAGTTCACTTTCTGGAATGCGCTTCCTAGGGCGCGAGCACCTTTGACTAGCAGCACCTTCTCTTCCTTGGTGTAGCTCTTGCCCTGGACAAATGCCGCCAGACACATCAAACCAACAACCTCAGCTGACCCGTAGACGTAGCGCTCGAATGAAGCCTGGTCGTGCTCGGACTCTGTCAGGTCCTGACGCATGGAATAGAAAAACGGTTCGACTATGTCTTTGCCAATTCCAACTTCTCGCGCTGTGACACCGAAGGAGTGCAGAATCAGGTTGGTAGAAAAGCCAGTCTGCATGGCACGGTATGTCTCCGCCTCAAAAGCATCCAGTTCTTTGCCCGGATCGATGCCATCAGCGGTCTGAGCTGCCTGCTGTGCTGAGCCATCAACAATCTCATCCGCGACCCGCACCATCGCGTAGATGTTTTCGATGTGGTGTCTGAGGTTTTTCGGGAGCAGTTTGGTTGCCGCACCAAAAGAAGTTGAGTAGCTGTAGATCACCTCTCGGCTAGCCCGATGTGCCGCCTGGGAATAGAGAGCTAGACCGGTGGGCACTTTGGTGGTGTCTTGGGATTCCACATGCCTAGGCTACTCCCTAGTTGATAGCTAGGATTGGTTTATGACGAACCCTATGAAACCCCGTAGCCATGCCGTCACAGACGGAATCGAGAAGGCTCCTCAACGTGGAATGCTTCGTGCAGTGGGCATGGGCGATGACGACTGGACTAAGCCACAAATCGGTGTTGGATCCAGCTGGAACGAGCTAACACCCTGCAACCTGTCCCTGGACCGACTTGCAAAGGCCGTCAAGGTAGGCGTCAGCAGAGCCGGTGGTTTCCCAATGCAGTTTGGAACTATCTCGATGTCAGACGGTATTTCCATGGGTCACGAGGGCATGCACTTTTCTCTGGTGAGCCGTGAGGTGATTGCCGATTCGGTGGAGACAGTGATGGGTGCTGAGGCCCTCGATGGCAGCGTGCTACTCGCTGGCTGTGACAAGTCACTGCCTGGCATGTTGATGGCGGCTGCTCGTCTAGATCTAGCTTCAGTCTTCCTTTATGCGGGTTCAATTGCTCCGGGATGGGTCAAGCTAACCGATGGGACCGAGAAGCCAGTCACCATCATTGATGCCTTTGAGGCGGTAGGTGCCTGCAAGGTTGGAAAGATGAGCGAGGAAGACCTCACTCGAATTGAAAAGGCGGTTTGCCCCGGTGAGGGTGCCTGTGGCGGTATGTACACCGCAAATACCATGGCTTCAATTGGAGAAGCGATTGGTATGAGCCTTCCAGGTTCGGCTGCACCACCTTCGGCAGATAGAAGACGTGATGTCTGGGCTGAGCGAAGTGGCGAGGCGGTGGTCAATCTGATTGCCAAGGGCATTACGGCTCGTCAGATTATGACCAAGAAGGCATTTGAAAATGCCATCGCAGTCCTGATGGCATTCGGTGGCTCAACCAACGCGGTTTTACACCTGCTGGCAATCGCTCGCGAGGCAGAGGTTGACCTAACGCTTGATGACTTCAACCGGATTTCGGACAAGGTGCCACACCTTGGCGACCTCAAGCCATTTGGTCAGTTCGTAATGAACGATGTTGACCGAGTCGGTGGTGTGCCGGTCCTGATGAAGGCATTGCTCGATGCGGGTCTGCTGCACGGTGATGTGATGACGGTCACCGGAAAGACCATGGCTGAGAATCTTGAGGGCATCAACCCACCAGACCCAGATGGCAAGATCATCCGCGCGATGAACAACCCGATCCACAAAACCGGTGGCATCCAGATCCTGAAGGGGTCCATGGCTCCAGATGGAGCAGTTGTGAAGACTGCCGGTTTCGATTTGAACTTCTTTGAAGGTCCGGCGAAGGTCTTCGACCGCGAGGGACCAGCCATGGATGCCCTTGTTGAGGGCAAAATCCAGAAGGGCGATGTGGTGGTTATCCGCTACGAGGGTCCAAAGGGAGGCCCCGGTTTCCGCGAGATGCTCGCTCTCACTGGCGCAATCAAAGGTGCGGGACTGGGCAAGGATGTTCTACTATTGACGGACGGACGATTCTCAGGCGGCACAACCGGCCTTTGCATCGGACACATTGCTCCAGAGGCGACCGAAGGTGGTCCAATTTCTCTGGTTCGCGATGGAGACCTTATTCGGGTCGACATCGCAGCTCGTTCGCTCGAACTACTCGTTGATGCGCAAGAGCTGGAAGCCCGCAGGAAAACATGGGTTCCACTACCACCACGCTACACAAAGGGTGTGCTCGCAAAATACACAAAGTTGGTGTCTTCGGCTTCTGAAGGTGCCTACTGCGGATAACTGGCGATTAACACTCTGAGTACTGCTAGAGATTCAGACGAGAGAGAACTTATGCCAAACGAGGTATTGACCGGCGCTCAAGCGATTATTCGCTCGCTTGAGCTACTGGGCATCGACACCGTCTTTGGTTTGCCGGGTGGCGCAATTCTGCCGACCTACGACCCACTGATGGATTCCAGCAAGATTCGACACATCTTGGTTAGGCACGAACAGGGTGCTGGCCACGCAGCCGAAGGCTATGCCGCAGCCAGCGGAAAGCTCGGAGTTTGCATCGCAACCAGCGGACCTGGTGCAACCAACCTGGTGACACCAATCATGGACGCCATGATGGACTCGGTTCCACTGCTAGCGATCACCGGCCAGGTGAACTCCCACGCCATTGGAACCGATGCTTTCCAGGAGGCCGACATCGTCGGTATAACGATGCCTATCACCAAGCACAGCTTCTTGGTGACCAAGGCCGAGGACATCCCAGCCACCATGGCTGCTGCGTATGAGCTCGCGACCACAGGCCGTCCAGGCCCGGTTCTGGTTGATGTTGCCAAGGACGCTCAAAACGCAAAATTCGAATTCAGCTGGCCACCAAAGGTTGATCTACCTGGTTACAAGCCAGTCACCGATCCACACGGCAAGCAGGTAACCGCTGCGGCCGAGATGATTCTCGCTTCTAAGAAGCCAATCCTTTATGTCGGTGGTGGGGTAATCCGTGCTGGCGCACACCGAGAGCTACTGAAGCTCGCCGAGCTGATTAACGCCCCGGTGACCACCACCTTGATGGCTCGTGGTGCATTCCCTGACTCGCACCCAAACCATCTGGGCATGCCGGGCATGCACGGAACCGTGCCTGCGGTCACCGGATTACAGAAGTCTGATCTTCTGATCACCCTCGGCGCTCGGTTTGACGACCGAGTGACCGGAGATGTGAAGAGCTTTGCTCGCGAGGCAAAAGTTATCCATGTTGATATCGACCCAGCGGAGATTGGCAAGATACGTCACGCTGATGTTCCAATCGTGGGGGACGCCAAGGTTGTCATCGCGATGCTTATTACAGAGCTTGAGAAGCAAATGGGTGGCAAGAAGCCTGACTACTCGGCCTGGTGGCAGTTCATCAACGGCCTCAAGGAGCGCTATCCACTTGGTTATGTGGATCTTGATGACGGCAAGCTCGCACCGCAGACCGTTATCAAGCGCATTGGCGAGATCTCGGGACCAGAGGCAATTTACGCAGCAGGAGTTGGCCAGCACCAGATGTGGGCGGCACAGTTCATTAGTTACGAGCGACCTAACTCCTGGATCAACTCGGGAGGTGCTGGAACCATGGGCTACTCGGTTCCGGCTGCAATGGGTGCAAAGGTTGCGCAGCCAGAGCGTTTGGTTTGGGCAATCGATGGCGATGGCTGTTTCCAGATGACCAACCAGGAGTTGGCCACCTGCGCAATCAACAACATCCCAATCAAGGTCGCAATCATCAACAACTCTTCCTTGGGCATGGTTCGGCAGTGGCAGACGCTGTTCTACAACGAGCGCTACTCAAACACCGACCTTCACACCGGAACCGACACCATCATGATTCCTGACTTCGTGAAGCTTGCCGAAGCCTATGGCTGCCTGGCGATTCGCGTTGAGAAGGAAGAGGAAATTGACGCTGCGATCAAGCTCGCGAACGAGACCAACGACCGACCAGTTGTCATCGACTTCATCGTTGGTCGAGACGCCATGGTTTGGCCAATGGTGCCGGCGGGTGTTTCGAACGATGCGGTTCAATATGCACGAGATGCCAGACCGATCTGGGAAGGGGATGAGTAAATGACCCAGCACGTTCTGTCGCTCTTGGTTGAAGACAAGCCAGGTATCTTGACCCGCGTTGCAGCTTTGTTTGCTCGTCGCGGATTCAACATTGAGTCTTTGGCTGTGGGAACCACCGAGGTTGAAGGAGTCTCCAGAATCACCGCCGTTGTGAGCCTGGATGGTCAGCCCCTGGAACAGGTCACCAAGCAGCTAAACAAATTGGTGAATGTTCTAAAGATTGTTGAACTGGAGCAGGAGAACTCAGTTGCCCGCGATCACATGCTGATTAAGGTCAAAACTGATGCTTCAACTCGCTCACAGGTGCTCGAAGCCGTTACGCTGTTTCGTGCCCGAGTCATCGACGTAGTTAGCGACTCGGTTGTTATCGAGGTCACCGGCGACACCGCTAAGTGCAAGGCATTTCTGAAGGTGCTCGAACCATTCG
>JACCDH010001536.1_pt1 | contig 25632 bp, 28 predicted proteins | sample 7442481 | NCBI WGS metagenome assembly JACCDH01 (sample SAMN15323433, study PRJNA562643) | freshwater metagenome | isolation source: river surface water | place: USA:Blue River Watershed | collected 2017-08-15 | reverse complement strand
TGGTAAGACTCCAAGGCGATGATCCAATAAGCATGAGGTAAAAAATAGAAGCAAAGAAAAACGCCACCTCAGAAGGTGGCGTTTGACTATTGATCAAATCAATTAACTACTAATTGGTGGGTCGGCGGAGATCGAACTAAACACCATTTTGTAGCTCAAAATCATATGGTTACGTGCCACCAAAATGGTACGAATTTCAAAGAGTACCCCCAAAAATACCCCCAGATTTCATTCGTACAATTTGATAAATTGTCTTCATATTCTGGAGGGGTTGGCGATGGAAAGAGAATCATACACACGCAGTGAAATATATGAATTTCTATGGACTGAGCCGGCCACCAAGGTTGCGCTGAGGATTGGACTCTCGGATGTGGCCCTTGGCAAGTGGTGTAAGCAGTACGGCGTACCAAAACCGCCATTGGGCTATTGGGCCAAGCTGGAGCATGGGAAGGTAACGGCACAGAGGCCTCCATTAGAGCCTTGGTGGAACGAGCATGATCCCTTAATACATGTAAGGACTCGGGATAAAGCGATCATGGAGGCTAGGCTAAATAAGCCTGCTGAGCCTATTCCAGTCGTAGAGGTTTACAAGGGCAATAAATTTCATGAGGAGATTGAGAAAACTTTCAGAGACTTCAAGATGGAAGGCTACTCAAAATTTGGAAGATCCGAATCTAAAGCTGGCTTTGATGTCCAGATTGGTCCAAATAGTGTTCCACGGGTAAAGCGAATACTTCAGACTCTCATTAACGAATTTGTCTCTCGCGGCTATAGGCTGGGTGCCCATAGAAAATACTCAAATGCAGAAGTTACTGCATTTAAGAGGAATGACGATGTAGTGACAATTGAGTTCTATGAGGTAAGCACTAAGCCACCCAAGCCAATGAAAAGAAAAAGCAGTTGGACTAGTGGTGGGCAGACTCATACATACATGATGGATATTGACTACATCCCATCTGGAAGGCTAGAGCTAAGGATTCGTCACAACGATATATTTAGCTGGAAGATTATTAAAGACACTGAAAGGTCCAGTGTTGAGCAGCAGCTTGGTAAATTAATACACCTCATTGCCGAGCTTTCATTTGACGCCAAGATAGCAAGGGTGGAGCGAGAGGCTAGTGAGGCAAGGGAGCAGGCAGAGCGCAAGCGCCTAGCCGACATTAAATGGGCTCGGGAGGTAGATGCCTGGAAATGGAGTCAGCTTAAGGATGCAGCAGCGCGCTGGAATGAATTAGCCGTACTTAGAGAGTTTGTTAAAGCTATCAAGAGCAATAGGGTTGTAAGGCGTAAAAATAAAGAAGAGCTAGGTGGGTGGATAAGTTGGGCCCAAGAGCAAATCAATGCAAGAGATCCGATTTATAAAGTGGCAAGTGGAATGAGTTTGCCTGGGCAGAATGAACCCGTTCGTGATGATGGGTTTGAGTAAACTTCTCCGGTATATCTCTAAGAAAGAATTATGATTAATATATGAGTGATCTTGAGTACATTGGAAAAATAAAAGGCATGAAAACTCTCAAGCAGATGATTGAGAGTAAAGATGTTGTGCCCGCTTCCGAGCTAGCAAAAAATAAGGCTGTAGCAGAGGCCCAAGAAAAGGCCTTCGAGGAGGCGATCAGATCAGAGGAGTCGCACCGCAAAACCAAGATCTCCACAGGCAGGGTGGAGGGGCGTGAACATTGGACTCGAGAGCCCTTTATTGAGTAAGTTGGGTTGGTGGCTCACCTGATGAGCTTTGATTGTCCTATCGTGTATTCAGGCTGTAATGGAGTCTAGTGGCACTAGACAAACCTTATAGAATGAAAGAATCATGATTAATCAATTTGTCACCGCCCTTACTTTTTCTGCAACAAAGCATCGAGATCAGCGCCGCAAGGACGTTGAGGCATCTCCATATATCAATCACCCAATCTCTTTGGTTGATGTTCTCGTAAACGAGGGAGGGGTTTTAAATTGGGATGTCCTATGTGCCGCCTTATTGCACGACACAATTGAAGATACTCAAACTACAGTAGAAGAATTAACTAAAGCATTTGGAAAAAATATTGCGTCAATCGTTTTGGAGGTTACGGATGATAAGGCGCTGCCTAAAGCAGAGCGTAAGCTGCAGCAAATTGCACACGCCCCTGATTCCTCTCATGAGGCTAAGTTGGTTAAGCTTGCCGATAAGATTTGTAACCTTCGTGATATCTTGGCTTCCCCTCCGGCTGGATGGGATCTCAAAAGAAAGCAGGAATACTTCGAATGGGCAGCAGCAGTGGTTGCCGGTATTAGAGGATCAAATTCCAAGCTAGAGAAGATTTTTGATGCTTTGCTAGAAAAAGGCAGGGCCCAGTATCAATCTGAGTTGGGTCAGTAAAAGCTTATGGCAAGTCTTAGCAAATCGAAGATCATTGCCCACCGCCAGTGCCCCAAGCGCCTATGGCTGCAAATTAATCGGCCTGAACTCATCCAAATTAGCGCAGCAACCCAGGTCAGGTTTGATGAGGGTAATAAAGTCGGAGACATCGCACGTCAAAACCATCAGGGCGGCGTATTTATAGAGACGCTTAACCGAATAGAGGCTATCGCCCTAACTAAAGAGGCTGTGGCGAAACGGGAGACTATCTTTGAAGGCGCTTTCTTTGAAGAAGACGTCATGATTCGTGCTGATTTACTCTTCCCAGAAAAAGAAGGCTATCGCTTGGTGGAGGTTAAATCCTCTACTGGTGTCAAAGGCTACCATGTTGATGATGTAACTGTCCAAAGCTGGGTGATGGAGAAGGCAGGTTGCACGCCTACGAGCATGGCCTTGGCTTACATCAACAATCAATTTGTCTATCAGGGCGATGGTAATTACGAAGGTTTATTTGCTGAGGCTGATTTATCAAACCAAGTAAAGCCCAATATGCCTCAAGTGCAAGCCTGGGTTGACGCCGCTAAAAAGACCTTAGCTTCGCCTGTAGAGCCTGCCATTGCACCGGGTGAGCAATGTACGAATCCATTTACTTGCGACTTTATTGGCTACTGCTCCCCGCCAGAGGAGGGTGTGGAATACCCAGTAGAGATCTTGCCGTATGGAAAAGCAATAGCGGCTGAATTAAGGAGTGATGGCTACAAAGATTTGCGTGATGTGCCTGCCGAACGCTTGAGTAATCCCAAGCACCTCAAAGTCCATGCAGCCACCCTTAGCGGTCAAGCTATCTTAGAGAAAGAGGCTATTAATCAAATACAAGCGTTGCCATATCCCCGTTATTACCTCGATTTTGAGACGATTGGTTTTGCTGTTCCCATCTGGGCAGGTACCCGCCCATATATGCAATTGCCGTTTCAGTGGTCATGTCATATTGAGCAAGCGGATGGATCAATTACACATAAAGAATTTTTAGATCTTTCTGGAAACGATCCCAGGGAGATGTTTGCAAAAACATTGATAGAAGCCGTGGCTACACATGGACCAGTAATTGTTTACAACGCAGGATTTGAGGGCGCGCGAATTAAAGAGTTAGCTGCAGCCTTTCCACGCCTTTCTTCTGAGTTGTTGGCTATCCCCGAGCGATTCTTTGACTTGCTGCCACTGGCGCGTAATCATTACTACCATCCTGATATGAAGGGATCATGGTCAATCAAAGAGGTTCTACCTACGATCGCACCTGAATTAGATTATGCAAATCTAGAGGTGAGCGATGGAGCTATGGCGCAAGAAGCCTATAAAGAAGCGATTCATAGTCAAACTACTCCAGAGCGAAAAGAAGAGGTGCGCCAAGCAATGCTGAAGTATTGTGAGCAAGATACGATTGCTATGGTCAAAATTGTTAAGGCTTGGAGCCTAGATTGACCAATGCAAAAAATATGTTTGCGGTTTGTGTATTGAGCTCTTGATCTACTTAACCTGTTTTTTTTGCTTTTTCGAATGCGATTTCAAGCGGAGTTTTAGGGATCTCAAGTCTTGGTTGATTTCTGTAATTAGTAAGCCTAGGTTCTTCGGAAGCCTTTATTTTTCGGGGGCTAGAGCCCTCTCTTGGTTTTGGGGGTTCGCCAAACGCTATGAGCTTGAGCTCAAAGGGAATTAGATTGGGTTTCGTGCGAGCGGTCTCACGTAAACATCTCATCAACATGCTAATTTTTGGGTGAAATAGGAACCAATCTGGCAATTGATCCACTTGTGTTTCAAGGTAGCCAAGTCTTGATAGGTACTTTTTATTTGAGGAAATTAGGGCTAGCGGTGGAGATGTTGGAATATCTCCAAATAATTTTAAGCTGACTATATTTCTACCTACAAAAATTGTTTTCGAGCTTTCATAAATCCGAAGCAGATATTCTTTGCTAGACGGCTTCTTTCTCTCGACAGAATAGTGACTTGTTGATTTTGTATTCTTATACATAAGACATGAAAATGGTATTTGTGGGCTTTAAATAGACAGTTAAATTATAAAAAATAGTATTTAATTTAGTCTACATCATGTAATGAATTACCCCCTAACGGCCATGATTCATGTTAGCAACCCTGCGATATTTAACTTCGTTATTTTTTATTCATTAGCTCAATATTTGAGCCTCCCAGTCTTGATAATGAAATTATTGAAGGAAGTAAATCAACTGGGAGGTGTTATGAGAAATTACACATATCTAGGCGGCGCCCGTTTTACAGTGAATAATCTGTTTCGTAGCCTGCGATTTGATATCGATAGGCTTGATATGAGTTGGGTTGATGGTGAAAAGCCTGAGTTCTCCAGGGGTCTGCGTGTTGTTGATAACGACGAGGTAAATACCGTGACTGTTGATGGCGAGGATGGGGATAACTTGATTTATAGCCTCACCTATATTTTTAGCAAAGAAGATGGTGCAGATAACTTTAGAGCAGCTACCGATGAATATCTCAAGGTTGCTCTGGAGACCAAGGAATTCTTGGTTACCAACCAAAAAAAAGATCCTGAGGGAAATCCTAAAGTAGTGGAGGCAGTGATTCACTAGATTTTTTGAAGCAGTAAGGGCGGAGTTAAACCGAATTGCCAAGCCCAGACATTTGTCAAATTGGCTAAAGAGGAGAAGAAGATGAATTTCCAATTAATTAGTGTTGAATTGCATTCCGACGAGTTCAGGAAGTTTGATCCTGCGGAGCAGGGTCTGTCCGATTATCGGTACACCGGAATTGCCATAGAAGATGGCGGCAAGTATTACTACTGGGCAAAAGGTGTAAGTCTAGAAATAAAAGACTGGGAGTACGCCAACATCAAGCTCAACCCAAAGTTGTATTACTTCTCGACAGCCTTGAAGCTGCATCATCGTATTGATAGAGTATTAGAAGCTACAGTACCTACAGAGCTAACTAGAAGATAACGATGTCACACTTAAAACTGGAGTCTTATATGCCATTGTTCGTGGTATCCCCGAAAACCTCTACCAGCTCACGACATGAGTGACCGCATCCACATCATCACCCATGATTTAGCAAAAGCATACCAAGAGGCGCTATATGTGATTCATGGGGAGGGTGGAGATATCTGGCTCAGGGTCGGTCAAGCGAGTCTGGGGTTGGCTTCCTTAATGAAAATTTATGGGGTAAAGAGTGCTGCATTCTTAACGGCGTTTAATCCTCACAGTATTCTTGCGGCTGCAGAAGTTAATGTTAAAAACCAGAATGCCTTAATTGACGACATTCATGCGCTTGGGCTCGGGCATATTTCAGGCGAGGGAGGCGACCCATGCCATATTTGGCCTAGCGAGCCAAGCGTTCTTGTGCTGGACATCTCTCATCAAAATGCAGAGCTCTTGGCAGATCGATATAGGCAAAACGCCTACCTATGGATTTCAGGTGACGATGCTTTGGTGAATCTCAATTTGCGCTATCCCGTTGGAGGACCTCATTAATGAAAACTGAATATGACCGCTCTGGGTTGATTGCTCTCATCAGATCTGAGTTTAAGCTCGACTGGCAAGGCATTCATGGCGCCAATCATTGGGCGCGGGTATTGCACCATGGAAAAAATATTGGAGGTTTGCGTAAGGCTGACCTCTTAGTGGTCGAGCTCTTCGGATTTTTGCATGACAGCTGTCGCTTAAATGATGGGCTAGATCCAATGCATGGCCAGCGTGCCGCAGATTTTGCTCATGGTATTCATGGGGATTTCTACGCACTCCAACCAAAACAATTAGATTTGCTTTGCTATGCAATGAAGCATCACTCGGGTGGCGAGGTCTCTACTGATGCCACCATCCAGACTTGCTGGGACTCAGATCGGCTAGATCTAGGGAGAGTAGGAATTACTCCATCACCGCAATATCTTTCTGATGAGGCTTCAATCTTTATTGATTTAGCTTATGACTGGAGCAGGGGTTAATGTAGTTAAGTCTACTGTGCCTATGGAGTCATGAGCAATATGACTTCGACTTTAGATATTAGTCAGTTTTTCCAGGAAATTCTGAAACAAAATTCATCATCATTGGACTCTTCAAACTCCACCGAGTAACCTAGTTTTATAAGTAGCTTATCTAGAGCAACTTCATCATATACGGTGTACATTTCCGCTTCGTTATCTAATCTTATGTGGTATCCGCTGCTGTATTTAAGGAGCTCAAGAGTCATGAGATTCTCATGAGAGGCCATCCTTTCTTCTACTGCACTTCTAAATGCACCAACAAATAGTTGACCATGAAATGTATTTAAGTAAGCAAAGCTGACCGCATCGGAGCACTCACTGGTCCAGTTATCAATGACATCATCATCATCCATTTTCTGCCATCTTAGGATTCTGGCATATACATCTTCACCAGGAGGTCCTTTAAACTTTAGGCTATCAAAGACTATATTTATCTCGTGAAAGTCACCCTTAATTTCAGCAATAGCAATTTTCATATCTTGCTTTGTTTTAGCGGACATTTCAGAATCGAAAACAAATTCAAAATCTTCATGAGCATCTTTGGCTATAAATAAATTGACAATCATTTGCTCTGTAGAGATTTCATTTCCCAATGCAAGATCAACTGACTCGATAAGTTCTTGGTAGCCATAATAATTTTCAAAGTATGGCTTAAGTTCATTGAGGCTAAATTTGATGGCATTGGCCCGAGCCTGCAATACTCTATTCACACCCTGGCGTTGATCGGTATCAAGTGTTTCGAGCGTATCCTCAATTTGCCTTAGACAGTATTTCTCGCCTGGGATATCAATGATCTCGATAAACCTATCTTCCAAGAGGTCGACAATCTCATGAAAGTCTGGATATTCATACCCAATATCTACGCAGTTCTCACCATCAATTGCCGCGTCAAGACAGCGAGTTAAAACCTCATCCAATAACTTATTTCTTTTTGTTAGCGCCGCCTTAATTTTTTGCTGGGCTTTTGATGTTAGTGGTTCCGCATTCTTTCGTTCAAGCTCTTTTTCTTGAATTTCCTTCTTGATTGAATTAACAGATATTTTCATTTGTTAATTATCGGTAGGTTTTAAGTGATTTTTCAAGCTCTGACTTAACGCGATTCTTTAAGCCAGCTGGCGCCACAACCTCAACCCCAGACCCATGTTTCAAAATATCCATGATCAACTCAGGATCCTGGTTATAGTCAAACTCAAGTGTGTAATAGCCTTCTTTATCAAAGCTACCAACTTGCTGGCCATGCCAATGCTCGCCTGAAACCCAGCGTGCATGCTCTGGAGTAAAGCGTAGTTTGGCCCTTTGGGTTGCCTTGCCAGAGAAGATTCCATAGCTTTCTGCAAAGTGTTCTTGGCATTGTTTGTCAGATACCTCTTCAGCCTTCTTGTTCGATAAGGTTGCCTTACGAATGCCATCCACGGCAAAACTCCGTAAATCATTACGCATGTGGCAATAAGCATCTAGGTACCAGTTCTCGCGGTAATAGATGAGGCGCTGAGGTGAGATTTCGCGATCAGTGAGTTCATCCTTGCCTTTGGAGTAATAGGAGATGTCTAGACGGTTACGCTTGAGTAGGGCGGCTCCAATCTCAGAGAAGTTCTCAATGGAGTTCTTGCGTGAACCCATCCCAACTACCTTGATGCGCTTACGCAACTCTTTTGCAGAAGTTTCACTTTGACCCAAGATGCCATCGATGATTGCGGTAAGGGGTTCTATGTGGGGGCCAATTAAACCCCCTTGATCCAAGGAGGATAGAAGGTGTTGCATAAGCACTAAAGCTGTAGCCTCTTTCTCGGAGAACCAAAGCCCAGGCATTTCAATCTTATCGACTTGGTCTGGATTCTCAAACTTATATCCACCCATAAAGCGGTCATAAACAATAGATGCCTTCAGGCGGCTACGTAGATACTCTAGATCGCGCTTAAATGTTGCAGGGGATATCTCTAGTTCATCCAGGAAGTCTTCCCTAGGCACGCATTTACGCTGCTGAATCATGTACTTAATGCGGTGTAGCCGTTCCATATCACTCATAAGAACCCCTAATAGTTATATCTTTTGTTATTTTTATCACTTTAATTAGTTTATAGCTCATTTCGTGAGCTAGTGGGCCATTAATCTGATCTATATCAACAGAGGAGGTGAGAAATGGTTAAGTTAATTGGTCTATTTTTAATGTTTATCAGCGCATACTGCTTGGAGCAGGGTGGATTAGATTTGGGGCTTGTTCAAGCCTTCTTCATTGGCCTTTTCATGTTTTTCAGCGAAGCCTTGATTGCGCACGTTTCATTTGTGCAGCGAGAAAAGGTACGCGCTAAATATCGGAGTCGTTAATGAGCAAACTTAAATTTGAAAAAATCCTAGGTCTAGCAATTGCCTCCCTGGCTTCAATCTCATCGATTGCCCAGCCAATTCAGACATTGCCAAATGGGTCTGGTGGATACAACACATATGGACGAAACGGTTCGCTGACGCAGACCCTACCTAACGGTTCTGGCGGATATAACTCGTATGGACCAAATGGCGGATTAACGCAGACCCTACCCAATGGGTCTGGTGGATATAACAGTTATGGCCCAAATGGTGCGTTGACTCAAACCCTGCCAAACGGTTCGGGTGGCTACAACACCTACGGGCCTCAGGGCGGCGTAACACAGACCTTGCCAAATGGTTCAGGGGGATACAACACCTATACACCTGGTGCTGAACTTATCCAAACCCTACCTAATGGGTCAGGCGGTTGGAATACTTATTAATTGAATCAATTTATTTTTTAGCTGGCGAGTAGCCAATTCGGTTGCCGTTGTTATCAAATACGTTGGTAACGCCTGAGGGCGCGGTAACCTCATAACCTATGCGCTTGCCGCTGTTGTCATAAACCCCATTATTAGAGTTGTAATTCATGGGGCTGTTTTGGTAATTCATAGGACTATTGTTGTAATTCATCGGACTATTCTCATAGTTCATAGGGCTATTTTGGTAATTCATGGGGCTGTTCTCCCAGCTAGTAACTTGAGCAAAAGCTCCCGAAGACAAACATGCTGTAGTCATTAGAAGACCGCTTTGAATAATGATCTTTTTCATTTGAATTACCAACCTTTCACAGAGGGTGCTTGTGGTGCTTGACGTGGTGCGTTAATCGTTGAATTAGGCGCTGCATAAACTGGTGTGGTTGAGGTGCCCTGATAGGCGCCCTGCGGGCTATAAAAATTAGTCTGCCCGTTATCTGTCTGAAACGACTGAACGTTCTGTCCCGTGGAGTTATAGACATTAGTCACACCGCTGGGCGATGTTTGGCTATAGCCAACATAGTTTCCATTTGGGCCATAAATAGCTTGGGCGGATACTCCTCGCGCTAATAAAACTGCCTGAGCAATTAAAAGTAGGGTGATCAGATATTTCATAGTTACCTCCAAAAAAGTGTCTATGGAGCTAGATTAAAAGGATTAAAGCTCACCTAATGAGCTAGTAGCCAAACACAATGAAATAACTAAATAAATAGCAAAGACCCCTGTGATTAGCTCCCTTGTATTCATTGCCCTCATGCCGCTCCAAGTATCACCGGCTGGAAAGTCGGGCGTGCCTCTCTCCACCCCATTAGCGGTTGCTGCCTATGTCGATGCATCAAAGATCTTGGGCTTACCTAAATTTAGGCTCAGGGATCGAAATGGTAATCCTTACCTTCCAGATAAGACTCTATTGCAAGAGCCATTAGCCATTGTTCATGACAGTGCGGGAATTATTTTTATAGGTGAAGTAAACAAACGAAAGGCTTACATACAGTCGTATGTGAGACGTTAAGGATTTTATGAAATTTATACTTCAGTCAATTAGTAGCCTAGCGGCTGTTCTTCTAGGGTTTTTATTGCTTGCTAATGTTGGCATCACTAGTGCAGGTAGGGGAGAGTTTGAATCTCTTACGGTAGTAGAGCGCGCTGTGATTACTGAAGCCATTCAGGCCGACGGCACTGTAATTGAAATTGACGAACTAACCACGCTAGTCAAATCCCAATTGGTAGTTGATACAGAGTCACAGGCTGATCTGCCCTATAACTCAACGCTATCAAAGCTAGAGGTCCTAGAGGCTTACACCATTACCCCCAAGGGCGAGAAGATACCCGTAGCACCCAATGCAATTAGAACCGTGGAGGATGACAACAGCGCAGGGGCAGCAATGTTCTCGGATCAGAAGCACAAGATCATCATCTTTCCAAAGGTAAGCCCCGGATCTAAGACTTATTACAAAACCAAGCTAACAACCTTTAAGCCTCTATTGCCGAGATACTTTTATACGCGCCTGACGTTTTCACCAAATGTAGAAGTGCAGTCATATGAGTACAACCTAAGCTATCCAGAGGAGCTAAGGCTCTACAGCGACATAAAAGACGTTAAGCAAACTAGGGATGAGGTAATAGATGGTGTGCGCCATGTGAGCTATACCTATCAAAACTTGAAGATGAAAAAGAAGGAGCAGCTTCAGGTAGCTAGTAGCGATTTTTCGCCTCACATTTATATTTCAACCTTTGCTAGCCAGGAAGACTTTGCTAAAGCCTATGAGGCTCGTATTGCAGATAAGTCATTAGTAACCCCTGAGATCCAGAAAATGGCTGATGAAATTACCAAGGACGTTGGTAAGAAGGTGGCTGCAGATAAGGCGCTTAACCTAAAGAAGGAGCAGGCTCGAGCACTTTATAACTGGGTATCGCGAAACATCCGCTATGTGGCTATCTACCTTGGGGACGGAGGCATCGTGCCCCATGACGCCACAAGCATTCTGAAGAACCGGTATGGCGACTGCAAGGATCACAATGCTTTGCTCATTGCCTTGCTGGCAGCCAAGGGTATTAACGCAAGTAGCGCCTTAATCAACTCGGGCGTAGCCTATACGCTTCCTAAATACCCTGTAATCGGGCCGTTTAACCATGTCATCACCTACATACCAGCCTGGGACCTCTATTTGGACTCTACGGCAGAGATGGCGCCATTTGGAACTTTGCCATCAAGCGAGATAGATAAGCCAACGTTATTAACTAAGTTAGCAAAAGTGGGGCATACACCAAAGCCAAAAAAGGAGGACAGCAAAATCATTACCGGAATCACTATGCAAATAGAGAAGGATGGCCGGATTAAAGGTAAAACCCACACCATGTATTTTGGTGGCGCTGAAATTAATGCGCGATATAAATATGAGGGCGCGGAAACTACGCTTTCAGAAAAGCTCGTCAGAAGTGACCTCGCTAAATTTAGGCAGACTGGTGAAGGCAAGATCACAACCAGCTACGTATATGACCTTAATGAGCCCTTTACGACAAATACAGAGTTCACTTTAGATGCTATTGCTAATGTACCTGGCCCTGGAGCTATAGCCATACCTGTTGGTCTCGCGCCAGGCGAGCTGGCGCTTATTGCAAATGACAGGCCGCCAGAGAAATTCACTGTGCCGTATACATGTGCCACTAAGTGGATAGGGGAAAGCTACAAGATTGGATTTCCAAGTAATGCCAAAGTAACTCGCATCCCGCTAAATACGAGCTATAAGAAGGGCGGTATAGAGTACGAGTCAACTTACGAAGAATCTAAGAATGTTGTCTCGGTAACAAGAGTCTTGAAGGTGCAAAGGCCTGGAGCGGTATGTCAGCCTGAAGAGCTGCAGAGGTGGAGGGATTTCTACCAAGTCTTTATTAAAGATATAAGAGGGCAGATTTTTTATGATTAGAATTAATTAACCTGGGAGAAACATCATGGATTCATTAACAATTCGTAACTGCACCTTTGCGTTCAAATGCACTGCAAAATGGGATGAGCTAGCTGAAACACATGACGATAAGATTCACTTCTGTGGGGAGTGTCAAAAAGAAGTCCACTTATGTGAAGATGATGAGGAATTAGTTGATGCTGTTCGTTTAAATCGATGCGTGGCTATATATCGCGAAGAATTTGGTGGCGGTTTGATAACGGGCGGCATAAGGGGTGGGGAATAGCGGGCTTGATAAAAAAGCAGCCGGTCTTTCCCGGCTGTCCACTTGCTCTCATTCTGAAAGGAGCACCCAATTAATGGTTGCAGAAAAGAATGTGCAAGCTGGTATGGTTTTTTCATGAAAAGACAATGTCTTTTGATCTTCGGGTACTCATACCTAATCCCGGCGATCACAAACAAACAATCAATAAAGTAATTAAAGCAGCTTAATAGCTCAAAAAATGAGCTAGTCACGTTCTGTTATGAATTCACTGAAGATTTGGCCGTTGCGTACCTTTGCATACCCACTGACTTCCCCAGAGCAGGCTCTTCCAAGCATCCCCGTGCTACTGCCCTTGGGGATATGAAATGCCCAAAGCTCGTCACCTGGCTCTAGCATGTCGGCCAAGAAGTATCCCCAGGCCGCATTAAGATGGCCGAATGGAAGTTTTGGGGTTTTACCCAGCGGGTCATGAACAAAGCTTTTGCTCTCAGCATCTTCCGGGCTTATTTGATTTACAAGGTATTCCGGCGCGCAGAAGAAGTGAGGTTTATCACGCTCTAGAGCATTGGAGGCCTCCTTCCTAGAGTCAATAATCCACCAGACCAAGAAGCCTGGCCATCCAAATAGAATGCAAATAGCCGCTATTGAATAAACAAGTAGATTTTCAAGATGTTGTTTTAGGCTGGTCTCTCGACCCATGGCCTTTAATAGATTGAGTGCAAATTCAGATGGACGATCTTTATAAGTCTTTGCTAAGTTGTAGATCAGGGCTATTAGCCCTGGAAGTATGTAGATACCAAACCATTCCTTCCAACCCAAGTGAAGCGAGTTCATAAAGTTAATCATGCTTCTTCCTTAGTAGGGATAGATCAGTAGTATGGTCGGCCCCATTATTTGGTATTGAGTTATGCCGAGCATGCCTCTCAATTAGAACGCCTTGCTTGAAGCTCATTAGCAGGTCGTATTCATAGATGCTTGCATATCCGCCATGTACGTACTTCAGAAGGGCGCCTTGTGGACAGCGTAGCTCTCCACTAAACCAATGTGCAAAAACCTGATCAAATCCTGGGAAAACATCTGGCAAGGTCAAAATCTCTTCGTAGGTCTTGTGCGCCGCAAGCTTAACTAAGTAAAGGCGCTCTAGTCCATCCGATTCAGATGGCTTAATTTCCCAAGTACCGTGGTAGCCCCTCCAGTTTGCAGTACTAGGTGATACAAAGCGAATTTGAGATTGTTGTAGATAGAGTGAGAGTGGATTGCTGCATAGGGGTATAGCTTTACCCTCGTAAATTAGTGTTTCTGAAAATTGAGCTGTCATATTGGCTTCAAAGATGGTTAAGCAGTCAGTATTCCAAGCTTTAGGCTCAATATATGAGCCAGGGATCAAATAGCATAAATATTCTGATAACTTTTATATACTGTTGGTAATAACCCCTCAATAAGCTGGCGCAAATTAAAGAATATGGCTAATAAGTTTGAATTAATATTTTCTCGGGCTGGCACGGATGTATTGTCTGACCTCTTTGGAAAAAGCCTGCTTGAATTAATTAACGCTTTAGGTGATAAGACATCAACCCAGCAGTCAAATCGCGAATCGCTGTTACAAATATTTAGCCCTGCTTCAATTCTTCAAAATAAGAAGCAGAGGAAGATACTTCTTGAGTTATTAAAGGAGTCAGAAGCTGAAGAGATTTTGAGGTCCCTTGGTGTAGTTACCTCAGGACCTGCATATGATGCACTTCTTAATTTAAATATTAGTGCTGCGCAGTTGAAGGATATCTTTGGATACTTCCAAGTCCCTATTCCTGAGGAAGAGGTAGTTGAGCAAAGTCTTGACCGGGAATTAGTTACCCCTGAATACGGCTTGTTTAATCACCAAAGAAAAGCCATTTCAAGCGTTCTGGAAGTATTGGAGAAGTCTCCTCATCGAGTTGTTCTCCATATGCCGACTGGGGCTGGTAAGACGAGAACGGCGATGAATATAGTGTCTCAGTATCTCAGGGTAAATGAGCCGGCAGTTGTACTTTGGCTCGCAAATTCTGAAGAGCTTTGCGATCAGGCTGCCACTGAGTTTATTAATTCCTGGAAAGTGACTGGGAATAGGGATATTAGCGTTCAGAGATATTGGGGTGCACACAAAGAACTAGATTTAAATGATGGTGTAATCGTTGCTGGATTCCAAAAAATATATAGTAAATTTCTCGAATCACCACCTAAATTTGCTTCATTTGGTGAAAAGATATCAATGATTATTGTTGATGAGGCTCACCAAGTAATTGCCCCAACATATCGAGCTGTTGTTGATGCCATTCAATCAAGAAATCCGAAAACCTGCTTAGTTGGTTTAACGGCTACACCAGGTCGCACATGGGATGATATTGATTCGGATGAACAGTTATCAAATTTCTTCGCTAGAAAAAAAGTAACACTTAAGGTCGAAGGTTTTGATAACCCAGTCGAATATTTAATAAATGAAGGTTATCTGGCAAGGCCTAAATTCGAAGAGATTAAGTTTGATTCATTCACGCAGTCTGAGGTCCGTGATATTTACTCAGATTTTGAAATATCAGATAAGCTTCTAAAAAAATTAGCCGACGATCAGCTGCGGACTTTGAAAATTGTTCAGAAGATAGAAAATCTAGCGCAAAGACATAAAAGAATTCTTGTGTTTGCGACAACGGTTGAGCATTCGGACATATTGGCCATCCTCCTTGGAATGAAAGGTTTGGCGGCCCGGTCCTTATCATCAAAAACACTAACCAATGAAAGGAAGGCAATCATTGATTGGTACAAAGATGATGCTGATTCTGTAAAAATTTTATGTAACTATGGAATTTTAACTACAGGTTTTGACGCTCCAAAAACAAGCGCTGCAGTAATTGCAAGACCAACAAAATCATTGGTGCTATTTAGTCAAATGGTGGGGCGAGCAACTAGAGGCGTCAAGGCAAAAGGTAATAAAGAGTCTGAAATAGTAACGGTAGTGGATGTTGAATTACCGGGTTTTAGAAATATAAGCGAGTCCTTTACAAATTGGGAAGACATATGGGAATAACTAATACACACGATATCGTTCCAACGCATTTAGCCATCACGGCAATGCGGGATAACGGTTTTAAAAATGCCGCATACGCAATTGCTGAGTTGGTTGATAACTCCATTCAAGCTGGCGCTAAAAATGTTGAGATTATTTGCAAAGAGCATGATATTCAGCGGAATCAAAGAACACGCAAGTTTGTTAAAGAGATTGCAATTGTTGATGATGGCTCAGGTATGACTCCTGATGTTTTAAGAAATTCTCTTCAATTTGGAAACGGCGAGCGCTTATCCGATAGATCCGGTATCGGTCGATTTGGAATGGGCTTACCAAACTCCTCAATTTCACAAGCCAAACATGTTGATGTTTATTCCTGGAAAGAAGGCTCTGATAAGGCTTATTGGACTTATCTAGATTTGTCTGAAATCCAAAACGGGAATCTTCGTGAGATTCCGACGCCAATTCAAAAAGAGATTCCAAAAGAGTGGCTTTCAGTTTCCAAGACGATTGCTAAATCTAAGTCCGGAACGTTGGTGATATGGAAGGATTTGGATAAGTGCGAATGGAAAACTGCACAAGCTATTTTCAGGAATTCTGAATTTACGATTGGCCGAATTTACAGAAAGTTTATTCAAGACTCCAAATCTACTATCAGAATGGCTTCATTTGAGGACGGGGAAAGCGCCTGCAACTACGATGAAAATGTGAAGGCTAATGACCCATTGTATCTAATGAAAGGTACCTCAACCCCTGGTGAATGGGCTGAGGAGCCAATGTTTGAGCCGTATGGAGAGCCTTATGTAATTAATTGGGAGGGAAGTCCCGTCAAAATTACCCTCTCAATGGCTAAAGAAAAGGCAAGGTCAGGCTTTAATCCAGGAAGTCGAGATCATGGTCAGCATGCCTCAAACAATATTGGTGTTTCTGTAATGAGGGCAGATCGAGAGCTCGATCTTCAAAGAAAGGGTTGGGTTATTTCCTATGATCCAGTTGAAAGATGGTGGGGAGCTGAGGTTGATTTTCCTCCAGCGCTAGATGAGATCTTTGGTGTTCCCAATAATAAGCAGGGCGCTGTAACGCTTGAAGATATTGCTTCTTTAAGTTTAGATGACATAGCTGAGCGCGAGGGTTTTAAAAATCAACATGAAATGGTTGATATTTGGCGGGAGGAAAAGAATCCAAGACTCTTGCTGATCTTAATTAAGCAATACATAGAGAGCAACCTTGCCACAATGCGCAAGGGGCTTAAAGCCCAAACTAAGCGAAGCGAGAGGCGCTACGGAGATAAGGTTAATGATCCCGAGTCGGCTGAAAGCAAGGCAACTGAAGCAACAAAGCGTAGACGCGAAGAAGAAGGCATTGAGTCAACTAGCGATCAGGATGAAGGCAAGTCAGAGGCTGAGCGCAAGGGGGATATAGAGAAGGGGCTTGAAGCTGATGGCTTGAGTGAGGATGAAGCGAAGAAGTTTGCGGATAGAGTTATTTCTGATGGAAGAAAATATGAGTTTTACGAGGCTGACCTTACTTCTTCAGAGTTTTTCACTGTAAGGCCTAGAGGCGGAGTTATTTTGATTGGTTTAAATACTAACCATCCAGCCTATGACCATCTTGTTACGCTGATGCGCGATGTAGATGATGAGAATGATATTGAGCAACTCAAATTTAGAATGAAAAAATCATATGAAGCTCTAAAGTTATTGATAGAGGCTTGGGCGCGGTATGAGGATGAGCTTTCTGATGGGCCGCCCAAAGATAGAGCGCGAGATGCTAGAACGAGCTGGGGTGTGGTTGCAAGGGAGTTCTTTAGAGATGAATAATTAATTAATCTATGTTTCCATTTGCTGGCCAACTAATCGACGGACCACAGAGCTTCAGCTGGCTCAATGAAGCCCTTCCCAAGCTAGAGGGAGAGGCTTCATTTTGTAGCGCCTTCTTAAAAGAGAATGTTCTGGTCGAATTTTCAAAACTTCTGCCTCAAAATTCAAAGGTAAGAATTCTAGTAAGGTGGCAGATAGGTGATTTGCTTGCAAATGCCTCTGATCTTGAGGCTTATACCTTTTCAAAAAAAATGGGTTGGGATTTTTATATAAAACTCAATTTTCATGGAAAGGTTTTTTGGGTTCCGAATAGTGGAATGCTAGTTGGAAGTGCAAATGCTACAGCTTCTGGACTTGGCCTCAGAAGTGACTCAAACTCTGAGTTAGGAACCATAGTCGACCAGAGCGAGAATAACGTTCGGGTTGTAAGAAATTTATTCACCAGCGCGGTAAAGGTTAATGACTCACTCTATGAGCAGATCCATCAGGCCTTAAATAATGGCAACAAGGTATCCGAAAGGTTTGATTGGCCACCAGAGTTACTTAGGCTTATGGATCCGGTGGATTGCTCTATCGCAGAATTCTTTATTTCTGAGTGCTTTAGTTCTGATGGTAACGAGCTTTTATCACCAGAATTCTCAATCACAAGTGATGTCGCCAAGGATTTAAGTTTATTGGGTATCTATAGTGGATACATTAACCGCGATATTGTTATCAAACATTTTTTAGCATCAAAGATGTTTAAGTGGACCTTGGCTCAGGTTGCTCAAAATCCAGAGGGGGCAAGATTTGGGACTATTACTGCCGCCTTGCACTCTGCTTTACTTGAAGATCCATCCCCGCATAGAAGGGAGGTAAAGGAAATCGTAAAGAACCTTTATTCATGGATTAGATTAATTGGCCCTGAGAAGTCAGGGCTGGAGGTATTCCAGCCAAACGTTACAGAAATTTTGAGATTTGCATAGTTACTTGTGGCAGATGTTGCATGAGTTATTGCCTTCATCGCAGTCATATAAGTCATCAATATCTACCAAATTAGCTCTTAGCGGGTTAGCAAACTTTTCCTTGCGCGCTTCGTTTCTGGCAACCCTTTTATCAAAGTCTTCTCGTATTTGTTGAATGCGTTCTGGGCGCTCAAGCATGGAAAGTGACTCGCCTTGAGTCCATGTAAACGGTGATCCATGATCTTCCGCGCTCTTTTCTAGTGCCTTTGCCTCTTCAAATGCAACGGGGTGCGTTTCTCTCAGCCTAACCCATTCAATTTTTTGCTGAAAAAAGCAAAAGGTGCAACCGCTTCTTGATCGCCATTCATAGTACTTTGGGAGTCCCATGCCTGAAGCATCTAGCAAATCAAAAACCCCTTGTTTATCGATGCCATCCTCCCGGAATGGATAAATTACCTTGAGGAATTCATTATTGGGGTTATAGCCCTCGCGATAGTCCTCATCGGCCCTGATTGCCACATAACTGTAAACAGTAACTCCAGCCTTGATCCATTGGTTTACCCAGTTTCTAAATGGCTCCAACTTTAATTTCTGAGTGCACCATCTTGTTTGCGCCGATGGGAGGAAGTGATTGAATTCCCGGAGCCAAAATTTGAAATTACGATGGGGGTTAAGCCGGGTGATTGGCTTACCAAGAAAGCCCTCTAGCATGGTTAAAAATTCATGAACTTCTGGAAGCTCTTCGCCTGTATCTGTGAAGAAGTACTCAATATCGAGCTCTGGGTAGTGCTGTGCCATATAGATGGCTAGGGCAGCGCTATCTTTACCGCCTGATATTCCTAATACATGCTTTTCCATTATGTCCTTACGAATTTATAGTTTCTGCACAAGCTTCTGCAAATGTTGCGAGGATCTCATCTTTACTTAAACCCTTTTTCTTAAGGTCTTTAAGTAATTCACTGGAAATCACTTTTAACTTTGGAATCTTGTCATTGGAGATGTCAAAACTCTGTGAAATAGTTTGATGTTTTGGATCCGCATAAACGAATGAGAATGAGTTGCGTGTCGCATTCTTATCTCTAAGTGAATTCAGTGATTCAATTTTTCTGAATGTAGTGCAGATTGTTCCCAGCTCGTTAATCGCAGCCTCCTGATCCCTATCTACCCAATCCCTAGGGCTCTTATTGATTGTGGTCGATAGGAGGCCCTCTAGGCCTTCGTTATCCCCCTTGTAGACCGATAAACGAGCAACAAAGGCATCAACTCCAAAGTTGCCTGAAATTCCTTTAATAGACTCTGCTCTTGAGTTTAATTTCTGGATATCACCCTGGTGGTCTAGAGCCTTATTAAGAATGCCTTTAAATTTAGTGAGCATTTGAGGGTAGGCGTCCTGCAATTCCTTGGTCAAGCTTGAAATTACCTCTACCAAATCTAGATCGTTATTTGGATTGAGTAAGCTTGGCAGGTCTGAGAAAAGAACCTTATGTGGGTCATTAGCCTTAAGCATTGCCATTCGTAGCTTTTGGGCATCACTCGATACCGTATTTGTTCTCTTTGTCCAGCCTGGCAGGGTGGCTACTAAATTTACCAATCCTCTTGCGGACTCCAGGGGGCTAGCAATTACTTGCTTTCCAAGACTCTTCTCTAGTGATGCGCTTAGAGACTTGAGTAAGACGGCACGTTCTTTTCCAATTTCAACGAACTTAAATGCAACTCGATTTGCATCTTGCATCCACTCATCTAGGTAAGCCTCGGTTAAGTCTGGAATAAAAGTATTTTCGATATACAGGCCAAGATGTTGTCGATTTGCCAGGAAGTAAATCAATGCAAATATCGGTAACACCCCTTTTTTGGCGCCAATAGGTGGAGCTTGCCAGATCTCATAAAGTCTTGCGAGTGGCACTGCTTCTTTACTGCCTTTAAACAGCTCATCAGCAGACCTCCAGAGGGGGAGGAAGTACCTTCCAAATCCAGCATTAGCTTCTTCGGTAGTAAAGATCCATTCATCGCCAACCAGCTGGTAAAGTCGGTTCGCCTCGATGATTGAATAATAAAGGCCTGCATCCGAAGAAAAACCTTCATATCCGAGGCGAGGCTCTCCGTACCTTCCTAGCATCCTATACATGAGTTCTTTTCTGGCTTTTACAGAGTTACCAGAAATAGACTCATGATTCACCAATTCATTTTGAATATAAGGGGTGGAGAAGTATGTCTCCTCAGCTAATTTGCTGGCTATGGAGGAGAGCGTACCTCGAGTTGATCTATTTATCTCAATACCATTTTGATACCAGTCAGCTCTATCAAATGAGCTCTTTAATTCCTCGCTAAGTTCGAATTTGACTGCAGCAACTCTGCTGTTAATTTCTTTTCTTGCTACAGCATCGCCTTCGAGCTCGCGTCTTGATTTTTGTACGCGCTCAAGTGCGGCTAGTTCCATTCCCAGCTCATGTACTTTTGCAGAATTGGGGGCATAGCCAATAACGATAGGGGAGTCTGTAAATTTTTCCGACAGAGTCTTCACGAGGCTCTTATTTTGACGGGCACTAAAGTCGGAGCTTGGAGCAAGCAGAATAAATTCACCGGCAGCCCCTGGTTTTGGGGAGAATTTGCTCAAATATTCTTCGGCAAACTTTGCCTCAAGTAATGCGCGCGAATACCAGCGAAGATTTCCGGTTAAGTGGTAGTGCCTCTTCGCAACGATCGGGTTTAATTCAGATAATTCAATGAGTTGCTTGATATTGATATCACCCAACTCGCTTCTGGCTTCGTTGATGGCTGAGTCAATATCGAAATCGCTGCCTGAATAAATGGCCCACGAATTTAAATGCTTTCTAAATACAAGAATAGACCAGCGAGATAAATCTTGAAGTGCTGAGCGGATATCGTCGGCCCGAGCATTTTCAATGCATGTTTCAAGGATTGAGTCTTCGGCCGCCAATCCCGAGCCGCTGCGGAACATATCGATGAGCGCGATAGTTTTGGCAAGTCGAATATGGGTTTCTGTGCAGCCCTCTCTCGATTCAGCTCTTTCAATTGCATCTTTAGCTGCTGCCCAACGGTGGCCGTCAGAAGAAGCAAGAATGGCTTGCTCCATATTCGCTGTTAGGTAGTCCCAATATCTAGCTGGACCATAGAGTGCCATTTCTTCGTTAGGCATTGACCTTAAAAAGTCAGTAAAGCCTAAGGGTTCAGCTGAGGCGAGAAAGCCAAAGACGCTACGCTCATTCTGGCTAAATCTCTTTCGAGATATAGGCCCAAGGAGTGCCGCTGTTACAGGGTGGAGTGGCCAGCAATTCAAAAATGATTTTTTGATATTTGCTGGAGCATTCGGTCTACGTTTAATAATGGCGCTTGCCACGGTATCGGCAAATTTATCAAATATTTTCGAAGAGCCAGGCTGAGTTTTTTTATTAATAGCTCTGCCAACGAGCTCAATTACCTCATCAGTTCCGGCTACCAATGGGATATCAATATAGCGCCCCTGAACTTTTGCCCATTCATCCCTTGCTTCTCGACCGAGCCTTGTTGCATATTGCTCAAAGGCCTGATGCAGGATGCCAACAATGATTAACTTCCCCTCACAGCGGCTTGCAGCTTCAGCTAGCTCTTGGTAGAAGTGGATATCCTCACCAGTTTGAGCAGCTGATTCTAAAAATTTACCAAGCTCGTCTATTAATAAGAGAACGCCATCTTTTTTTCGCTTAGTAGCTTCAGCTGTTAACTGAGCAATAACATCGGCAGCCTTTGGTTTTTTTGTAACAGTGCCAGTTGCCTTATCGAGGGCCTTTGAGATGGCCGTAATTGCGCTATCTCTTTTTCCTACTACAGGCAGCACTAGCCATCCATCCTTGCTAGAGCCAAATGCAAGTTCAACATCCTCGCTATTTTCAAGTTGAAGAAGTTTTTTAGCTTCATTCTTGAGCTCTTTGATGGGTGAGACTAGTGAGCCGAGTACAAGTGCGAGAGAGGACTTTCCGCCACCATAGGGGCCCGTCCAGGTGAAGGCCTTCTGTCTTGATTGATTTAGGTGGTGAGCCATATTCTTCACAAGACTTTTGGCTGTGTCTTGGCAGATGTAGCCTTGCAGTGCATCAGTTCTACCTAGGTCAGCCTCTAAATTGACTGATCGTAAAAACTGACGTGAAATCGTGATATTGGAACTTAATTTTTCAGACATATGCATTTTCCAATAGCTTATCTTTCTTAACTTGGCCTCGGATTACTTGACGCATACCTGCGGTATCGGACCAGGTTAATTGGTTTTTTGTAACATCACCTAAGGCTTGAACTCTATCGGCTACGCTTGCCTCATCTAATTTAAAGACGCGACCTGGTGATCCATATTCATGTGCAATTGCCTCGAAAGATAGGGTCTTTGTGTCAGGAGAATAGCTATCCCAGAAATCTACTAAGCAGTAAGCAAAAAGGCTGTCGCTCAATGTTTGCTTGGCTCCGCGCCTAAACTCAAATTGACCCCGTCCAATTTGCTGAACTAGGGCTAACTCACCTAAAACTGTATCCGAAATCTCTTCAGGCGAATCGCCCGCTACACGAGGAACATAGCTTCTTAGACAGCACTCAATATCGCGTTTAAGTGTTGCGCTGGCAACTTTATATTTTCTATCGTTAGCAAAATTTTGTAGTTGAATAATGAGGTGCTCTGTATCAAGAGTGGGCTCAATCACATAGTTAAAGAGCCATTTCCAGGTTGTTGATCGCTCACCTTCGCCTGCTAGTTTCCAGTGAATTAACCAAGCAGTTGATGGATGCTCTTGATAGGGATCTAGTCCTTCATCTCCAAAAAGCACATCTCCTAGATCGGTGGTTTTGTATCCACTCTCCTGATTTTCTTCAATAATTCCTGCGGCCAATCCCCAATGTCTTATTGCTGACACCATGTTCTTACCCACTCCAAAATTGCTGATAGCTTTTTCATCAGAAAAAATACTTTTAGTTTCTTTTTGGGTTTTTGATTCCAAATCTTTAACAGCCTTATAGGCTTTTCTGAGCCAAAGCTGTCTTAATGGAAAGGTCTCGTGACCTGAAAATTGGTAGTTTTCTGTTTTACTCATATCGCCCTGGATGAAGTCTCCAGTCAAGTATATCAACTGGACAACTCATCCAGTGAGCTACTCTCGACCTCATATTTGTTGTGGGTATTTATATAAAAATTTCATTGAAAACAGTCAGTTACGAAGCCCTATAGTCAGAAGTGTTCCCGCTTGCTAGCCAACTCAGAGCATTTTTCGCTTAAATAAAGGTATGGATCAAATTTCCCCATCCCTTCCATTCCCCTGATACAGGGAACATCGCCGTAATTTAAAAATCGGCGAATTAGGGATTCGGTATCTAGATGATGTTTGTGTGACTGATATAGAAAGGAGTCAATAACCTGTTTACAGGCCCCGATAGCCTCAGGCAGGCAAGAAAACACTCCAATTCTTGTCCACGGACCTCCTTCTATGGTGCTTTGATCGCTGTAGACATCAACTGCATAACCTATACATTTTGTATCTGAAATCATGATTACCTCCCGAGGGTTTGAGCATATGGAATCACTAGCTCATTTGATGAGCTTAACCTCAGGAGATAGCCATTTTCAATTGGTGGATTGTCTTGTCCTTTCCCCGATAAAGGTCTGAACTTGCTCAATAGTCCAAAAGGATGATCTGCCAATTTTGATCGGTTTTGGAAATTCACCTTTCTGCACCATGAGCCAAAACTTGGATTTAGAAATCGGCATCATTTTCAAAATTTGAGGAATCCGCATTAAGGTCACGTTCATATCTCTAGATGTGATGTCATTCATGATCATTTCCTTAGCGGGCGCGTTTTACATTTTTACGATAAACCTGCAAAGCCATCTTTGCAGAACTCATTTTTGTGTATCCATATGAGCGATACAGGCTGTATAAGCGAATTGCCATCATTAAATTTAATCTCCATCTCTAAGTTTTGTTATGAATCAATCTGTGTGCTACTGAAGTGCAATGTAGTCAATGAAATTTTGGTGGTCAATCAAATGTCAATACCCACTTTGAAGACGCATATTAATTTTTGACTACAAAAAAATATTTATTCACAGAAGTGACACAAGCCATATAAATAAATGGCTACAGCCTTGTCAGAAGATTCTGATAGCGCGAAGAGAGTGGTGGACACACGTAGATCAATAAACACTTCAGATAAAGAAATTCATTCTCACGAATATCTCAAATATGGATTACAGAGAATTGATGAATAAATAAATTAAAGAAAAATTCAGAAAAAACGCGTTTGACGATACGCTTTCCGATTGTTAGATTCATCTCTTGCAAAAAATATTGCACGCAAGAAAAAGAACTACACGGAGACAGATTGAGATGAATTACTACGAGCATCACATTGGAGATTACGCAGAAGCGACTGCGCATCTCACCTTTATCGAAGATGCAACTTATAGCCGACTCATTCGCAAGTACTACGCCACAGAAAAACCATTACCGATGGATGTAAAGCTGGTACAACGATTGATCAACGCCAGGTCAAAAGAAGAAAAAAATGCAGTGGTCTCAGTGCTCAACGAATTTTTTACCCTCACTGATGATGGCTGGAGACAAGAGCGCTGTGATCATGAAATTGCCCGCTTTAAAGATAAGCAACTCAAAGCCAGGCGGAGCGCAGAAGGGAGATGGCAATCATTTCCATCGGATGAATCTCAGCCAGAAACGACCCCTAATAATGGATGCGAACGCAATGCGATCGCAATGCGAACGCATTGCTCACCAGACACCAAACACCAGTCACCAGTAACCAATCTCCATACACCAGGCAAACAAAACAATGGGGGTGAAAAGGAAAAAATTCCCCAAGAGCCAACAACGCCATCCGATGAAGAAAAAGTTTTTCAGGGGCGTATCGAAAAATATAAAAGCTTTGCAGCCATGATCAGCAAGGAGGGCAGGGCTATAGCCGTAGATGACTACCGCATACGGGATATCGTCAATCTCGGAGTAACGGAAGCTGAGGTGGCAGAGGCCATCGCCACGGCAAAGGAAACCCGAATGAAAGTCTCAAACCCAACCCCGATCAATGCGGGCTATGTATTGGCAATACTCAAAGGGACGCGCAAAAAACTAGAATCCGCCAAAGCGGATGAGGACGCTTGGTGGAAAACCAATGAGGGCATAGATACCAAAGGCAGGGAGCTGGCGATGAAGGCCCAAGGCTCCGAAAGCTACGAATCATTCAAAACCCGAATCTTTGCTGAACTACGTAAACGCCAGGAAGCGATGGAGAAGCCCAATGCAAACTAATCAACCCATTGCGGGCGTCATTGATCGCCTAGACATGGAAGACTTTCCCATTGGATCAAAAGTGAAGACCCCAAGTGGGCGCGTAGGTACCGTGGTCAAACATCGTGGAGCCCAAAGCCGCCATGACTTATTCCAAAGAATCATCATCGAGTTTGATGAACCTCTTGGAGACTCGGTAGCGCTGCAACCTCATCTTTTACGGTTGATCTAGATCTCATGATTGAAAACAATC
>JACCDH011065820.1_pt1 | contig 25652 bp, 48 predicted proteins | sample 7442481 | NCBI WGS metagenome assembly JACCDH01 (sample SAMN15323433, study PRJNA562643) | freshwater metagenome | isolation source: river surface water | place: USA:Blue River Watershed | collected 2017-08-15 | reverse complement strand
ATCATTACTATCTACTAACATGGAACACTCAAAAAAATTCTAAAATTATTTCTTATATTATGTATGCTTTTTATCAAGATGGTGGAAAGAACGGCTGTGTTATGACACGAGATAAAGCGTTCTATATCGATGGAGGAACAATATAAAATTGAAATTTTTTTCTTCTCTACAAAAGAAGAAAAATGTCAAGAAAATATGTAGCTACGAGTGCATACGCCAAATATAAATATTGGTGTAACAATAACATAAATAAACGAAAACATGAGTTACCGAATTATTTTATTGGAAACAGAATCCTTTATGAAATGTATTTTGATAATGGGAATAATTTTAAAATATTTTCATCTCAATATCATCTCTATCCTACCCCATATGAAGCACAAACTAAATATTATAGTATATACTACGATGGAGACTCTACTATTTTACGTAAGCAGCCATCCTCCTTAAATTTTTTTAAAAAAATGAAAAATTTTTTTTCCTCCAATTTTAAGAAAATGTCTGCTACAACAACTGCTTCAGCTCAAAACGACGAACGCCGCGACCAAGCTGATGCTTCTTCCCGCGATAATCCGCCTCCAGTACCTGTTCCTAACTTCGAACAGTTCTATGAAGTGAATGATTACAAAGACATGATGGCTGATGCGTACGAGAAATACACAAATCACAATCAGTCTCTAAAAGATGGTCTCATCGAGAACTTCGGAGAGACATGGATGAAAGATCTATCACCAGAGAAGAAGGAACTCTTCGAACGTGCAGAGCAGTTCCTCGCTATGTGTTCGTTTGACCACGTTCCCCACAAGACTGACAAGCTTCCCATCTCAGAACATGAGGTAATGTATCTTAACGATTTCCGTGTTGAGTTCTGGTGGCGTTGGATTCATGATGCAGATTTCAAAATGGAAGATGGCAAGCGTGTTTGGAACAATGGAGATATGGATGAGTTCTTTGAGGCAACTGGGCGTTGGGATGAGCCAGTTGTAATGACGTGGCTGAAGAAAGGACGCACCGACCCTGTTTACAATGAGCGTGTTCTCTTCCTCGTCGAGAACATGATTCGTCGTGGGCGCTTCCAAGGTGATTATGACACGTACGAGTATATCGTAGCGTACGCAATCAAGTATGGGTCGTTCGATTCTCTTCTCGCTATCCTACACGCCCTCTACAACTGTGGTGTTCCTGAGGTTGGTCAGCTTATCGATGAGAACTTCGATGTCTACACAATCTTCGCAGCACAGTATCTTAACCTCAACGCCATCCGTCTCATTGAGACTCACTACCAGTATGCCCTTCACAACACACATATCGATTGGGAGTTCGTCCTTATGTGCGCATGCATGATGCCATCCGATCAGGAGAACGGAACGCTTGATTACATCTACTCGAAGATGCCCGAGGCTGCTCGTTGCATGATGATCAACCCTGTTCAGCTCATGCATCATCGCGCGTGGGGACGTCTCGCGCAGCTGCGTAAGCTCGGAAAGAAACACAATCGGTGGAACATCACGGAAGAACAGATTCGAACTCGTATGTTCGAAGTCGAGAAAGACAACATGGAGTGGCGACGGAAATGTGCAGAAGCTATGGGATATACGTATGATTCAACTACAGATACTCTAACACCTGTTCCTGATGTTGTTGAAGCTACAGCGTAAAAAATGAATAATTTTCTTTTTATCAAAAAAGAAAAAGATGAGTAAAGATATGTGTGTTAATTTAGATTGTTGTGATGAAGAACGTCATTTGAGAGTGACATTTAATGAGTTGCCACAAGTTGGTGGTGCTTCTATCGATGTTTTCCTACTGCCACCGCCACTCGAATCAACTGCGGCATTTCAAATCATAAAACTTGGTTCCATTCATATTTTTGGTCATCGGGAAGAAGAAACTGATGATTATGTGAACCATTCACATACAACAAGATCTATATTCATCGATCATGTTCTTCGTAAGTTTCATATTCCGTGGACTGACTCTGAAAATGGACTAGAGGAAATTCGAAGTCGTTTGCAACTTGTGATAAGAACACCACAGAATCCATTGGGAATTCCGTTTTCTTTTTCTGGTATTATTTCTGTTGATACAATTATTTTTCGTAAAAAATGAATAATTTTCTTTTTACCAAAAAAGAAAAACATGAGTAGAAGAATTATACAAGAAACTTACAGAAACGTGTATTGGGAAAATAGAAGAAAACATAGCATGCATATTGCTATTCACACCAATACACTCCTTGATTCAAAGATGTTTATATTTCAAAATAAAATAAATGTAAATTTAATCGCAGGAGTTGATATTTATAAATGTGCAGACCGAGATGCACGTTCGAAAGTTATATTCGAACGTAAAAATACAGAAACATCAAAGATAATTCATTTTCGAGCAGATGGTTCATTAGGATATTGGTCGAAATGAAAATATTTTTTTCTTTGAATATATAACAAAAAATGAGTAAGAAGGTAAAATTGGGAAATAGTTATGCATGGGAAGATGGTAATACATTTTTATACAGAAAACATGAGATGCCTCGTTCTATTTCTGTTGGTGAAGTATTTTTATTTAAAAGTTTTGCATTTTCAACTAAGAGTTGTTCAGCAGGTATTGTTATTACCTTTGATCATTCTAATTTCAATTTAATATTGATGAAAGATAAAACAGTTTATCATTATTATCCAAATGGTGAAGTACACATTTATCCGAATAAAAATTGAATTATTTTTCTTCTTTGAAAATAGTAGAAAAATAGTACATAATGAGGGTAATAATATATGGAAAAGAATAGATGGATGGAACGGTCGAAAACATGGAATGCCTGCCAGTATTTATAAAATTAATGATTTGGTTTCATTTAGTATTATAACAGGTCATGATATATACGAAATATCTATTATGAAAAAAGCTGATAATCATCGATTAATAATTTATGAAAATAGAACAGATATTCCGTCAATTATTCATTTTTTATCGTGTGGTCATATATTAAAATGAATTAAATTTTTCTTTTGTAAAAAAGGGAAATGTCTATACGTTTCAAGCATAGATTCCAAACGTATTGGTATAATAAGAATGATGATATGATAAAGAGATTTAGTAGGAAACATAACATGCCTAATGTAATATGTTTTCTTGATAATCATAATATGTTAGTTGGAATGAATAGTTGCGAAGAAATACAATCAACCGTTACTAATTCTGGAATAAAATGTATGCGTATATGTAATAAACATTATGTATTACATACTGACGGTGTCATGTTTAAAAAATGAATAATTTTCTTCTTTGGAAATAGAAGAAAAATGAGTAGAAAAATTATCAAGAACGATGGTGAATATAAAGAAATTCGATGGGAAGTTAAGAGAAAACATCACATGCCTATTATTATATCCATCAATTCTCCACTAACCACAACTTTTACGTTCAATTTTAAGATAAACATGTCAAATGATATTTATAAAAGTTTTAATCAACAACATTCTTCTGCAAATTTTTCTTATGATAGAAACGGATACATTAATAAACAGTTTTATATTAACGCAGATGGAACCGTTTTAAAATGGGAAAAATGAATTATTTTTCTTTTCGTAAGAAAAGAAAAATGCCCCTCTTTTCTGTTGACAAATTTGAAAAATACCTTAAGAATGTTGATAGAGTACAGATAATTAATATGTATGACTCTCTTCTATCTGAACAGCAGTATGAGTCTATTTTCTATATGTTTTTTTCAATCGTATCAAACGGAGATGAGAAACTAATAATTATGTTTATTGAACGAATAGATGAATGGAGAAACAATGTTTCTAAAACAGACATACTAAATTATGCTGTAGTGTATGCTACAAAATCTGCAAATTTTTCCACGCTGCTTCTTCTTGAAAAACATGGAGCTGACCTTACGACGAAGCACGAATTCCCTTTTCGTTATTTCGCATGCCACGGACATATAAAGGCGACAGAATATCTTCTTTCCAAAGGAGTATCTAAAGATTCTATTCAGAATGCAAAATTTAATGCTTCTGTCTATCGTAAAAATAAAATTCTTAACGTTATAAACAATGTGATTTAAAAATGAATTATTTTTCTTCTTTACATTAAGAAGAAAACATGTCACGTAAAAGTATTAACGACGGAGAAGGTGGAGCGGTGATTGTTCTATGGAATATGGGTGGCAATGTTGTTAAACGAAAACATGATATGCCTCATTATATTGAACATTTAATATACGAAACTCTTGATACGTTCTTTTTCAAAAATAGAACAGAAATATTTCAGAATTATCGTCTCAGTGAACAGCATAATCCAATCAAAATATGTATGAGAAAAAATGGAAAATATATATTGGCAGATGGAACAAAATGAATTATTTTTCTTCTTATAGAAAGAAGAAAGTATGTCAACGAAAACTATTAATTCTTATACTAGGTCTTGGAAAAATGAAAGAGATTATTTTAGGAAACATGGTATGCCCGTGATAAGTGGAAAACACAAATCTCAACATACTTTCAATACTGGTAGTTTTATTTCAAAAAACTATATATACAGTTATACTAAGAATCGTAGGATACATTTTTATATTGATGGTAAGATGTATATTGGAATATTATAAAATGAATTATTTTTCTCCTTATAGAAAGAAGAAAATATGTCATCAAAAACTGTTCTCACTTATGTTAGGTCTTGGAAAAATGGAAAGCTTCCTTTTAGGAAGCACAACATGCCCATAGCAAGTAGCAGGAATAGACATTCCTATATTTTTATAAATTACACCTGTATTTCCAAAACATATATTTCTGTTCGTTTTAATAGCAATAAGAACGTATATTTTTATATTAGCGGAGAAGTTTATATAGAAAATGTAAGGTAGCTACACCCCTCTATTTATTAATTTTGCTAACGTATCCTTGGAGAATTTCTTGTGAAACCGTTTTACAAAATTTCTCTTAAATTCATCTTCAGTTTCAAATATTGTTGTTGAAAAAGCATATAATATATTTACTAAATCACTACTATTATAAATTGCACACACATCTTGATTAACACAGAAACATGCATGTTTTTGGAATTTAACAAGGAACGCTTTTATTAAATCACTATCATCTCGTGTATTCCACCATCCTCTATTATTATGTTTTTCTAAATGATAAAGCATATCTATGAGAGGAATTCTAATCATTTCGTTCTTGTCTATTCCAAAAAACATATTTTTGCAAATAAAATGAAACATGTTCAACGTTCCGTAAGATAATGTATAAAATAATAGGGATTTCATATCAAATGGAACTGTTCCACCCATTCCTTCTTCTTCCTCTCTCCCTAAAAGAAGATATTTTACATTCTGTTGATTATCCTTAAGAATGGCTATTTGAATAATATTTAAATAAACATTCTCATCTTCAATTCCTTCAGGACAACAAATATTATAAATATCTTTCGCTTCCGCCATCGATATATTACGATTTGTTATTATTTTATCCATTTTATTTTTTATGAACGTAAAGAATAATTTCATTTTTTATTTCCTCTTAAATAAATGACATTAGCGCAAAACGAATTTTATTCTGTTGCAGAAGGGCGTAAAGTGAAAGCGAGTCCAGGGTCTGTTCGTCACGTAAAGAAGAACGGAAGACATATGTTATGTGCGAAACACAACGGACATAAACTATGCAAATTTATTTCTGCACACAAATTTGGCTTTGCTTCAAGAAGCAGAAGTGGAAGTAGACGCAAATCTCGCCGTTCTCGTAAATCGAGACGTTCACGCAAGTCTCGCAAGTCTCGTAAATCTCGCAAGTCTCGCAAGTCTCGCAAGTCTCGCAAGTCTCGCAAGTCTCGCAAGTCTCGCAAGTCTCGCAAGTCTCGTAAATCAAGACGCTCACGCAAGTCTCGCAAGTCTCGTAAATCAAGACGTTCTCGCAAATCAAGACGTTCTCGCAAATCAAGACGTTCTCGTAAGTCTCGTAAATCACGTAAATCAAGACGCTCTCGTATGTCTCGCCGTTAATCGGCCATATAATTTTAAAATAAAATTATATTCTACATAATCACATAGTTCCCCATTTCTGGAGAATATTCTCCCGTTGTTTTTTCAACATCGATTTCAGATTCAGGGTCTTCAATTCTTGACACAAAAATCTTCAGTTTATCATCATCTCCTTCGCGAAGAATTTTTGTAAGAACGTCATCGAATAAATTGCTCTGCGATTGCTCAAATTCAATAAAAGAGCGATACTCTACCCATACAGAAGCACATTCATCTTCAATAGTAAACAGAAGCTTTACGTAAAGCATTTTTTTAAGAAAATGAATTTTTAAATTTTCATTTTTAAAAGAAAAGATGAAGATATATACCAAAACTGGAGACAACGGAACCACAGGGCTTTTTGATGGAACACGTGTTTCAAAATCTAACGAAATCTTCGATGTTTTAGGAACACTCGATGAACTGTCTGCGCACATAGGAATGCTATGCGCTTTAGAAGAAAAAAATGACACATTAAAAATATTTTTAAGAACGATTCAGAGACACCTTCTTGATATCGGTAGCGTAATCGCAACGCCTACGAAAAAAGATATGTCAAAATATAATATAACAGAAGAAGACATTAAAAATATTGAGATCGATATTGATAGAATGGAGGCTGACAATGCTCCATTAACTAAATTTATTCTTGCAGGTGTAAATAAATCAGATTCTCAATCTCATATATGCAGAGCTGTCTGTAGACGATTAGAACGAGAGATGATACGCTATTCTATTGATTCCGAGAGAGACTTCCCGCTTCTCATAAAATACATTAATCGTCTAAGTGATTACTTCTTCGTTCTTTCTAGAAATTTATCAGGATGTGAAGAGGAAGAACGATAAAAATGAAAAATATTATTTCTATTATAAGAATGATAAATGTCGAAAAAGATACGAGATGATTTTTCCCGTGGGTATGACATTTATTTTGTAAATCCTTCTTCAGGTTTATTTCAACGAAAACATGGAATGCCTACACATGAAGAGATTGATCAACAATCTCATACACCGTACAAAAGGTTCGAGTGGAAAAAGAATCATTATTTCCCAATTGAATGTTTTCTAAATCGGGACAGGTATAAAACCCTTATTGGATTTAGGTTAGATAAAAATCGATGTTTTACGTTTGGTGGAAAACATTGTATATGAAAGAAAATGAATATTTTTTTCTTTTTCCAAAAAAGAAAAATGTCCACGAAGTATAGACGTTATGGATATAAAGACATTATATTTGAAAATGCAGACGGAAACCCCTATAGAAAACATAATATGCCTATTCTTATATCGCATACCAAAAGATATGTATTTACTTTCAAAGGAAGTAATGTTCCTTTTTATTATAAAAATATAAACAATGATTCCGTTTGCGATACATATGATATAATAAAAAATACCCCAATATATGTTTTCAAACGTTAAAATGTCTATACATAACTCCGAACGAGCAGATTGCTAAAAAGTTTCCTCCAAGTGAGATGAAGGATGATAATCTGTTTAATTGACATTCTTTAGGCATTTTATCAATTTCAGCTAACGCTGCCCCAGCTAATGCTAATAATATTCCGCATAATAAAAAAGCTATCATAGCTATATACTTATTTTTCCCCTGTACTTCTGCACACTTCTCATTCTTCTTAACACATACAGCGAAAATTATTCCAGCAATGAACATTGTAAAAGAGAGAGCTGATATGGCTGTTGTAGCTATACTTAATCCTTCTATTTGACAACTATTAGTTATCTGATTCGTTAAATCCATTGCGTAAATAAAATTTCCAAGCCCTACCACCGATAAAATTACTGGAGGGAGAATATTCATTGTGGATGACATTTTATTTATCTATTTTCTTTTTATTCAAAAGAAAATTTAACATTAGCACAATGTAACATTATGTGTGATGTTAACGTCTGTCGTATTGCGATGTTATGTCACAATGGCATGGAAGAACAACGGAACATGCGTTTTGAAAGCAATGTTCAGGTGGTGGTAATGGTACCCCTTTCGGAGCACCCGAATAACATTCATTATTCACAATTCTCCATCCAGCTTCTCTCTCCATAACAATCGGAAGATGAGAACGGTAGTCTCCTCTATAAAATCTTGAATATGGATGATGATCCATATCAGTTGTGACAGATGCAGCTCCTTGCCATGTGCCATAAAAAGGTGTGCTACTCTGTTTTCTCGCTATCATTCTTCTAACGTTTTCTATGTTATTTTCGTTAATGTGTGGTGTAATATTTCCGAGAATATTATTCGACATTTCTTCTCTCAAAGAAAAAATGAAATTTCTTTTTGAATCAATTAAAAGAAATGGACAGAGCAGAAAGGGCGTCACAATATTTAAAAACTAAAACATCTTTAGGAACTAAAACATCTTTAGGAACTAAAACATCTTTAGGAATTTTAAAAAACAACGTTATATTCATTCTCGCCCTTCAGAATTTTAGATTCTATGTTGGAGAATATTTTCTTGAAGAGATTGAAACGAATGTCTATTCGTTTCAATCTGTTAAAATGCGTCAAGAAGCTGGAACAATAGAAGGTAGTAAGAATAAAATTGCTGAAATTGTCAAAGATATTGAATACGTTAGAATGAATTCTCCGTATGCTATTATTGAAGTATGCACGAATGCGGACATTGATGATTACGTCATTCTGTATATGAAAAAATTCGGGTGGAAGAACGTAAGAGGCGGAACATGGAAAGACATAGTTTTGCTTTCTCCTCCTCAACAACTTCTTCCATCTACATCAATGGAAGTAGAAAAATGTTTTCGTTGCGGAAGAACTACACACTTACCAGAAGACTGTTCTGAAATATTTGACCAATACGGAATAGGATTGACAAACAGATGTGTTCGTTGCGGAGAATATGGGCATATTTATCCTGAAGGAAAATGTACTCCCAAAAAGCGTCTTTCTTCAGGATAAATATGCTCCTGAAGGAAAATGTACCCCCAAAAAGCGTCTTTTTTCAGAATAAATCAAATAATTTTTTATATTTTTATAATATAAAATGCCTGTTATTGGTGTAGCTTCCTCGTCTATACTGATTATTGCGTCGTCTGTCTTCACGTTAGGACATCTGTTTTATCTTGGAATAAAGGAACAGAATTACAGCACTTCTAAATCCAATTTAGCTCCGATATTAGGATTACTCTGTGCAATATTAGGATTATTAGCATCCATATATTCTTTATTTGAGCTTAACGACATTAATAAATTATTATTTTTATATTTTATTATTGTTTCGATTCTTAACATAGTTGTCTCAGTTAATATGCTTAAAAAGAAACAGATCAAGGCTTCATTAGCTTACACAACTATCGTAGCTGATATTATTCCAGTTATAATTGCAGTGTTGGTGGGATTATATCTTTTAATAGAAGGTGGTGGAGGAGGGTTATAATAAATTTTAAAAATAATGTTTATAATAAATGGCTCCTCCGAAATGGATAAGTATGAACACATTAGGTGGATTGGCTGTAATAGCAGTTATAGCTGGAATCATTGTAGCAATAAAAATGTCTCGGAAAGAGAAACAATAATTTTTAAATTTAAAAATTATTCGGAAAATAATATAGGTGTTCCATCTAATGTTGTAGAAAAAAGTGATTTATTATACTGTTCTTTTAATAATTTTTTATGTTGTTTTAATATTAATCGATGTTCGTTAGTTTTAAAATGTGCATATAAATAGTAATGGTATTCATCACAAATATCACAATGTTCCAGAGTAGGAGTTAAAATTTCTTTAGCTTTTAGAGATTTTATTTGATTAATATAAACTTCAACAACTTGTAAAAAATCGTTAGATAATAAATCTTCGTTCGAGAAATTATATTCTACAGATTCTTGAGTGTATATAATATATTTATTTTCTGATATATAAAATGCATAGAGTGGTATTAACGATTTTATACAAAGAGATAAATAATGAGATAAAATATTATTGATATTACCAATACATAAATATGATATTGAAAGAAATGAATCGTTTGAGTTTAATACGGAAATAACTTTTTTAGTATCTATAAATAATCTATTAAAAAAGTTATCTTTAAATATGCGATATTTTGTAGGCATAAAATGTTGTTTTCCCTGAAGTTCAATTCTTATATGATGTAAATTATATATTATAAAAAAATCATACGGTAAATGTCTTATATTTTTACAATCTTCAATTTTTTTCTGTGATTCAAACATAATATTATTTTTTTCAAAAAATGAAATAGTTTCTTGTTCCAATTTGTAGTTTTTACATTTTGGACATCCAGAATTTAAAGATCCTGTTCTACTTCTAACCGCTGCTTCCCAACGATGTCTATTATTCTTAGAACATTTCCACCATACTTTTTCATGACTCAATGGTGCATATGTTTTCAAATCTCTATTTGTTTTAAAATCCCATTCCTCTAATAATTGTTTTGTTATAGTAGAGAATAGTGTATTGCAACCATCAATTAAACAAAATTTTTTTCCAGCACATAATGGGCAATCATTTTTTTGAACACCAGTTCTATGACATATAGATGTTTCCCATTCATGACATTTAAAATTCGTGTTTTTACATCTCCATATAACTTTTTTTTTACTACCCAATGAATATTCTTTCATACTTTTTTTATTTTTTTCACTCCATTCTTCGCGTAATTCTGGACATTTCGCCCAAAGACTATTACATCCACAAACACATATGATTTTATTGACGCAAAACGGACAATTACGTATTCGGGTACCAGTTCTATTTGCTATAGTTGATTCCCATCTATGATGATTATGAATATCTTCTTCTTTATTGTCACATATAAACCATACTTTTTTTTTACTTCCTCTAGTATATGCAGATGGCGGAAGTTTATTCCGGCCAAAATCCCACTGAAGTTTCAATTTAGGATATTCATCTATCCACGATTTCTCAGATTTATATTTTATTATGATTTCATCTGAATTTTTTTCAAAAATTAATTGAGATGGTATTTTATCATCTTTCTCTGATGTAAAAAGATTTTTTAGTTGATTCTTTTCGAATTTTATCGACATTTTCTTGACATAAATAGTTTTTATTTTTTCATTTTCTATATTTTTCTAAAATATAGATGATTCGTATGTTTATGGGAAAGAAGTGACAACTGGGCTACGCATTGAGTCAAGCATTGACGTTTTGTATTGTGGAACCATATTGACGTCGCTAAGATTAACTCCACCCACAGTTGTCTTGGCACCTCCTGAAGCAACATTAACAAGCGCCGCAAGAGCCTGTGAAGTGTCGTTCGAAACGCCGCCAAGAACATTCATGGCTCCTGGGTTGAGAGAGATATTCACGCGAGGATATACATTGAACCATCCTTGTCCGCAAGACGGTGTATCAGGGACGATGGGTAAATCGCCGCGGATAAAATCGCCTGCAGCATACAATCTATCCTTCGGCTGAGAATACATGTATCTCTGCATCATAACCTCTTGCCCTGACTGTCCTTCAGAATTCATCGTGTCCATTGTACCGATTGGAAGAGCGTTTACACCGGCATTCACAGAATCAGTCATTGAATTTTCAATTGAAGAAACAGTCATGGCGTTCATCTGATTATTCCAGTTTGAAGGTGGTTGAGCTGCCGCATTACATCCTTGAGGAACGTAAGATTCCTCAAACATATTTGTGTAATTTTCAGTCCCTAAAGGATTTTTAGGGATGCCAGACATAGATTGTGGAGGTGGGTTGTATCTTAAGAATGTTCCGATTCCTTGCGAGATTCCCATTCTTGGAGAAAGCATAGATTGGAAGCTTGGGACAGAAACAAAATCATGTTGCTGTTGAACTCCAACGAGTGTTCCCTGAACTGCACTTACATGTCCGTTAGGTTTAACTACTTCAGGGGTAGCCCATGATGCGAGCTGTATTCCACCCCAAAATCCCTCTTTTGTTTGAGTAAGACCAGCTGAATTGAATAACGATAATACAAGCGCTACAATCGCTGTCAGAATAATAAGTTTGATATTCATTTTATTAAAGCTACAATATATTTTTTTCTTCAAGAAAAAATATTCTCTCTCAAAATTTTGTTTTAAGAGTTTGCATGGAAAATCGGGAAATTAATACATTATTTACATTGGACAGAAAAATAGTATTAACGTCTTGAGAGAAAATCAAGACGTTAACGTCTTGAAAGAAAATTAATATGTCAACATCTTGAGAGGGTAGTATTAACGTCTTGATTTTCTTCCACGTTTCTTCTCACCTGAATAGCATGAGAATAGAGAAACTAAAAAGAGAATGAGGAAGGCTATCCATAGAACGAACATCACTAATATACCCGCTCCTAGCCATTTGTTCTCTCTGCACATCATTCCATCATCAGACATATCTCCTTTGATACATACTCCATTATTCCATATTCCACAGCAATTCTTTCCTTTGGCAGCACAATCCATAGAATACATGTTACATTTCATTTCATTATTAGCTCTTTCCACCGTATCTTTCTGTGCAAGCAGCACCAACCCAACAGATGAGAGGAGAAGGCCGACTAAATAAAGTATCGGACGCATATTCATTTTGGATTTTTTCATTTTATTTATAGAAGAAAATATTTAGATTTTTTTCTTTGTAACGCAAAGAGAAATATTTGATAAAAATGAGAGCCCTATCCATTGGATAGGGCTCTCATAACACATGGGAATGCCCTATTCAATGAATAGGGCTCTCATAATCGGAGTCGCACCGATTGCCTAGCGATGTGAGGTCGCCCGCTCTACTGTTGAGCTATACGAGAACAATGATTTTAAAATAATTGTTATATATTTTACAAAATATATACGCCCCTACCGAGAATCGAACTCGGAACTTAAGCTTAGAAGGCTTGTGTTATTCCATTTAACTATAGGGGCTATATTTTATAAATATAGCTATGCTTGTGCGGGGAATCGAACACCGATCTCTACATTGGAAGTGTAGAATTCTACCATTGAACTACACAAGCTTTATTTATATAAATAAAGCTTAAGGTCTTGATGGGACTCGAACCCACATGTGCTTGCGCACACAAGTTTAGCAAACTTGCGCGTCTAACCAATTTCGCCACAAGACCAATATTTTAAAAATATTGGTTATATATTAAATTTATCTCTAACTTTATTTCGTTAGAGCCTTATCCAAAAGATAAGGCTCATACATCGAGAAAGCGAAACTTTCGAGATGATTTTTGTGAGCGAAGCGAACAAAAATACCACGGGTTGTAGTGATACCACGGGTCGGATTCGAACCGACGAACCTTACGGGGCACATCTTAAGTGTGCTGGGTTTAGCCTCTCCCCAACCGTGGTTATTTCCTCTGGAAATAACAATCCGTGGTGATATTCTATGAATATCACAAATTCCCTCTATCAAAGAACGAGAGAGAGAAGCTCTCGTGTTCATTTTTTTAGGAACGAAGCGACTAAAAAATACTCACGGCGGGGTTTGAACCCGCGACCTGTCGTTGATAAGACGACTGCTCTAACCAGCTGAGCTACGCGAGCTATATCTGTTAGATATAGCTTTTATTATACACCTCTTTCTTTTAACCTAGCTACTTTTTTTTTCCTTTGGCAAGAAAAAAAATTTTTCATTTTTTTGTAGAAATCAATTTTTCATCATTCAGCCTTTTTCTCTTCATTCTTAATAATATTCGTCGTTTCTTCAATAATATCTGTGAGAGCTGCGGAAGGGGAAAGGCTGTTTGAAGGTGTAGCGCCCCCTCCCATTCCTTCTTCCATAGAATCCATCATCTTATTCATCATCATCAACATTTTTTCTGCCTGAGGGTCTCCTTTCATACTTCCACTCATGTCATTCACCATTCCTTTAATCCCGCCAAACAATTTCTTTGTATCAAGATTTCCAGATTGAAGACCTGTAATAAGTTCTGTAAGCATTCCATTACTCATCATATTATTAAGAGCGTCCATTGGGGAAGATGCGTCGTTCCCTCCAGAATTAATAAGAGAATTAAGAAGAGACATTTCTTTTCCGTCATCAAGAGATTTCTCCATTTCTGCAAACTCTTTTTCTAAAACAGCTTTCGCACCTGAAGATGGGTCAAACAGTGCCAATAAACATAATAAATGTTGCCATATTGATGCGAACACCTCTCTGTCTTCTCCTTTTGTTTCAAAAATAGATTTCATATCAATAAAAACTTTTTCTGAATAAATAATTTTTGATGGAGAAAAAGTAGGAGACTTATTTAAGATATTCTCTTTATTTTCCATGCAGAAAAATCTAAATGCGTTGTTATGCTTCTCAATTACAGTTGTATGACTAACTGTAGTTTTTTCTAAAAGTGTGTGGTATAGACGTAGAGACTTTTGTTGTTTTCCGAAAACAGTGCTTAAAGCGTTAACACAATCAGATACAGCTTTAAAGATTACAAGAGACGTCATTTATTTTATTCAAACGTAAATTTGTTTAGATAGAATTTGTTTTTCGAAAAACAAATTAATTGTCAGTATCGGAAGATGACTCAATAGATACAATACTGTCTTCTTCTTCAGAAGATTCTCCATCAGATTTTTCAAGACCAAGTGACTTATGAATCGGATTAACTACCTTTTCCTCCTCATCTTCTGATGAGGAATCATCTTCATCCTCCTCTTTAGACACTAGTAGTTTTCCCTTTTTTACAGGGGGCGCCTCCTCGTCAGAAGATACTTTTTTTGTTATTGTCTTCCTAGCAACTACTTGTGAGGTGGGCTGTTTTGATGATGGAGGGATATGTGTCACATCTTCCTCGTCTGAAGAATCATCATCAGATACTACAGGGTTTCTTACAGGCTCAGATGGTTTCTTTGCAGATGGTTTCTTCTCAGGCTCAGGTTTCTTCTCAGGTTCAGATTTCTTCTCAGGTTCAGATGGTTTCTTTGCAGATGGTTTCTTCTCAGGTTCAGATTTCTTCGTAGGAACAGGGGGCATAGATTCATCATCAGAATCATCTGATGAATCATCTGATGAATCATCAGGTTTATCTGTCTCCTCTGTTGATATCTGTTTTTTAATATTCGTATCACGTTCCCACTTTGAAGGATTCTTTACAGCTTCAAGAAGTACCATAAACTTATATTGTTTTGCAGTTTGAAAATCTGTATCATCCAGTTTTTCTACTTTACATTTTGGATCTTTAGAGTTTTTAAGAATACCAACTACATAATGATCTGTTTGCCCTTTCATCACAAGACCAGTTCCATTATGATAATATACTCCTGTAGGATGATTAGTAATAAAATTCATCGAACCAGCAACTTTTGGCGTACCTCCCTTTGCAGGAGAGGAAGAACCTCCTTCTTCTTTCTTGTGAGCTGAGCAATATTCACCAGTCGTTGTTTTCTTACCACATTTTTCTCCCGATTTCTGTCCGCGTTTGAAAACATATTTGCATGCACCACCAGTTGCAGATGTTTTTGACTGATAAGAATTAAGAATTGCATCTATCTCATCATCTGAATTAGCTGCAGAAGCCTTCGACGTCTTTGATACCGAAGAAGTTTTCGATACTGAAGGTTTTTTTGTTGGAGCTTTTTCATCTGAAGCGGGAGAATGCTTATTCCAGATTTCACGTAGAACAGCGACTTCAGTATCAGGATACCTCTTGTGAACTAGAGTAAAATATTTCTCCATTACTTCGTCAACAGTAGAAAATAGAGATGCTGCCATTTTTCTTCTTTTTGTAAATTTTTATTTTTTTCATTTTTTCATTTTTATAGAATAAAAGAATGGCTGATAGCGGATTGATTATATTAATTGTTATTATTCTTGCAATCATCGTAACAGCATGTGTTTTATTATTCTATTGTAAAGCTCGACCATCTTCTCTCAATAAATGGCTTAACAAAATAAAGAATTGCGATGGAGGAGGTGATTCATCACCCCCCTCTCCAACACCAACACCTCCTTCCCCATCTCCTTCCCCAACACCTCCTTCTCCAACACCAACAAAATGTGTTCCTAAACCATGCACGAATTTCTGTGGAGATGATGGGTGCGGAGGGAAATGCTCATGTTCAACATCTCAAAAATGTGTGAACAGCACTTGTGTATCAAACGATATTCCTCTTTGTGATTCATCAGGTTTAGGAAACACGAGTATGTTTGCAGACGTTTGTCAAAACTGCAGAGGATGTGTTTTGCAGAACGCAATTCCTGACCCTAACGGTAGTATGTATCCAGTAGATGGAACTGTTCACTGCGATTCATGCGCGACTAACCCAATGAATACAAATATTGATAAAATAGGGATTGGAACGTTCGGCCACAATAAATTCAAAGTAGTGTACGATGCTCTTTCTCACAATCTTAAAGCTGTTCTTGACCCTTATGCAAACGTAAAATGTAATATAGCTTTGGACTGCTCGAGATGGGACGGTACAGGAAGAGGTGATTGTATGTCAGGTGTATGCAAATAAACATGTTAAATAAATAAGAGGATGAACAAATGATGCGTGTAATCGAAAACAGCGGATTATATACAAAATATAGATTCACTATTCCGTATAATATGTATCTTAAAAAATTTATACAGAAATTTAGAGATGTTATGTCAATTGAAGGAGAATCTGATATTATTGACGGAGATTTTTTCAAACATGTTGTTCGTTTTGACAAAACAGCGGCAAAAGATGCTATTTATTTTTGCAATCGTGCTGATATGGACGAACAAGAATCTGGATGTCCTTGCTGCGGAGAAGCACACGATACTAAATTATTAAGAGGGGTTATCTTTATTAAAAAAGGAATTATCATTCCTCTCATCTGTTTAAAATATTTTTCTGATAATATCAAAGCAGAAGATGTGGATGAAGAATTTAGAATAAATTGGAAAGAGATACCACACACAATTACTAGAGATACGTTTCTTCGCACAAAAGAATTTATGGAAGGAGAATTTATGGAAGAAGAAAATGAATAATTTTTCTTCTTTTTCAAAAGAAGAAAATGACGACTCGAATAGTACATGGAAAATCCCCACATTGGATTAACGATACAGGACACCGTTATAGGAAGCATGGCATGCCAACGGTAGTTTTTTCTCTTTATGATATGTGGTGGAGAGATTGGGCAGAAAAAACATCTGTATATGTAGCTGGAATTACTTATTCGAAACGTGAATCGCGTATTGAATTTGGAAGGAATTTTAATAAAAATTTGTATATTGAAAATGATTAATTTTTATTCTTTCTGTAGAGAAGAAAATGTCAAAGAAATGTATTTTTAGAAATGGAAGGTGTTGGAAAGATGTAAATAATGAATTTTACAAAAAACATGAAATGCCTGTTTTTTCAGGATACAAATTTGAATTTAAGCAACATTCTTCAGTAATTTTTTGCATATATCAAGATTTAAGCGATTGGCATCCTCTAATATCTAAATATGCAAAAAATTATTGGTTTCATTATTATAAAAATGATACTGCTGTATTTGTCATGTATAAAAAATGAATAAATTTTCTTCTTTTTGAAAAGAAGAAATGTCGGAACGTGTTAAAATATACACGTATTCATATTGGCTATCAAAGAATAGTCATCGATTTCGAAAACACGGAATGCCTAATGTAATTTTTAATAGGAGTGATATGACGTGGTCAACAGAATCCAATAAACCAACATTCAATTATATATGTGTAATAATTCATTCACCGATTATATCAAAAATAGAAACACGGTTCAATAAACTATATGAAAATGAATAATTTTTATTCTTAATGAAAAGAATAAAAATGTCATATGCAATAAAAATTGGGAATTGTAAAACGTGGACAATAAAAAAAACGGGAATACGTGGAAGAAAGCACGGAATGCCACATATGATTTCACAATTTAGTTATTCTTCATGTGATATATGGACAAAAAATATAGATCAAGATACTTCTGTATATGTTTCCGGAATCTGTTATGATAAAGGAGATTTCATATCAATAGAATTCGGAAAGCCGTTTAAAAAAGAAAATGTTGAAACATTATTTTGAAATTGAAATATTTTCTTCTTACTGTAAAGAATAAAATGTCAAAAAAATGTTATGATAGTTTTGACGCTACACATTGGAAAACCCTAAATAATACATCTATTTACAGAAAGCATGATATGCCTATACAGATTATTTCATCATATATTATTAGATTTTCAAACTGTCATAAAGATATAATGATAGAACCTCGTATGACATATTTCAGTCCATCAATCATACTTCTTTATAGACGTAAAGATTCAATAAAATATGTCGAGTTTTTTAAAGATGGACGTATGTTTGCAAAATGAATAATTTTATTCTTCACGATAAGAATAAAATGATAAAAAAATGTAGATATAGTAAAGGAGATAGACATTGGGTAAAATTAAATAATACATCTATTTACAGAAAGCATGATATGCCTATACAGGTTTCATCTATTATCGTATTTTTAAACAAACGTAAATATGTTAGAATAGAACCTGCTATGAAATATCACCCACCAATTACAGTTATTTATTATAAAGATTCCAAATGTGTTGAGTTTTTTAAAGATGGGTATGTAATAATAAAATGAATAATTTTATTCTTTTTAAAAAGAATAAAAATGTCGAAGAAAACTACTATAACAGGATATACTGCGAGACATGTGTGGGTACGCGAGGAAAAGTATTTTATACAAACAGTCGGTATGGCCACTCTTAAATACGAATATAGAAAACATGAGATGCCAACTATCTGTGCGAAAAATATGATGTATACATCGTTCCATAAACGTTCTTCTAAAAATAATACAACAAGGTCATCATATTTACCGACATTAATTGATAGAGAAACATGTAGGTTAACGTTTAGAAATCATAAATCAAAATTGCAGAATAAAATAACTTTCTGTTTATATTTTCACCCAGACGAAAATGAATAAATTTATTCTTTTATAAAAGAATAAAAATGTCGAGAAAAAAGATAGCAAAAACCTATAATGGAACGGAGATATATTGGTATAGAAAACTAAAAAATGGGATTAGTGTTGAACGGACATGCCGTATAGAATTGTAATAAATAAGCAAACGAATGTTATTGAATCTATTGAAAACAATTCGTTATGTTTTTTCACGGATTCATTCTATAAGAAGGGGGAATGTCATGACATTCTTTTTGAAAATAATGGAGAGATTGCGCGTGTAAGGCATTGAGAAAATTGAAATATTTTTCTTCTTCTTGAAGGAAAGAAATGAGTACGAAACAAATTAGTCAAAAGGTAATAAGGTGGTCAAAAAACAATTCCTTATATAGAAAACATGATATGCCAGCTCGCATAAAAAAACATCTTGGTGACAATCGAATTTCGTGGAAAAATAAACGTGACAGTATGGCTATTAGTTATTATGTTTCATCAGGACTACTCAATCCTGATGAAACTGTCATAAGTATTAAGAAAAATAAAAAAATTGCTATATTATGGAGAGATCGATGGACAGAATATCTCTGCTAAAAATGAATTATTTTTCTTCTTTTGAAGGAAACAAATGTCCTTGAAATGTTCTGATTATACCGGAATGTACTGGATTGATAATAAATTAATGAAAGAAGAACAAAGACTTTCACGCTGTAGGAAACATCGAATGCCTTATCGAGTTACACATACTGGATATTATTTTAAAATCGAGAACAACGGGTTTGTGATAATATCCAACGATTTAGACGATCATTATTCTATGATATCAGAATTTAGAAAAAATTATTATCAACATTATCTTAAAAATGGTAGCGTTCCTCGTTTTAAAAAAAATGAATAAATTTTCTTCTTTTCAAAAAGAAGAAAATATGTCTCATAAAATTTTAAGCAATAGAGGGGGGATATATATGTGGAAGAGAAATCAACAGATGTTTAGAAAGCATGAAATGCCAGTTTCTAAATCTTCGGTAGGTATGGTATGGAACGTCCGTTCTTCTAAAGACTATTATCCTGAACGCTATTATAACTTTTCTCATGGGCAATGTTACGTTTCCATGTATAAGAACAGAGCGTATATTACGTTTTATGATGGTGGAGATATCCTAGTTTTAGAATAATGAATTATTTTTCTTTTTTAGAAAAGAGAAAATGTCGAAGAAAATAATAAACACGTATTCTGGAAATACGGAGGTGTCTTGGATAATAAAAAGAACGCCTATATCAAGTCATATATATAATTCTTTTAAACGAAAACATAATATGCCTTCATGTATAATAAAAAATATGCATCGCATAGAATGGAGAATATTAAAATATTATCATCTTGCGAATTTTGTGTTTCGCCCCTATTATCTTCCTTACGATATCAACTTTAAACAGTTTATTTCACTCAAAGGATGCACTCTTTATCGTAATGGACTTACTGAGATTGACAGATATTAATTAAAATGAAATTATTTTCTTACTTCTACAAAGAAGAAAATGTCTAAACGTGTTAAATATAACGGGATTCGTTCTATAGAGATAGGATGGGTGAATATTAGGAGACATGGAATGCAGACACATGTACTTTATAATAAGAACGGTGGTTCTTTCGAAATAGATTTTGGTAAAAAATTGGAGTGTACAATATCTTCAAAATCTTTCTATTTTAAAAAATATGGACAAGAAACTCTTATATTCGGTGATGATGGGAAGATTAATTATTATCCACCTCGACGAAAAAATTGAATTATTTTTCTTCTCAATTGAAAGAAGAAAATGTCAAAAAAAGAAATAGATAATGGGTATATTTTTTGGAAAGATGTGCATGATGAATTTTATAGAAAACATGAAATGCCTTCTATGTCATGTAGATACTCGGCGTTTGAATGGGATGAATACTGTAAAAATAATATGTCTTTTAATATCATCAGAGTTTGTAACAATACCGAAACGTACCATTCAAGATATCCGATAGTCATGTATAAAATACGTAAAATTAAATATGCTATATGCAAGAATGGAGATATCTACCCATAGATATATCCCTCCATAAATATCCCTCCATAGATACGAATCAAATTCTTTATTTTATAAAGAATTTATTTTGATGCTTTATCCATAGCTTCACTTCTCTCTTTATAAGCTTTGTATATAACAACCATATCTAAAGCTATTGAAAACATTGTTACAACGAGGAGCATCTTACCTACTGTAGCATTGATACTACTCAGTTTAGACGCACATGACATTGTTCTTAAAATATATACCAACAGCATTATATTCCAAACAAGAACCAATAAATAAAAAAGGATTCTCATTATTGGAGATGACTCTTCTTTCGTAGTATCTTTTGTATCACTACATCTTGAAAGCATGAACACGTATAATACAAACATAAAATATGCAGATGTTAAGGCGTATTTTCTATAATTTACATAATACATTCCTACACTGCTATCACATGCTTCATTGTTTCTTAAATAATATATCATACATTGATTATAAAGAATACCAGCCACGAGAAGAGCCTTATCCATTTTTATTAAAGCGTAATAAAAATATTTTTTATATTTTGAATGTTTGTAACACATACGTTTCTTTCTCTTGATACATATCCTTAAAAAAATCTGTAATAAAATATCCTGCAAGAACGAAACATACATCTGTTGGAAATTTTCTAGCCTTGCAGTTTTCTCCTGAAAAGTTATATTTTTTTAATTTAGAAATAAAATTCTTGTATCGCTCTTTATGAATAATACCTGCATGATTCTTTTTCTGCGTTGTTCTTTTTCCTCCAACAAACATCCTTATAACATCCATAGTATCATTATAAAATTCAAAAGGAGGAATAATCATAGGATGTTTATAGTATTCTTTATCTCTATAGTCGGTAGGAATCCCCATTTTTTCTAAATATTTTTCTTGTTTTTCTGATAGATTATTCTGTTGTTTTTTTATTACTTTATCTTTAGTCATATTTACTTCTTCTGTATGTGATGACGAAGAGGAAATTGTACTTCCATCTGTTGTTTTTTCTTCCCATATAATCTCTTTTCCAGTTTTATTTTGTATCGGCCAAAACTTACCTTTCTTAACTATTGCAAATCTACTTCCTAGACGCAACGTATCTATAACATTTTTTGGAAGAACTAAATCTGGATTCATCGACCGTGATAATCCGAAATCATTCAATATGAAAAGCCATCCGTTATTAGGAAGATAGAATGTTTTATCTAATATAGTATATTTCCAACATCCTCCTTTTGGTATTTTAAAGTATAAAATATTTTCAGCCTTAATATCGAAGTTCATTATCTGTGCGTGTGCCTGTGTAGCATGCAAACCTGCCATTATCTGAAATAAACAATTATACATATCTTCTTCCAAAAATTCCTTTTTTGAAAAGAATAACTGCCTTAAGTTTCCATCTGCAACTTCAAGAAGAGATACTATACTACACTTTCTATCAGGAAGAGTTTTACATTCTCCAGTAATAAAACAATCGATTAATAGAGGAAGATTAGGACATACTCCGTTAGTTATTATAGGAGATATTATCCTTTCTAGAAGAATTTTTTCATGATAAGATGTAATCTCTTCGTTATAATTATTTATTCCTTCATCTTTTATTATTCCATATTTTACAGCAAAAGGTAGATTCGTATCCTCCCATCCTATCGCAGAATACACCGTTCCGTAATTTCCTTCACCAATCTTTTTTATCGGATATAACATCTCTTCAATATTCTGTTGAAAAACTTTTTTACTTTTTACAGAAACAAATTGTTTTTTTACAGTTTCGGCGTACAGTTCCCTGTAATTTGTGTTAAGAAGAGATTCTTTCTGATTAAAATATGATAGAAAAATAAAATCTCCTCTATTATCAATATCCTTTATCTTTATCACTCCGTTATAATAATATATACAATCTCCTTTGCTACAATCATATGTTATTGTTTTATCATTCTTTGAAAAATCGATAACTAGATTTTTAAGAGGAATGACGAGAGTTCTACATAAGATTTTAGGTAATGGAACAGATTTAAATTCAACATTAAAAGATGCTGATAATGTCGTTTGAATTCTGTCTATTTTTTTATTATTTTTTATACATTGTAGAATCAATGATTCGCTAATAACGTTCCTAAAAAAATAAATTTTTGTTGGGTCTTGTGTGTCAGTATTTTCAATATCTGAGAGGAAAAACTCTGGCATTTCGTTAAACATAATATTCTTGGTTTTAACAAAATGAAAGAGAAAAATCAATTTTACTATTTAATTTTACTATCCTTTATCTTAAGCATTATTTACCCTGTTTTAGTTTACTACGGGTATGTTAGGCTTGTTAAATTGCATTTAACAGATGTACCTTCATGGGTTTCTTCTTATGGAAAATTATCTAAAGCTGATGAAAAATATAATGTTGTCGTATTTATCAATGTAAAGAAAGGGGATGAAGTTGATGATACAACATTCAAATCCCTTCTCGACCAAACTGTTAGAGTTGATGAAATCAATATTGTATCGAATGGGAGTATTCCAGCACATTTACAAAATTATATGAATCTATGCTACAAAGAGAACGATAATATGAAACATATTATTCAACAATGTAAGAAACAACCTAGAGAGAAAAGAACAAGAATATTAATCGTAAATAATGGAACGGTGTATGGTAAAGATTTTATAGAAAAGATGATTGATGGATGGAATCAACAACATAAAAAAGATTTAATTCTATACGGAGGGAAAAATAAAACTTTTGTGAACGGAGTGGTGTTCTGTAACGAAATGGAAGATGGAGATGAGACAATATTGAAGAATCAATATACAAACATATTTTAAATTTCTTTTTATGAAAAGAAATTAGAACTTATAAGCATCATTAGCATCTGATGGAGAAATATATAATGGGTTTGTCTTCAATTCTTTATTTGTCTTATATCTCTGATAGATATACACTCCTAAAGCTATTAAAACTAACAATACCCCCGCACCAATAATGAAATAAGCATAATGACTCTTAATAACGTTTGATGGTGCGTAATTTTCTTTTGTATCCATACAATAACCCTTCTTATTACAACTATTTAAGGGGCAACAGATTCCGACGATAGATTCGGTTCCATCGGGTTTTATTTCACTGCAACAAGACATTCCGTTTGGGCATTGGCACCTTCCAGATGGATTCTTGCAATTGCATACTTCCGACATTTATTATATTAAAAATTTAATAAATATTTAGTTTAATATCGTCGCGCAATACCTAATGCAGCAGCCATCATTATATGAAATCCGGCAGTTGCGGCAACAGCTGCTCCACATATAGACCCCCATTCTGATGGCAATTTGATATTATCCAATTCAGCTTTTTGTAATTCGTTTGTTTTGTGCTGTATTTTTTGGTTATTTTTTTCTATTATTTTTTGTAATTCATTAATGCGTGATTGTGTTGAGAACATTCTTTTTGAATATGATGTTTTTGTAGATAAATTTAAAAATCTTCTAGTAAATGATTGCATTTTCAATAAATATGCAAATTTTATTTTTTCATTTTTAATAGTCATGTAATTTTTTTAAAGAGTATCCGATACATAACCCGATTGTAGCAGTTGCAGTTACAAATCCAAAAGCATTTATTCCTGCACACCATAAACGTTCATTTTCGATCTCTCGTTCCAAATTAGTTAATTTAGCATTTTGGGTTTTTATCGTTTCTTCCATTTTTTTAATTGTCTCTTCAGTTGAATTGGTTGTTAATCTTCGTATGGGAAGTTTCTGTTTGAGAGAGGAGGCGCACCTATGATAAATTCGAAACATTTTTAATTATTCGAAATAAGAGAAATTTTTCATTTTTGTAAAAATGAAAAATTAAAAACGTAATAATAATTCTAAAAAGATGTGTGGTATCCTTGCCGTCCAATGTTTTAACACCCCTCATAAGCTAAATGAGATTCTTTCGGCATCTAATGCATTAAAAGTAAGGGGTCCAGATGAAAGAAGAGCGATAGTGAAAAAATCTGGCATTTACATCTTTCATCGTCGTTCCATCAATGATTTAAGTTCTGCAGGTATGCAACCATTTGTTTATGGAAGAAACGAAGAAACTCTCTTAATGTGCAACGGACAGATTTACAACAGTGAAGAATTAAAAAAGAAACATGGAATAGAATGCGCATCTTCAAGTGATTGTGAAGTGATTCTTCATCTGTATCTCAAATTCGGATTTGAGGAAACTGTCAAAATGCTTGATGGTGTGTTTGCCATTGTACTCGTCGATAAAGAAACTATGTATGTTGCGAGAGATAGAATAGGTGTTCGGCCTCTATTTATGGGGCGCACTATTCCAGAAAAATATGTAGCTTTTTCAAGTACACCGAACGTTCTTCAAGAATTCTGTGACAACATCGTTCCTGTTCAACCGAATTCAATACTATCGTTTACAAAAACACCTAACGGACAAACAAAAATGAACGTTATCAGAAAAGGATTTGAAGCGACAGCATCAATAACAACTGAAACGTTTGCTATGACAGAACAACAGATATCTCAAAAACTTAGAACCCTTCTCGAAAAAGCTGTTGAAAAAAGATTGATGAGCGACAGGCCAATAGCGTGTTTCCTCTCGGGCGGCCTTGATTCTTCCGTTGTTGTAAAAATGATGGTAGATTTAATGGTTAAGCGAGGTAAAACGCCTAAAGATGT
>JACCDH011766217.1_pt1 | contig 25664 bp, 10 predicted proteins | sample 7442481 | NCBI WGS metagenome assembly JACCDH01 (sample SAMN15323433, study PRJNA562643) | freshwater metagenome | isolation source: river surface water | place: USA:Blue River Watershed | collected 2017-08-15 | reverse complement strand
GTCGCTCCTGGGGCGATTTTTCTCAATAAAATCCGACTGCATATATGGTAACAAAATATAAACATTTTTCCTAATAATGACTGCATAAAGGGGCCAAAGGCCCCCGGACTCGCGCCGAAGGCGCGACATTGCCAGAAAAATCTTCTCCCTTTATTTTTATAAAAATTCATATTCTCTTCAAAACCAAAAATATTATGTTTTTATTTTATAGATTTGAGAAGATTTTTCTATATATTCGTTCTTTAAGTACTTTTAATAAATATATTCATAGAAAAAATCCCAAAAACATTTAAGGTAGGTTAAAAAAAAAGGACAAAAATTTTGTCCAAAAAAATGTCCAAAAATGAAAACCTAGGGAAAAGTTTTCCCAAAAAAGTGACTTGTGACTGATATCGTCACAAAATGAAAAAAATGATGAAAAAATGCCACTGCATAATTTTTTTGGCAGCGATTTTGGACCCCCAAAAAATGGACATTTTTCTTTGAGTTTTGCCGAGTTTTGGGGCATTTTTTGTTAGCATAGTCAATAAGACGAAATACTTTGTAGGACTTTTTTGTTACGATAACACATAAAAATTCATTGAGTTTTTATGAGTTTTGAGACGCTTTTTCTTAGCATATTCAGTGAGGCAAAATACTTCAAAATACTTTTTTGTTACCATAACCCCAAAACTTTTGAAAACTTTTGCCGAGTTTTGGTGTGGTTTTTATTACCATTTTCAATAATACTAGATACTTTCCAAATACTTTTTTGTTACTGAAAAACACAAAAAGTATTTTGGAATATTTTCCTTACCAAAATCAGTAATAAATTATGTTAGATGCATTTTTTGAAAAGTATTTTTTACCATTTTTTTCATGAAATTTATATATTTATTTATAACCGATATAAAGATATATTGTAATTATATCAATAAGATGGAAGAATTTTTTTCTTGTGTTGTATGTGATTATTGCACATATAATAAATCAAATTACACAAAACATTTAGCGACAGAAAAACATATCGAAAAAACACGGCCAATTTCCAACAATAAGATATTATGTGAATTTTGCTCTAAATCCTTTTTATACAAAAAGAATTTACAAAATCATATATTAAAATGTGAAAAAAATCCATCAAATTTTAACACAAATTCAGTAACTATAAATAATGCAGTGCCTGTTCAGCCAACTGGTGAAACAATGCATGTAGAACTAATAACAGAATTGGTTAAATCTGTTGTTTCTCAACAAGGAATGCTAACACAAATAATATTAAATTCTCAACAAAATCCATCAAATATGTCAGAAAGTCATAATCAAACAACTACAAATACAAATACAACCCAAAGTCATAACACAAATAATAATAGTAATAATACAACTAATACAACTAATAATGTGTTTAATTTGAATTATTTTCTCAATGAAGTGTGTAAAGATGCAATGAATCTTTCTGAATTTGTTAATCAAATAGATGTTACTCCATCTGATCTAGAAAATATTGGAAGAAATGGGTTTGTTTCTGGAATAACAGATATTGTATATAGATGTTTGGAAACATGTGGAATATATAGACGGCCGATACATTGTACAGATTTAAAAAGAGAAACATTACATATAAAAGAAGATGGTGTATGGAAAAAAGATAGTCATGGAAATCCAACAATTAAAGAAACAATTGAGAAGATTGGAGATAAGTGTTTTTATAATGTTGGAAATTGGATGAATAATAATCCAAAATGTAGAACTTTGGATACTCCTGAATATAATTTGTGGTTAAAAATAGGTAAAAATGTTAGCGTTTCTGGAGAAGATGAATTGAAAAGTTATAATAAAGTTATAAAAAACATTGCAAACATAACTGATTTATCAGAAATTAAAAAATAATTTTTTTATGTTTTTTCAAAAAATTATTTTTTGTGTAGAGGGCTCCCTGCGGTCGCTCCCGGGGCGATTTTTCAGTTAAAACTGACTGCATATATGGTAACAATTTTTAAACCATTTTCCTAGAAATGACTGCATAAAGGGGGCATTTGGCCCCCCGGACTCGCGCCGAAGGCGCGACATTGCCTGAAAAATATTCTCAAAATATTATATAAAATTTATTATATTTTGATTTTATGAAAAAAAATACAAAAAAATATAATAAAATAGCAAAAAATAAAACGAAGAAACAATTTTTTTTCAATCCAAATAATCCTGAAAAATCATTTGATGTATATATTGATAAAAATCCAAAAGATACAATACACATAAAATATACAACAATTGAAGATGTCCAAAATACTATAAATAAATTAGAAAACTTATATAAAAATAAAAAATATTCACATAAAAGAATATGGCAAGTAGGAATGATTATGAAAGTTAGACTGGAAGTTCTGAAAAAAAAGAAACCAAAACAATATTCATTAGCAAATAAATATTTCAAATTTTTAGGAAATAGAACAAAATTAAATGATGAAGACAGATATAAGATTTCTTTCAATCATACTTGAGAAGATTTACACTTTTGTTGTTATAAAATATATTTTCATATTTTTTTTAGGACCTCCATTTTCAATATAATTTTTATGTCTTTGCAAAATTAATTTTTCAGTTTCAATATCAGAATCATATATTATCCATTTCATAACTGGACCCTTAGTATTATAGCAAATATTTTTGTATTGTTGAATAATATTATCTAAAGAAGAGAATTTTGTTAAATATATCATGTTTCTTTATATTGATTTATATCATATATTATATATATGATATAAAAATTCAATTTTTTATGCTGTATATTCCATAAGATCACGTATCCAATAATTTTCAGGATCTAATAATTTTGAAATATTATTTAAATGTTTTTCTTGTAATAATTCTGGATTTTTATCAAAACTTTTATTAAGTATTTGAATTACATTTAGTAATTCTTTTCTTTTATTAAATCTTTTTAATTTTATATTATCTTCATATAGTGTTTTCCTTTGTTTTAAAGAAAGTTTATGATAATTAGTTATGTTTGATTTATTATATCGATTTAATTCCCAGTTATTATAATTTTGTTTTTCCATTTTTATAGCCATATAAAATATTTTGTCCATTAATACAACGTTTGATACATCCCAAGAATTTAATGGCTGATTAAAACTCATGCATTCCAAAAACATACATTCCATATTTTCAACATTTGACACATCCCAATTATTTAAGGGTTGATTAAACATTTTACAACCTAAAAACATTCTATTCATATCTTTTACATTAGACACATCCCAATTATTTAATGGTTGATTAAATTTAAAACATTTGAAAAACATGCCACTAGTATCTCGAATATTTGATATATTCCATTTATTTAATGGTTGATTAAAATTCCTGCAATCGTAAAATATATATCCCATAGTATCAATATTTGATATATTCCAATCATTTAATTCTTGATTAAAATTAATGCAACCACTAAACATATTTTCCATATTTTTTACATTTGATACATTCCAATTATTTAATGGTTGATTAAAATTTTCACAATCTTTAAACATGAAACTCATTATAACTACATTTGAGACATCCCAATTATCTATTTGTTGATTAAATTTTATACAACTACTGAACATATTTTTCATATTAGTAACATTTGACACATCCCATTCGGATAAATCTTCATCAAAATATTCTTGATCAATAAATAATTCACACATATTTGTAATTTCTGATACGTCCCATTTTCCTATTGGAACATTTTTGAAAATTTTTGGTAATTTAGATTTATTGTTAAAATATAATTTTACATATTCTCTTAATTTTTTATTTGACTCAACTTTTGGTTTTACAAATGAAACTTCTTCATGTATATTTTTTGGATTTTTATTTTTTATAATTAAAAATCTATTAAATTTTTCATATAATTTTTCTTGCATATTTTCTTGAATTATTTTTTCTTTATTATTTGATTTATTATTATATATTATCTAATAATAAAAAATTCAATTTTTTATGCTGTATATTCCATAAGATCACGTATCCAATAATTTTCAGGGTCTAATAATTTTGAAATATTATTTAAATGTTTTTCTTGTAATAATTCTGGATTTTTATCAAAACTTTTATTAAGTATTTGAATTGCATTTACCAATTTTTTTCTGTTATTCCATGTTCTTAATTTTATATTTTCTTGATGTAATTTTTCTTTTTCTTGTGAAGACAAATTAAAATATTTTATTATTACATCTGTTAATTGTGTAGGTTTATATCCAGGAAATAAACTGCTATTTTTCACTGAACTGTTAAATTCCCAATTTTGATAATTTTTTATATTAATATGTGTAGTATTTGAATCATCATATTTAAAAATATCTAAAAGATCTTTTACATTTGATACATCCCATGTATTCAAAGATTGATCAAAAGAATTGCATCCATAAAACATTCTTTCCATACTAATAACATTTGAAACATCCCAGGTATCTAATGGTTGATTAAATTCTAAACAGTTATAAAACATTCGATTCATATTTGTTACATTTGATACATTCCATGAATTTAATGGTTGATTAAATTTATCACAATCTGAAAACATACCTAACATATTTGTTACATTTGAAACATTCCATGTATCTAATGGCTGATTAAAATTTTTACAATAACAAAACATTAATTCGGTATTAATAACATTTGAAACATTCCATGTATCAAGTGGTTGATTAAATTTTCTACAACCAATAAATAAAGATTGCATATTTTTAACATTTGAAACATTCCATGAATTTAATGGCTGATTAAATTCAATACATTTATTAAACGTATACACCATATTTGTTACATTTGAAACATTCCATAAATCCAATGGTTGATTAAATTTTGAACATTCGTAAAACATAAATGACATATTTTTAACATTTGAAACATTCCATGAATTTAATGGTTGATTAAATATGTGACATTCAGAAAAAATAGAATACATATTTGTAACATTGGAAACATCCCATTCTGATATATCTTCATTAAAATCGTGTTTATTTTCAAATAGTTTTGACATATTTGTTATTTGTGAGACATCCCATTTTCCTATTGGAACATTTTTGAAAATCTTAGGTAATCTAGATTTATTGTTAAAATATAATTTTACATATTCTCTTAATTTTTCATTTGATTCAACTTTTGGTTTTACAAAAATAGGTTCTTCTCGAATTGTTCTTGGATTATTTATTATATCAACATTTAATCTTATTGTTCTTCTATTTTTATGGGTTTTATTTCTAAAATAAGATTTCCTATTCGTTTTTTGACTTTTTTTAGTGTCCATTATATATTAATATTATATATTAATATTATATAATATATAATGCATTTATTTGCGATTTTTCACACTTTTTCTGGGAACAAAATTTTTTCCATATTCTATTGCACGTAATAAACGTAATTGAGATTGAGCATTTTTAAGAGAAGTACATTTTGAGAAGATTTTTCTTTTATTTTTTGCAGTTTTATTTTTTGGACCTCCTTTCTTTTTGACACTATAACAGTCTTTACCTCTGACTTTTCTTACAACGTATGGCATATATATTTTATTGGATATTATATTTCTAATCTTCTCTAAAATATTTTTGAAAATGAGTTATAAATAGAAATTGTGGAAGTTTATTCATTTTTGTAAAGTATATTTGAGAAGATTTCTTTTCAACATAACATATAGGAAATTGGAATCGCCGCAATAGAACCTAATATGAATCCATATATATGTGTATATTTCATCGTTTTATACACATCTAACCAAGCACTAATTTCTTCTTTTGTTTTCAAATGATTTAACATATAATCAGATTTTGGCATTAATTGATAGTACATTATTGATGTAAAAATAACTATTGCTAGAGAAAATGTGATTCTATGAAAAGTATTTGATAATTTTACTAGCCTCATCAAAATAAATGCCAAAATTAATCCTATAAATAGGCCTTGAAAATACAAATTTCGTCTTTCTTCAATGATGGAGGTATATTTATTTGCAATATCTTCACTGAGTATACTTTTGAGATAATCAGTTTGTTCTTTTGATATTGTCATTGTTGCAAATGATGCGGTCAATAATCCAATTCCAATAATTCCAGAAATATAACAATTCATTTACTAAATATATAATTTATGGGATATTATATATTTATTGAGCAAGTGTATTTACAATTGTATTTTGATATTTTATATTTGTAATAATTTTTACTAGTTTTGTAAAGATTATTCGAGAAGAAATATATAAAACATTGAAAAATGAAAATCTTCTCAAAGGTATTATAAAAAATCTTATGTTTATTGTGAAAATTGTTTTATTTTAGTTTTTCTAGAGACTAATTGAGAAGATTTTTAGAACTTTTTCGGTTTTAAAATTTTTGCAGATAGGCTTCCTTCGGTCGCACCCGGGGGCATTTTTTTGTGATTTTTCTGACTGCATTTATGGTAAGGATTTTGAACACTTTTCCAAGAAATTGACTGCATAAAGGGGGCCTTTGGCCCCCGGGAGCGACTGTAGGTCGCGATTTCTTCTCCAAATATTTGTCAAAAAATCAATATAAAATCTTTGAATCTATAATATATAATATTACCCAAAAATGGATCATCTAGATTTAGATATTAATAATTATACTATAGGTGACATCGAGAAGTTTTTTCAATTTAAACCAAAAAGTAAATACACAGCATCAGATGTTGAATTACGTGAGACTGAAATTCGTGAAAAACTTTTTAAAAGTGGACATATTTCTTCAAAAATGAAAAAAGATTTAATAGATTTTTTAACAGAAGCAAAACAATGGTTAATGGATGTAAAATGTCCACCAAAAGAGCCAGTCTTCTCAACTATTCCAAAAAATCATCCTCTAGATAACACTGAATATAATACCACAAAAGTTAAAACTGAACGTGAACATGATTTAATTAAACGTCCGGAAACTAAATATATTATTACTCAAGAAAGTGAATTTGTTCCTGGAGAATTAAATCCTCTTAAAACTCGAGTTATAAGTAAATGTTTAACAATTGATACCCGTTTTCGTGATAATTATTATTCCACTACTTGCTCGGATTTTACATTTCAAATGCCATTGCGACTACAAAAAGTAGTTTCTATGCAAATGTCCGCACTAGAAATTCCAGTGGCATTTTATGGAATTTCCTCTAGTTATGGTAATAATTTTATGTGGATAACAATTACATATCCTAATCCGGGATATGATGATGAACCAATTACTGAAGAGAAATTAGTTGTTATTCCTGATGGAAATTATAATGCTCCCGATTTTGTAGCAAAAATAAATCAAATACTTTCTCCAAAAAATGAAGAAGGAACTCTAATTTATCCTGAAAATCGGTTTTCTTATGTTCAATTTCGTTTGGATATTACCGAAACTGGATCTGGCACCGGTAAGGTTATTTTGGAAACAGTTCCATCTACATGTTATCCAATAACGGAAATTTCATTGGATTTTACAAGAGGATTTAATGGGATGACAGATAATGTGGAAATTTCTACTCGCATTGGATGGAATTTGGGATTTAATAAAAAGAAATATTCTGGTGCGAGTTATTATGTGAGTGATACAATTGTTGATCCTGCTTCTATTCGATATATTTATTTGGCAATTGATGATTTTAATAATAGTGTAAACAATCATTTTATTACTGCATTTAATCAATCTGTGTTAAATCCTAATATAATTGCTCGTATATCAATAAAGGGAACATATTTTAGTTTATTGATGGAAAATGATTTGAATATAATAACAGAGCCGAGAAAATATTTTGGACCAGTTGATATACAAAAAATTCGAGTTAGATTATATGATGATCACGGAAGAATTTTAGAGATGAATAATGCTAATTTTTCATTCTGTTTAATATTTAAAATATTATATGATTTATAGGAATCTTCTCGATATATATAAAATAAAATATAAAATAAAATGAGTAATCCAATTATTGCAATGGATGCATCTTATGTTGGATTATATTATGCATTTTCAGCAACAGGAGGATATGTTTTAGAACAGGGATTAAAAACTATTGCGATGTTGCCTGTTAATCAAATAAATCAATTTGATGTTACAGATTCAGTGCAAATAAAATTCGACGTAAGAACAATAAATAGATATTTTGGATTGGAAAAGGATGCAAATAATCAAAATATTACATCAACAACATTTAATCAGACGACTGGGTTATTTCCAACAGATAGTTTTTCAATTTCTTCTGCAGATTTTCTTACAAATATAACTTTGGATCGAATTATTTCAGTTGGACGTTTATCTCGATTATATAGCGATTTTATTCAATATGTAAATGATTATTTTGGATATCCAAATGGATTTACCAGTATATTTACTCTTTCTAGTCAGGTTAGTGCAAATAATGGGGTATTTGATGCAAGTGCTTTATTAAATATTATGACAGAATCTGCATATAATCCAGTAACAGGGGAATATGTTAATGCATTAACTGGAAATGTTACTGTAAATTATTTTAATCAATTAATTTCATATGCATGTTTTGCAAATACTTTTGATAATAGAACACCTGGAACAAATAATGGCGGTAATTTTACATTGCAAGATGGATTTATAGATGGAGATATAATATTTATACCACAGGGAATTACTGTAACTTTAAATTTAGATATTATTCCTAATAATATAAATTGGAATAGTTTAGGAGCTAGTCATGTTGCAAGTTTAATTTCGGCATCTAATTATTCTAGTGGATATTTTAGTTCAACTACAACAAATAGTATTAGCAATATTAGAAAAGTTGTTACAGCTCCACTTTTACTTAGACTTACAAATTTATCATAATAAATTATTATAAAATATAGAAAATAATAATATGTTTTTTTGCCTATGTTATTATTTACACATATAGTATATAAATATGTCAACAACATGGTCGATATTTAATCCACCAACACGTAATTTAACATCGAATATTATACATGTTGCAGATACATCATATAATGGATTATTTTATGTTTTTCCTGCAAGTGGTGGATATTTTTTAGAACAGGGTGCCAAATCTATTAGTTTGATTCCTTTTAATCAAGTTAACAGAATTGATGTTACTAATTCCATTCAAATAAAATTCGATGTTCGTGTCTTTAATGAGAAGATTGGTATTTATAAAGATTCCAGCAATATTAGTATTATTGCCACAAATTATGATCCTTCAGCAACAATGCCTTATCCAGTTGATTCTATTACTTTAACTGCATCAGAATTTGTAGCTGGAATTGATGTTAATAGTGTTTTGAGTGTTGGTGCATATAAATCTTTGTATTTGGATTTTCAGAATTTTGTTAATGCATATCTTTCTTACACCGATGGTTTTACTTCACTTTTTTTAATTTCAACTGCATTTGAAATAAATGGGGGAATTTTTGATAAAAGTAATTTAATTTATGTTTTTAATTATCATGCATTAAATCAGAGTACAGGGGAATATGTAAATACCGCTACAGGAACTATTACTGTATCGCAAGTTAATGGATTAATGCGTTATACAAATAGTACTAATCCTTTTGGAAATCGTGATCCCAGTGGAAATGCAAATACTGCTAGTGATCCAAATAATCCAAATAATTACACTATGGCAGATGGATTTTTACAAGATGATTTAATTTTTGTTCCTAATGGTGTTACAATAACAATGAAAGTAAATATTGATAATAATGGAACTCTAGTAAATAGTGCTGGTATTAATCATGCTGCTCAAATTAGTGGCGATTATTCTTCTGGATATTTTTCGCAAACAACAACAGTAGCTAGTGATGGTATAATAAGAGTTGTTAAAGCTCCTCTTTTAATTCGATTAATAAATCAATCTGCTACAAATATTTATCCTGTTGGAACAACTGTTACATTTAATGTTAATGTTGGTCTTACTGTTACAACTATTATTGTTGATAATGATACTGGAGAGCCAATCTTAGATGATGCAACATTAGCCACATTACGAAATGCCACCGCTCTTATTTTGGGAGTTAGTCCTTCAAATTTGACATTAAGTGGTTATGTAATTTCAGAAAATCGGGATTTAAGTTCTCAAAATTTAGTGCCTGGATTAAAAGCAATAATAAGTAATACAACTGAAATATTGGGTTCAGATGCAACCCAGGGTATGTCTATATATTCGTATAATATAGATCCTTTTACAGGAGTTAATACTTTTGCAATTACATCTAGAGAAGTTACATACAATATTTATGCTACATTTGAAGTTTCAGTTTTATATTCAACAATTTCGGATGTAACTTCTCCATTAGAGGCTTATAATAATTATCAGGCATTATTAGATGATGCATATGATGATGGTACTTTTACATCTACAATTGAAGAACAAGCCATAATAAATAATTCAACTGTTGTTCAAACACTCACAACAGTATACACGGTCACAAATGATTCTCTTAATATTTATGTTCCACCTCCAGTTGGGCCAACTGGACCTACTGGGCCTACTGGGCCTACAGGAATGTCTGGAATAACTGGTCCAACTGGTCCAAGAGGAAGAAGAGGTATAACTGGTATTACAGGTCCTACTGGAATTACTGGAATTCAAGGTCCTTCTAGAAGCGGAGATAATGGTCCAATTGGACCAACTGGAATAATGGGTCCAACTGGAATAATGGGTCCTATTGGATTTTTTGGATATACTGGCATCACAGGTGATACAGGTGAAACAGGATACACAGGTGAATCGGGTCCAACTGGAGATATTGGAGATACTGGTTGCACTGGAGAGCCTAGTACAACTGGACCTACTGGTGAAACTGGACCTACTGGTATCACTGGTGATACAGGTATGACAGGTGATATTGGTGAAACTGGACCAACTGGGGCTACTGGTGAAACTGGTCTTACTGGATTTATAGGCGAAACTGGACCTACTGGCGAAACGGGTAATACTGGGTTTACTGGTGAAACTGGACCCACTGGATTTAATGGTGAAACTGGACCTACTGGATTTACAGGTGATACTGGTATCACTGGTGATACAGGTGAAATGGGAATTATGGGCCATACTGGAAATACTGGAGATACTGGTCCGACTGGTGAAACTGGAGATATAGGTATGATAGGTGTTACAGGATATACTGGTGAAACTGGATATACAGGTTATACTGGTGATATGAGTGAAATAGGAAGTATTGGAGGCACTGGACATACTGGAGATACTGGCGAAACTGGTCCTACTGGTATTACAGGTGATACAGGAGAAACTGGGCCTACTGGTACCACAGGTGATACTGGTCCAACTGGATTTACTGGAAATACTGGATATAATGGATATAGTGAAAATACTGGTGAAACTGGCGAAACTGGCGAAACTGGATATAGTGGCTCTACTGGCGAAACTGGTCCTACTGGAAATACTGGAAATACCGGTACCACTGGAAATACTGGACCGACTGGTGAAACTGGAAATACTGGATTTATTGGCGAAACTGGTCCTACTGGTAACACAGGTATAATTGGAAATACTGGACCGACTGGTGAAACTGGTAGCACAGGTATCACAGGACCTACTGGTATAGAAGGAGGTATTGGTATCACAGGTGATACGGGACCTACTGGCTCAACTGGTGAAATTGGACCTACTGGTAATATGGGAGAAACTGGTCCTAGTGGATTTACAGGAGATACTGGTCCTAGTGGATTTACAGGATTAACTGGTATCATGGGCGATACAGGAAATACTGGACCTACTGGAATTATGGGAAATATGGGAAATACTGGACATACTGGATATACTGGTCCTAATGGAAATACTGGTATTATGGGAAATATGGGAAATACTGGACCTACTGGTTATAGTGGTGATATTGGATATGTTGGTTCAACTGGAGAAACTGGAGCAACAGGAGAGTTTGGTGTTTTAGGTAATATTGGATCTACTGGAGAAACTGGTCCCACTGGTATTATTGGAAATAAAGGAGTTATTGGTGTTTCTGGATATACGGGATTAACTGGTATAATAGGTATAATTGGCGACACTGGTGATACTGGATCTACAGGATTTACTGGGACAGATGGAATATTAGGACCTACTGGACCTAGTGGTGAAACTGGGACAAATGGAATAATGGGACCCACTGGACCTACTGGTGAAACAGGAAATACGGGATTTTTTGGACCCACTGGACCTACTGGTAATAATGGTAATATTGGATCTTTTGGATTTATCGGAAATACTGGAGAAACTGGTCCCACTGGTATAACTGGATCAATTGGTGTCATTGGTGATACAGGAAATACTGGACCAACTGGTATAATAGGTTTATTTGGACCCAGTGGTTCAACTGGAGAAACTGGATTTATTGGAACAATTGGTGAAACTGGTGAAACTGGATATACAGGACCCAATGGTATTGGAGGTAATACGGGAAATACTGGTGAAACAGGACCTATGGGAACAATTGGTGTTACAGGAATATTTGGTGATATAGGAAAAACTGGACAAGATGGTTCAACTGGTCCAACTGGTATTACTGGCGAGATGGGAAATTATGGATTTACTGGAGAAACAGGAAATACTGGAGATATTGGATTTATTGGAATAATTGGATTAACTGGAGATATTGGTTCAACGGGTGCAACTGGAGATATTGGTTTTATTGGAGTATTAGGAACAAATGGTGAAATAGGATATACTGGGCCAACAGGAGCTACAGGAGATATTGGATTTATTGGAGTAACAGGATCTGCTGGTTTAACTGGAAAAGTAGGATTGCAAGGTTCTACTGGTGAAACTGGAGATTTTGGAACTACAGGAAATTTTGGATATTTCGGTATGGTAGGAAAAATTGGAGGAACTGGCCCTACTGGAGAAATTGGTAACACAGGATTTATGGGAAGAACTGGCCCAACTGGTGAAACTGGAATTATTGGTGAAACTGGTATTACGGGATATGCTGGTAATATTGGAGATATTGGATTTATTGGTTCAACTGGAGAAATAGGTCCAACAGGATATATTGGAATTATTGGACAAAATGGATCTACTGGATCTACAGGACAATCAGGAAGTATTGGAGATACTGGATTTATGGGACCAGGATTTGTTGGAATTACAGGTTCTCCTGGTGAAATAGGAGATTTTGGAGTAACTGGATCAATTGGTGTTGTTGGAAGTATTGGATTTACTGGAATTATTGGTCCTACTGGTATTACTGGAGAAAATGGTATTATAGGTACTACTGGATCGACTGGGTATATTGGTCCTCTTGGGTCAACTGGATTTTTTGGTAAATCTGGTCCTACTGGATTATTAGGCACTCTTGGTCAAACAGGACACAGTGGTGAAACTGGTATTCAGGGTCCAACTGGTAATACTGGTAGTAGAGGAAATAGTGGCGACACTGGTTTAACTGGATTTTCTGGACAACATGGTAATATTGGTCCAACTGGAATTACTGGAATAACTGGTGAAACAGGAATTACAGGTTCTACTGGTATAACTGGAATAAATGGACCCATTGGAGAAACTGGATTTCAAGGTCCTACAAATTCAATTGGATTTGCTGGTTTTATTGGTGCAACTGGATTGACTGGATTAACTGGAAATAATGGTATTACTGGAATTACTGGATTAGGTGGAGCTACTGGATTAAAAGGTGGACTAGGAGACATAGGAGCTAGTGGACCTACAGGAAATATTGGACCAACTGGATATACAGGAATACGAGGACCAACTGGAGAAACTGGTGAAATGGGATTAATGGGAATAACTGGTCCAACTGGCGTTAATGGATTTATTGGAGCTACATCAGATACTGGTATATCTGGTAATACTGGATCAATTGGAAGAATAGGAAATACTGGACCAACAGGAATTTCTGGTGAAATTGGAGTAATTGGAATTTCTGGATCTACTGGTCCAAGTGGTGTAAGAGGTGATATTGGTAATACTGGTAACTCTGGAACAACAGGACCAAGTGGAATAAGAGGACCAACTGGGGATTTTGGACCAACTGGCGAAACAGGATTTAGTGGACCTACTGGACCTACTGGACCATCTGGATCTACTGGATTTCAAGGTGATATTGGAGCAAGTGGACCTACTGGAAGAACTGGTCGAACTGGTCCGACTGGACCTACTGGTATTCTTGGCGATACAGGAATGACAGGTCCTACTGGAAGAACTGGTCCTACTGGTCCTACTGGAGAAACTGGAGATACTGGTATAATGGGTACAACTGGAAGAAGTGGACGCACTGGACCTACTGGTGAAACAGGATTTTTTGGAATTAGTGGGTCTAGTGGTCCTAGTGGAAGAACTGGATCTACTGGTCCTACTGGATTAAGAGGTGATATAGGTATAAGTGGAGTCACTGGAAGAACGGGACCAACTGGACAAACTGGTACAAGAGGAGACACTGGATTCGCATCTTTAGATACTAGAACTGGCCGAACTGGACCTACTGGACCTACTGGTATCCTCGGTGATACAGGTATTACGGGAGTTACTGGAAGAACTGGTCCTACTGGTCCTACTGGAGTACGAGGTAATACAGGAAATACTGGAGATACTGGAAGAACTGGAAATTTTGGAGCTACTGGTCCCATTGGATTAGTTGGAGGTTCAATTGGTATTACAGGTATTAGTGGATTTACAGGAAGAACTGGTCCTAGTGGACCAACAGGAGAAACTGGAGCTACTGGTTGGTCAGATGGTCCAACTGGACGAACTGGATCTACTGGTCCTACTGGTATTCTTGGTGATACAGGTTGTATATCTGAAATAACTGGACCTACAGGAAGAACAGGCCCTACTGGTCCTACTGGGCCCACTGGAGACACAGGAATGACAGGACCTACAGGAAGAACTGGACCTACAGGTCCTACTGGAGTACGAGGTGATACTGGCATAACTGGCGTTGCTGGACCTGGTGATAATATTGGATATGCAGGAAATACTGGATTTATTGGAATTACTGGAGAAACTGGGTTTACTGGAAGAACTGGAAGAACAGGATCTACTGGTCCTAGTGGTCCTACTGGTGATACTGGAGAAACTGGACCTACTGGAAGAACTGGACGAACTGGTCCTACTGGTCCTACTGGAGAAACTGGACCTACTGGACTTAGTGGACCAACAGGAAGAACTGGACCAACTGGACCTACTGGACCTACTGGAGAAACTGGACCAACTGGAAGAACTGGTCCTACTGGATTTACTGGTCCAACTTATAACAATAGCGCAAATTATATTATTTCTTCTGGATTACAATCATATTACAGTTTTAATTTAAATGATTTAAGTGGAACTACATTAGCTAATAATGCAAGTGGAAGTCCAGTATATGATGTAACATTATCAAGTACGAGTTTAATAACAGCAATAGATAAAAAATTCGGTTCAGGATCTTTGTTATTAAATGGAACTTCTCAATCAGTTACATTACCATCTATTACTGTTGGATCAAATGGACTATCAATATCATGTTGGATAAATCAACCTGCAAATAATACAAATTCAATAAATCCAATTGTAACTATATTTAATTCTGGTGCATCATTTATTGGTGTTTATACAACAAATAATGGAAATATTGTGGCTAAGAGTGGAGATTTAACAACAAGTACATCTAGTGCTGTTTTATCTAATCCAATGTGGAATCAATTAGTAACAACTTTTAGTGCAACAGGAAAAACAAATATTTATTTAAATAATACATTAGTTGCAAATAGTATTCCTGGATATGAAACTATTTCAAGTGGAGTTAAAAATGCAGCATATATTGGATATAGTACTTCAGTATCAGATATTACAGATTATGTGTTTAGAATAAAATTAACTGGAACTACAATACCAACAAGTTATGGAACATATACATTATCAAATAGTACAAATGCTGTAACAGTATTTAATGATTCAACTAGAGGATATGTTTTAAATTTTACTTCATCAAATCAATCTCTTAGAATTTCATCAACATTAGCTAATCCAACAAATTTTACAATAGCATTTTGGTTGTATACAAAAACAATTGGAGGTGTAATTTATTCATTAAGTTATGGTTCTAGAATTGAATATGGCGGTAATTTTGTTAGAGCAATAACAGATAGTGGAGTTAAAATAGTTTCTGATACAACTAATAGAGGAACAAATAGTTGGGTATTTTATACAGTTACATCAAATGGATCTAGTGGAACTTTATATGTAAATGGAACAAGTGTTGCAAGTGGATCATTAAATACATTTTCATTTGATAATAATATAGCTAATTCATCACAAAGATTAGGTATTAATTCTTTCACTGGTAGCAATGGGTTACCATCTGATTATATTGATGATTTCCGCATTTATTATAGAATATTAACAGCATCTGAAATATTAACTATTTATAATGCAACTAGTGGAACTGTTATTCCAAATTATTACAATGGTTATATTGATGAATTAACTCTTCATAATCGTGAATTATCACAAACTGAAATAACAAATATGTATAATCCTTATTGGTTGCTTCCAAGTTGGATTACAGGACCAACTGGGTCTACTGGACCAACTGGAAGTACTGGAATTACTGGACCAACTGGCCCAACTGGAACAAAAGGAGATACAGGACCTACTGGGCCAACTGGAATGACAGGAGAAGGTTCCGAATATTTTTTACCATCATGGTATAATCCATTATATTATTATAATTTTGATGTTGGAAGTTTTAATGGAACAATTGTTTATAATAATGCAAATGGCGATAATTCTCTTACAAATTCTGCAACAATTTCTGGTTCAGCTGGAGGATTTGATCCAACATTAATTGGTAATTGTGTTCTTTGGTTAGATGCAACTGATAGTACAACTTTATTTCAAAACACAGCAGGAACAACTCCAGTTACTTCAAATGGACAAACTGTTAATAGATGGAATGATAAATCAGGTCAAGGACATTATGTAATTCCAGGAGGGTATAGTACATCTCCATCACCATCATATACACAGTCATTTATTAATTCAAAAGCATCAATAAATTTTACTAATGGAAGTGGTATGATAAGTCCAGTAACATTTCCAATGACTACAAATGTCACAATGTTTATTGTTGTAAATATACAACCAGGTATTACAAATTTTGGTTCTTTTTGGGGACATTTTAATAATCGTGATAATGATATTCAATTTAGAAGAGTAACAATATACGACCAAGTTAATTTTCACACTAATAACGATAATGGTCCTATAGAAAAACCAAATAATGGAAATGTTATATTAGATTATTCTTATAACACCACATATGTTTATTATGGCACAATGACAAATGGAACTTCTCGTACACTTAGTGGAACAAATACATTGGGAACAAATGTTAAATCTGGTACAAATAGTTTAACAATTTCAGCAGGGTCAAATGCCCCTATTTATATAAGTAGAGATGATTTGGGAAATGCAGGAAATAGTTATATAAGTGAAATTTTATATTATCAACGAGTATTGACACAAGATGAAATTTATCAAATACAAGGATATTTAGCTTGGAAATATGGAGTTCAGACAGGATTACCTGCAGGTTCTCCATATTTATCTGCAATACCAACAAATTCAGGTGCAAATGTAAATGCTATGTCTCAATCATTAACCTTATATAAATATGGAAATGGTTCATTAAAATCATCTACGGGTGCATATTTAAATCTTCCTAATTTTACTTTATCAAATAATGATTTTTCACTTATATTATGGTTATATAGACAATCATCTTCAAATAATGGTTATTTATTTAGTGGATTAAATGGAGCTACAACATATGGATTATATTTTCCACAAGCAACAAATACATTAAAATCATTTACTGATGCATCATTTTCTTATGCAAATTTCCCAACAAATCGATTTGTTCATGTTGCAGTTGTTTCATCAACTTCGCAAAATGCAACTTATTATTATATAGATGGTATATTAAATTATACATCAAGTAGTAAAAAATATGCATCTGGAACTTATTCAAGTGTTGCATTAATGGGAGGATCTGGAAATGATATTTCTGGAAATATTGATGATTTTGCAATATATCCTTACTCTCTTTCTTCTTCTCAAATATATAAATCATATATTAGATTTATTGGTAGTAATACTGGTCCTACTGGAGATACAGGTCATACTGGACCTACAGGAAGAACTGGAAGAACTGGAAGCACTGGGCCCACTGGACCTACGGGTATAACTGGAACAGAAGCTCCTAAGGGAAATACTGGATATGGTTATTTTATAGAATATAATTATGATAAAACATTAAAATTACACTATAGATTTGATACTTTAGATATATCTGGAACACACCTCGCAAATATGGTAACAGGATTGCCATTATATGATGCTAGTTTGTCCGATGTATCCTCAAATATGATATCTACTACAAATTTCAGAAAAGGAGACGCATCATTGGTATTAAATGGAAAAACTGCGATGCAATATGTTACTATTCCAACTTTGCCAACTTCTGGAACAAATGGAATAACTTTTACTTTCTGGTTTTATGCTAATGCAACTGATAATTATAGTAACTTCTTTGATTTTAGTACAGGTTCTGATACTGATAATATAATATTTGGAATTTATCAGGGTAAATTGTATTGCAGAGTTAATGGAAGTGCAAATGTATATTTGAACAGTGTTGAATTAAATGTAAATGATGGAATATGGAGACATATAACATGGATTTTGAATCCAGATGGATCATTTTATTTTTATATTAATGGGGTATTAAGTACATCAACCAGTGCTGGATCAAGACCATATCCAAGTGATGTTTCAAGAACAGTAAATTATTTGGGAAAATCTTCAGTTAGTGGAATTCCATATTTTACTGGTGGAATCGATGATTTCCGTATGTATTATCGTAGCTTAACTCAATCTGATGTAACCACAATTTATAGTAATGCTCCTCTTAATTTGGTTAAACGAGCTGGTGTAACAGGACCTATTGGTCCTACTGGAAATTCAGGAGGTCAAGGTCCTGCTGGTCCAACTGGTTTAAATGTTCCAAAAATATATGATATCTTTGATGATACACAATTTGCAAGTAGTTGGGGTGCAGTAGATGTTGCAAATGGAATTCCTTATTCAAATTATTTTACTTCAATGGCAATGTCTGGTGACGGACAAAATATAATTGCAATAACAAATAATGGCTCAGTTTACATATCAAATGATTATGGAACAAACTGGACTACTGGATTTTCGGGATTAGTTGTACAGGCCTACACATATTGTTCATGCAGTTTAGATTTTACAAAACTAGCTGTATGTAGATCAAATACAGTATATATTTCCACAAATTCTGGTTCATCATGGAGTATTCCAAGTATAGGTGGAATTATTCAAAATGATAATTTAACTTTTTCAAGATGGAGTTTAGATGGAAGTAAATTATTCCTTTCTGGTGGAAATGGTATATTTGTATCATCAAATAATGGTTCTAGTTTTACACAATTAAGTAACATTGGATTATATAGAATTTTGAGTAATGATATTGAACTTTCATATGATAATCAAATAATTATTTTAGCTGCGGCTGAAAATGGGCAAAATTATTCAACTCCAGTAATTATGACTCGTAATGGTGGTTTAAATTGGAACGAAGTTGTTCAATTACCACAATTACCTCCTTCATCATTAACTCCTTGGTCATTTGCAATGTCAAATGATGGAAAATACATTGTTGCTGGTATGAAAGCTCTTCTTTATATTTCTAGAGATTACGGATATTCATGGGAAAAAGTTAAAAATGGTTATGGAAAACCAATAATATCGGCTGATGGTAGCAAAATATTAGCACAAAGTAGTTATGGTATATTGGCATCATATGATTATGGTTATAATTGGTCTATAAAATCTGGAGTTGGAGGACTTGATAATACGACACAATTTTACACCGCAGTAATGTCTCAAAATGGTCAAAAAATAATGATTTCTACTTTATCAAAATGTTTCATTTCAAATATGGTATACACACAAGTTACATTATTTGACCAACAAATAACTGGACCTACTGGTGCCACAGGTGATACTGGGTATACAGGAATAATTGGACCAACTGGTGCAACTGGTGATCAAGGTCCTTCGGGAATAGATATTGGTCCAACTGGTATCACAGGTGCTACGGGAATTGGTTACGGAAGCACAATTGTTATAGGACCTGACCATAATACATTTGGAAATACTTGGTTAAATCCAAGAATAAATGCTAGAAATACGGAAATTGTCAGTGGTGGAAGATGGAGTGGTGTTGGAGTAAATTATGATGGTTCAATAATATATATCTCTTCCCTTGAAGAATATATTCCAGGAACTAATGTATTAACAACTGGAGATTTATATAAATCGATAGATAGAGGTATTACATGGGATAGAATGGAACCTGCTAATGGAGTACCAGATGGAGGATATTGGTCAGATGTTGCATGTAGTTATAATGGGCAAATTGCAGTCGCATGTATTCAAGGTGGTCAAATATATGTTACAACAAATGGAGGTACAACATGGACAGGAAAAGGTGTCTCTGATTTATGGGGTGCAGTTGCAATATCTCGTGATGGTTCAATAATGTATGTTGGAACAACATTCAATTCTTTCGTTTCTTTGTATAAATCCACTAATTCTGGTTCTACATTTTCAACAATGCCATTATATGGTAATAAACCTAAACTATTTAATAGATTAGTTTGTAGTGATAATGGTGGTATTGTTTTAGCACTAGCTGGTGGAGGAGATTATCCAACAACAGTTGGAATATCTTTAGATGCTGGTCTAAATTGGAATTCTGTACTTCTTCCTACTGATCAAACTCTTTATGGATACCCTAATGATATTTCTATTAGTGGAGATGGAACATTTTTCTTAATAACAACACAATATTTTGTATATTACTATTTAACATCCAATTTTGGAGGATACACCCAAATTACAACATTACCTACAACATATTTATACACTGGTGTTTCTATTGTTACTGATTATCCATCATATTGGGTTGTAACTACAAATGATGACGGAATATTGGTTTCTAGAGATTCTGGTTTGACATGGAGTCAAAAAACCAATGCAAATGGATTGCCATCTTCTCCAAATTATTGGTACAAAATAGGTGTTTCTGCAAATGCAAGTATGATGACTGCAATTTCCAATTTTGAAAATGGCCAAGTTTATACATCTGATATGACATTGACATATGTAACAATAACTCAATATGGACAATCTGGTTGCACTGGTGATACAGGAATAACTGGACCTACTGGACGTACTGGACCTACTGGACCTACTGGATTTACTGGAATAACTGGACCTACAGGATCTAGTGGAACTAGTGGACGTAGTGGACCTACAGGAAGAACTGGACCAAGTGGTCTAACAGGAAGAACTGGATTTATTGGAATAACTGGACCCAGTGGACCAACTGGCTCAAGTGGTCCTACAGGACAAACAGGAAATACTGGAATTACTGGACTTCAGGGAAGAACAGGACCAAGTGGAAATTTTGGTCCCACTGGATTTACTGGGGTTGACGGATTACAAGGAAGAACTGGTCCAACTGGACCGAGTGGTATCACAGGTGATACAGGTGATACTGGATTTATTGGAATTACTGGTCCAACTGGACCTACTGGATTTACTGGCCCAACTGGATTTACTGGATTTACTGGTTTTAATGGTGTTATAGGCCCAATTTCTTTTGCAACAGGAGTTACTGGATATTTTGGTGACACAGGAATAACTGGTGTTCCTGGAATATATGGTGATACTGGTGTTACAGGACCTTTAGCAACTTCTGCTCCAGCAGGTCCACCTGGTGCTGGATTTTTCGGTGATCAAGGTCCATCTGGAATAATTCAAGGAGTTATGGGTCCAACAGGACCTCCTGGAGGATTTTTAAATATGCCATCTACACAAATTGTAATAAATGATGAAATGTCAACAACCCGTCAATTATTCAGCAAAAATATACCACAACCAATGTATATTACTGATGCACCAAATAGTATATTAGCAGTAACAAGTGGATATACATCAAATGAATTAGTTTATACATTTGGAAAATCGCGAAATATAGTTTATTCGGCAATAGGAGGAGTTGGAAGTGAAATAGGACCAATGATTTCACGTGATATGAAAAACTGGTCTACACCTATTTCACAGTCTTCTAATACACCATGCCGAATAGTCTGGGATGGTGTAAAATGGATAATGACACAAAATACTAATTCTGCATTAATTAGTTATAATGATATTTCATTTTCGGTGATTTCTACTTCTGCTGGAGTAATATTATCATCTATTGCCAAAAATACATTTATGTATGTTGGTATAGGAAAAGGAGGAATATTTTATAGTTATGATGGATTAAATTGGTATAATAGCTCTAGTGGAACTTCTCTTATTAATAATTCAACCGAAACACAGGTAGGAAAAGTTGTTTGGAATGGAAGTTTATGGGTTGCAGTGGGAAGTGGAACATCTTATACAATTGCTTATAGTTATGATGGAATAAATTGGACAGGCGTGGCAAATTCATTGGCTCTTTTTGGAAGTACAGGAGGAGCAACTGATGTGGTATGGAATGGAACAACTTTTGTTGCGGGTGGAATAGGAAGTAATATTTTAGCATCAAGTTCAGATGGTATAAGTTGGAGTCTTGGAAATGCATTAATACCTCCAGCCCCTACAATTGGAACAGTAACATCTACAACAACGTCTATAACAATTAACTTGAGCTTTGGACAGACCCCATATTATGTATCTAGTTATAATTATAATATTTATAATGGAAATACATTTGTATTATCTGGAACAACAAATACAACACCTCTTACAATATCTGGATTAACCGCTGGAATATTATATACTGTTAATTTAAGTGCTATAAATGCATATGGATCATCTCCGTATACAAGTTTTGTTAAGAATCTGGCATATTATTCAACAATAACTTATGGAAATACATATTTTGGTAATTTTACACCTACATTACAAAATACTACATTCCCATTTGTTGTCACATCTAATGGAGGAGGTTCAAAATTTACATCTGGTTCAAATACTGGTATATATGTATCAAGCCATACATATGGAAATATAACATTAACTGCCAGTACAAATATAGCATCTCAATATAATTCATTTTTATATTTAATTTATAATACAATGGATACCCCTACTAATTATTACAATGGAGGTAGCAATAATAGTTGTATGTCATTAGATAGTAGTGCATCTACTTATTTTTTTACATCAACTGCAAGTAATTACTTCACTGATTATACGAAAACACCTTATAATGGAGATTCAATCACTAGTCCAGCAGTTTATAGAACTACTGGAGGTGGAGGATCAGGAACAACATATTATTTTAATACAACAAGAAATGGTGGTACTAGTGCAGGAGAATGGGTTCAAATAACAAACACTTATTTATATAATATGACTTCACTTACATTAACACAAAGAAGTGGAAGTACTGCGAGATTTCCATATTCTATTGATATTTTGGGAGGAAATACTGCATTAAGTAGTACTTCTACTCCTGATTGGGTATTAATTGGATCATATACCAATTCATCATTCTCTGCTACAACATTTTCTCCAAATTTATCTTCAAATACTGGATATTATTATAATTATAGAATTGTTGTTAAAAGTATATCTTATTATGGTGCATCAAATGCTTTCCAAGGAACAATGGCATTGGGAGAAATGACTTTTTCAGGAACACAATTTACAACATAATTTTTCATATTCATTATATATTTTTATATATGATGAATTTTTATCATTCTAATATAAATATAAATATAAGAAAAAATGGCAACCAATTATAATTATGAAAAAGCTTTATCTTTAGAATGGAATGGAAAAATGCATATTCTTACTATAAGAAATGAGTTAGATTATGCAGGATTCAATTATTTATATAGTGCTGATGGAATAACCTGGTATACATCTTCTGATCTATCAAACTCAACAATTTTAACCCAAAAAAATCCATACAATGTTCGTTGGACGGGTTCTCATTATGATATTATAGGAAATCTTTCAACATCTTCTGGAAATTCTATTTTGAGAAGTTTAGATGGTATAAAATATTCTGTAATAAATACGAATTTAATGGGACCAATTTATGATTTAGAAAATAATTTGGAATATCCCCATACAATTGTTTTTCCAAAAAATGTAACTTTAGCAGTAGGTGGAAATATTGGTGATACAACAAAAATCGCATACAGTACCGATGAAGGCATTACTTGGACACCCTCCTCAAATTCTTCCCAAGTTTTTACAACAACTGCTACTAATGCTGTTTGGACAGGAAAAAAATGGATTGCAACTGGAATTGGTGGAAATACTATAGGAATTAGTTATGATGGAAATACTTGGATAGGTCAAGGTTCATATGCATTAACAACTGCTGGATATGCAGTAGATTGGGCAAAAGAACAGGCATTGGCTATTGTTGGTGGATCAGGAACAAATTCTTTAGCATATAGTAATTGTGGATGTTATTGGATTGGTCTAGGAAATACAATATTATCGACAGTTTATGATATTAAATGGAATGGAACTATATGGGTTGCTGGTGGAATTCCAGTTAGTGGAAATAAATCATTGGCATATAGTTATGATGGAAAAATTTGGGGATTTCCAACACAAACCGATTTATTTGATCAATATGCATCAAAAATATCGTGGAATGGAAGTTTTTGGATTGCTGGTGGTCAATCAACTTTTAATAATAATTCATATAATATTGCAACAAGTTCAAATGGAATTGAATGGAAAATGCAAAGAAATACAAATATAACAGGAATTGTTTCTGGAATATATTCTTCTCCATCACTCAACAGAACAATAATATCATCTTATTTACAAAATGCAACTCTTATAAATTCTTTTGGTTCAACGGCAAATACTACTTATAGAAATATGATTACATGTAGTGCGAATGGATTATATGTAACAGCTGTTGCTGGTAGTAATCTGTATGTTTCATCAAATTATGGGGTTTCTTTTACAACTACAGTTTTTACGGGGTTAACAATAGTATCAACAGCAATGAATTCCACAGGACAATATCAAATGTTTACAACAGGAACAGCATATGGTAATGTTTATGTTTCCAGAAATTATGGTGCATCATGGACATCAGTTTTAAATATATCAACAGGAAGTTCAGCAATAATTCCCGCAACTTCTGCGATTTCTCTTGATGGAACACTTATGGTGGCTGGAGGTGGAGGAACTACTGGAACAACAAGTTATTATTCAACAAATTATGGAAATACTTGGACAGCTAGTCCAACCTCTGCGAGAAGAGTTGCATCTGTAATATTAAATAATAATATTTGTATTTCAGCAATTTTTGGTAGTCAAAATTGTACTTATCATACAATTAGTGCAAATACTGAAACATTAATAAATCCATCTTCTCCGTCAACAAGTGCTGTAAATTATTTATCATCATCATTTGATCAACAAAAAGTAACTGTTGCATTTGGAAATACACAATATGCTTATAGTACAAATTATGGTGTTAATTGGACAAAATTAAGTGCTGCGAATTCTTATTTTACTTTTTATGATAAAGATGGAGTAAGTATTTATTATGTTGGAAATACATATATTTACAAATATAATCCTTCAGGAATTATACAAAT
>JACCDH010557153.1_pt1 | contig 25666 bp, 17 predicted proteins | sample 7442481 | NCBI WGS metagenome assembly JACCDH01 (sample SAMN15323433, study PRJNA562643) | freshwater metagenome | isolation source: river surface water | place: USA:Blue River Watershed | collected 2017-08-15 | reverse complement strand
TCGATAAAATCGATTGGGTTTTGTTTGTTCGCGAACATTTTCATGATACGAGAGATACGCTCATTCTTACCACTACGTACGTTTCTTACATAAGAACCCGCATCTAAGTGACCAGAATAACATCTGAAGAACGCAAGACGTCCTACGAATGGATCTGTCATGATTTTGAATGCCAATGCAGCAAATGGTTCTTTTGCATTCGGCTTACGGTAGATTTTCTCTCCTGTATCAGGATCTGTACCTTCTGTGTCATCTACATCTACTGGAGAAGGTAAATAACGACATACCGCATCCAATGCAGTTTGTACACCCTTGTTTTTGAAAGAAGAACCACACATCATTGGAACGATACTTAAATCGATACAAGCTTTACGGATGGCTTCATGAACTTCATCTTCAGAAATTGAATCTGGGTTCTCAAAGAATTTCTCCATTAACTTGTCATCATATTCAGCAACAGCTTCAATCAATTGAGCTCTCCAATAATCAACATCTTCTTTCATATCATCTGGTACAGGAATCTCTGCATACGTCATACCTTCTGTTGCATCGTCCCAGATAATACCTTTCATTTTAATCAAATCCACTACCCCTTTGAAACCATCTTCAGCTCCAATTGGTAATTGCAATGGAACTGCTTTCGCACCTAACATTTCTCTTACTTGGTTTACTACCATTAAGAAGTCAGCACCAGCACGGTCCATTTTATTTACGAAACCGATACGTGGAACCTTGTAACGGTTTGCTTGACGCCATACTGTTTCAGATTGAGGTTCTACTCCATCTACTGCAGAGAACAATGCGATCAAACCATCCAATACACGCATTGAACGCTCTACTTCTACCGTAAAGTCCACGTGACCCGGAGTATCGATAATGTTGAAATAATAATTTTTTGTATTTGCATCTGGCTTACCTAAAACGGTAGGGAACTGCCATTGACAAGATACCGCTGCAGAAGTAATGGTGATACCTCTTTCTTTTTCTTGCTCCATCCAGTCGGTAGTAGCAGCACCATCATGTACTTCACCAATTTTGTGAATCATACCAGTGTAACGTAAGATACGTTCAGTGGTAGTAGTTTTACCGGCATCAATGTGCGCAGCAATACCAAAGTTTCTCTGTAGTTTTAAATCCGCCATATTAGGGTTGTTTATTTTTTAATAGCTCAATAATTTAACTACAAATAATAGTCAATTTATCGAGGCGCAAAGTTAATGATATTAGTGATTGAACAAGGGTTTCCCCCAAAAATTTTCCATAAACTATTCCACAGGCCATCCTACCCTGCTATAGGGGCAATAAAAAACCCTAGCGAACTAGGGTTTTTCTATATCTATAAGCCTGCGCTTAATGGATTAAACTTTAAAGTGAGAGAACGCTTTGTTCGCCTCAGCCATACGGTGTGTGTCTTCTTTCTTTTTGAAAGCTCCACCTTCACCTTTAGTAGCTGCTACGATTTCGTTCGCTAATTTGTCAGCCATTGTTTTACCGTTACGCTCACGGCTAAAACGCACTAACCATTTCATACTTAAAGAAATTTTACGATCAGCACGCACTTCAGCAGGAATTTGGAAAGTTGCACCACCAATACGACGGCTTCTCACCTCTACCGCTGGCGTTACATTCGCTACCGCTCTCTTCCACATTTCATAACCATCTTCACCAGTGAACTTAGCCACTTTATCTAATGCATCATAAAATATTTTGTAGGCTGTTGTCTTTTTACCATCCAACATGATATTGTTAATAAAACGAGTTACTTGAACATCGCTAAATTTAGGATCTGGTGCTAATGGAATTTTTTTAGGTTGTGCTTTACGCATGTCTGTCGAATATTAATTAGTTGTTATCTTAAAATGGTTGTAATTATTTCTTTGCTTTTTCCTTCTTCGTACCGTATTTAGAACGAGACTGCTTACGATCTTTCACACCTGCAGTATCCAAGCTACCACGAACAATATGGTAACGTACCCCTGGCAAATCCTTAACACGACCACCACGGATTAATACGATACTGTGTTCTTGTAAGTTATGACCTTCACCTGGGATGTAGGCAATCACCTCAATTTTGTTTGTCAAACGAACCTTAGCTACTTTACGTAACGCTGAGTTTGGTTTTTTAGGTGTAGTGGTATACACTCTAGTACAAACGCCACGACGCTGAGGACATGCATCCAAAGCTCTTGATTTACTTTTCGCCCTGATGATCTCACGGCCTTTTCTAACTAATTGCTGAATAGTAGGCATTTATTATGCTGTTTTGTTCAATTCTGTTTATAAAAAATTCGGACGGCAAAGGTAATGGCTGTTAACGAATTACCAAAATGTTTATTGGCTATTTTTAAAAAAATAAAGCAAATAGCTCCTTTTTGTCCCAAAAATGTCCTTTTATCCTTCCATTAATGCATTCAAAATGCTGATTTTCAATGTTTTAATTAAATGTGGAGTAACCAGCCATGTTTGTCCACAATATTTCCCATTCTAATATCATTGAACTCTTTTTTAAGTGCTGGAGCCACTTTTAAGGAATCAACATCAAAATCCATTACATATTCACCATGGGCTAATCTGGAAATATAGGAAACCACTGCGGCAGTTCCTACCCCAAATACTTCAGTGAATAATCCTTTTTTATGTGCATCTACAATTTCTGCCACTGACAAAAATCTTTCTTCCACTTCATAACCCATATCTCTTAATATAGTAATGGCAGAATTTCTAGTCACCCCTTTTAATACCGTTCCTTTTTCAACACTTGGCGTAACTAGTTTTCCATCTATCACAAACATCACGTTCATCATCCCTACTTCTTCAACATATTTATGTTCAATGGCGTCGGTCCATAAAACTTGATCATAGCCTTTTGCTTGCGCCAAGGCAACTGGATATAAACTTGCTCCATAATTTCCACCATTCTTTGCAAATCCAACACCACCGGGTGTTGCACGTGTATAATGTTGCTCGATTAAAATTTTCATCGGTGCCGAAAAATAGGCACCACTTGGTCCTAATATAATCATGAATTTATAGGTACTAGAAGGGCGCACTCCTAAGAAAGGATCAGTCGCAATCATAAAAGGACGAATGTATAATGAGCATTCTTGCATATTGGGTATCCATCCTTTTTCTAATTCAAGTAATTGTTTCATACCCCCCATGAATAACCATTCAGGAACAGTTGGCATTTGCATGCGTTCTGCAGATTTATTAAAACGAATAAAGTTTTGATCGGGTCTGAAAATGGCAGCTCCCCCATTGGCGTTTTTATACGCTTTAATTCCTTCAAAAATAGTTTGACCATAATGCAAAGCTGCGCAAGAAGGGTCTAATTCAAAAGGTTCAAAAGGTTTAATCATCACATTTTTCCACTCTCCATTTTCGTAATCGGCCACCAACATATGGTCGGTAAAATTTTTCCCAAATGCAATTTCATTCATATTGTAGGTGGGCAACTTTGGCTGGGTGTTAAGGATCACTGGAATTGTTGGTGTTGACATAAACTTGCTTTATTATATGATTACATTATAGTTACAAAGAAACGCAAATTAGGAAATTAATTAAAAACTTACAAGTGTTATTTTTTCAAACGAGGCATTTAAGTTAATTTTCCAACTCGATGCAAGATCCAAAATCAATATTACCCGCAGCCGCTTTAGTTTCTTTATTCAAAGATACTTTGGTATTGCCTGAAAAGGAAATAAAGTCGCCAGAAAATATAGCAGAAACAGCCATCACTGATTTAGGAAAAGAAGCTATTGCCACTTCTTCACTTAATGAGGTAGTGAATGATGAAAAAACAGTAGCCCCTACGCCCATTAAATTTTTAGGCGATCATTTAAAAAAGATAATTGTTATTGTGCATGATGAGGAAGCTGTTTATTTAAATGACACGGATTTAGGATTGCTTTCCTCTATTTTAAATGCTTGCAAATTAACATTGGCCGATATTGCTTTAATCAACACGGCAAAACAACCCTTGAGCTTGCATGAAATTTTAGCAACACTTCCTTCTCAATTGGTGCTCGTGTTTGAACTAACAGGCGCGCAATTAAAAATAAAATTACCTGCTACCTTGTACAAACCAATTATATTAGGGGATACGCATATCTTATTTAGTAGTGGGCTAAAAAGTATGCAGGGAGTAGCGCAAACTGCCAAATTAGAAAAGTCAAAATTGTGGAATGCTTTAAAAATATTATTCAAATTATAAATTGAATAATACCTTTTCAATTTAAGCCACTTAACTCATTTGAAATGCACACGCTAATTTTTGCCACAAATAACCAACATAAGGTAGCGGAGATACAATCCTTGGTTGGCCAAGATTTCAACATTATTCCGTTAAAGGAAGCTGGTATTGATATTGATATTCCTGAACCCCATGATAGTTTGCAAGAAAATGCCACCGAAAAAGCCAACACTATTTTTCAACTCACTCAACAAAATTGTTTTAGTGAAGACACCGGTTTAGAAATTGACTTCCTGAAGGGTGCGCCAGGTGTTAAAAGTGCCCGATATGCAGGAGAAGGTCGTGATTTTCAAGCGAATATTGATAAAGTATTGATGCACTTAGGGAATAGCGAATCCAGGGCTGCTCAATTTAGAACAGTTATTTGTTTAGTGTGGGGAAAGGAAAATGAAACTAAACAAACATATTATTTTGAAGGGATTTGTAAAGGACATATTGCCTTCGCAATGCAAGGTGAAAAAGGATTTGGTTACGACCCTATATTTATTCCTGATGGCTCCACTAAAAGCTTTGCGCAAATGTCAATGGAGGAGAAAAATGTTTATAGTCACCGACAAAAAGCAGTTACTCAATTATTTGAATTTTTACGCAGTCAATAATAATTTCCAGAAACGAAGTCAACAACATTTCGGAAAGAACCGCTATTAAACTCAAGAAATGTAAAATAAATTATTGCTGAACAGGGGTAGTTGCATTCCAAATTTTCCAACTTTCTTCGGCCTGTATATGCAACATTTCCAATCCATTTTGTGTGGTGGCTCCTTTTTCAATTCCCTTTTTTAAAAACAAAGTTTCACTTGGATTGTAAATTAAATCAAACAAATGATGTTGGTTGGTAATGGCTTCATAAGGAATAGCAGGCGCTATATCCACCTGGGGAAACATTCCCAATGGACTCGTATTAATGATTAAACGGTGTTCTTCTATTAAGGTTTTTGTTAGTTGATCATATCCAATGATACTGGAACTGCCCGCTTTCTCCCCATTAGCTGAAGCATTTCTTGAAACAAATTTGTATGGAATATTTAAATGTTGCATCACCCATTCAACTGCGGCTGCTGCGCCACCTGTGCCTAAGATTAATGCATGTGTATGATGGGGTTGTAAAAATGGCAATAGTGATTTTTCAAAGCCAATTACATCGGTGTTATAGCCATATAATTCACCATTGAATTTTCGAATACAATTGCAAGCGTTAATTGATTTTACAACCGACGAAGGATGATGTAAAAAAGGGATTACTTCTTTTTTATAGGGAATGGTCACATTAAGCCCTACTAAATTTTCATCCTTATCCCACAAAGAGGTAAATTCTTGTATGGAAGCGATAGGATAATTCTCATATTGCGCATCCAATATATTGGCGCTTGCAAATTTTTCTGCAAAATATCCTTTTGAAAATGAATGTGATAAGGGGTATCCTATTAGTCCTAAATGACGCAATATTATTTATTTAAGTATAAATGAAAGGTATCACCCCTCAATCCAATTCTCATTGCTTCTAAAGGAATCACTTCAGTAGGTGCAATATTCCCTAGGTTTACATTACAACCGATTAACTCTAGAAAATACAATTGTTGTGCTTTTTGAGGCGCTTCCCATAAAATTTTGTCTGCTGGAATTTTTGTTAAAATTTCTTGAACTAAACCTTCTCTCACTTCCCCACTTCCTCGATAAATTCCCACATTTCCTGCTTCACGTGCCTCAGCAATTACATATTGTGAACCTGCACTTAATTCAGCACTCATTAATTCAATCCATTTATAAGGCGGAATAATATGTGCTGCATCCTTACTACCTACTTCACTAATTACTTTTGATATTTTTGCAATTTTTTCAATATACCCGCACTTTTCTGCGTGCGGAATTTCAATAGAACCATCACTCACTTCAATGATATCAATTTTATAATCCTTACACATTGCAATATAATCGTCAAACTGATTTCTTATCACATAGGCTTCGAAAAGCGTACCGCCAAAATAAACCGGAATCCCATGAGATTGATACAATTCAATTTTTGCTCTTAAATTGGGGGTAACCATCGATGTACCAAAACCCAGCTTTACTACATCGGTATGTACACCGGCAACACTAATAAAATTTTCAGCTTCTCCAATACTCAAACCCTTATCCATCACCATGGTCAATCCATTTAAGCGAGGTTTTGCAGTTCGTTCTGGGATTTGAGACAAATTAAAATTATTCATACTTTATCACTTATAGGTCACAAAGTTAATTCAAATGAATAATATTATTTCCCCTTTTTATAATTGCTAATTAATGCGGCTACTTTCGCATCCTGCATCATTTCAGGATAAAATTTAGTCAATTTGCTTACCAATTTAGTTGATTTGGACAATGCCATTTCTAATTGTAACAATGCCTCATTTTGTTTAGTCAACATAAAAAGTATTGCACTTCTATAAAAAATAAATACCACTTTCCCTGAAGTTGAAATATAAGCAAGTTCGGTTTGCTCTAATGCCATTTCATATTGCTTATTGGCGACCAAACATTTTATAAGTGACTCCCATCCGCCAATTTGTTTAGGTTTATTTTTCACAACGGTACCAAAATAAACAGCCGCTTCCTTGTATTGTTCCAAATGCATATAGCATTCTCCTAATAAAATATAATACTCATTAATATGCTTATGTATTCTCAGTGCGTTTTCTAATTGTTTAATGGCTTGTCCCCATTGCCCCTCCTGCATATAGGTGGTTGCAATTTTTTGGTATAACCTGCTATCATCAGGATTTAGGTGTACTGCTTTTTTATAATGAAATCTGGCCTGCGCAAAATTTTTCATCCGATGATAACAATGTCCTATCGCTTCATAAATTACATCCTCAGGTCTTGATAATTCCAATACTTTTTCTAAAGCCTCAATGGCTTCTTTATACTTTCTAATTCTTAAATAGGCATCCCCCATATTGCGATAAGCATAATCAAATTTTTCATCTATCACAATGGCATATTGATAAGCATCAATCGCTTTTTCATGCAATTTTAACCCTTGATAAGCAGCTGCTAAATTAAACCAGGCTAAGGCATTATAAGGTTGTTCATCAATGATGCGATTGTGCAAGCGAATGCTTTCTTCGTTGCGTCCCGTAAAATCTGTCCAAAAACATATCTTATACAAAGCCTCCTCGTTCATTGAATCGTCTTCCAACACTAATCTCAAACAATCAAAGACTTTATCAAAAGCTTCATGATCGTCGTAAACGTCCGCTAACTCAAACAACAATTCTGAACGTTCCGCTCCTTCAAATAAATGCAATGCCTCTTGGAGTAATACAATGGCTTCTTCAGGTTGATCTAATGCCAAATAAGCATCTGTTTTTAAAATAAACAAATTCATATCCTTATGATCATACAATGCTGCAGTATCCAATAAGGCAAGCGCTTCTTTGTATTTTCGGGTAGCAAGGAGTAAATCGGCCTTTTTGATCATTAATAAAGCAGAAAAAGGATACTGATCTAAGGCTAAATTAGCGGCCTGGATGGCTTCCCCAATTTCATCCTGTTCATCATAATGGGCTATAAGCCGTTCAAAATCATCCTCCTCTATATACGCATTTGCTCGCCCCTGCTTTAAATTATGGTAACGGAGTATTAATTCCTGAATATCTCCGCCTTCTTCTTCTTTTTGACGATCAAACATAGTTAAAATATTTGTAATCAATAATTAAGTTACTGATAATCAATTAATTAATACAATTGATTATATGGGTAATAATTAAATATACTACCCATAACCCTATTCGCCATAATTTGTTGTTCACAATTGACATTGGAGAAATGAATAATATTTGAAAAAGCTGAAATATTAACATACCTTTGCATTAATCATGCGTACCGTAAAATACATACTATCCGTTGTTGTGTTAACAAGCTTCATTCTTGTTTCACTTAGCACATATGCTAGTGTTATTGTTACTGTTAACCTTGAGTCTAAAAAAACTACTGAGAAATTTACGCTTAAAAACTTAAGCTTCGCATCTCACAAAACAGCCACATTTGCTACTTTAAAAGCTAGCTTAGAATACAAAGGAATCGGTGGTGGTTTTTCTAGAAACAATTCTAATAGCTCCAACTACATTATGTATAGCAAGGGTAATACTGCCTTTGTTATCCCTTATCACTACAACGTGATTTTGACTAAGTTTAAGACGCCTTCAGCACAATAGTGAAGGGTTGCTCGTATTCATTGTAACACTGATTTTGGACTTTAATCAATAACTTGATATTCCATTTTGTTAATGCTAAATTGACTAATTGAAATTGGGCTTAAATCAATACTAATTGCGCGGTATTGAATGGAACGGCCATTAGCGGGTATGATATTGTAACTTAATACCAACCCTCCTACTTCTTTAAAGGCAAGTTCAAAATTATTTACACTCAAACTTATTTCTGGAGTGTACCATATTTGATATACTACCCCATCACTCCATTGAAGCTCCACATTTTTACAAGGATAACCCAAAATTTGAACAGCTGAATCATTGGTAATTTCTTTCATTGAAATTAAATTCGGGAGAACCGATGGAGGGTAAACTACTTCTTGTAAAAAATGACTCGCACCTATCACTTTGGTTATGATTGCATTTGTTTTTTGTATATCAAAATAAATAGATTGTACTAACTGAGGCGTTTGTAATGTGGTCTTACATTGATCCCCTTTTACATATACCCATTTTGTTCCAATTGTATCCGAACTTTGCAGTTGGGTAATACTATATTGCAAGGTACATTCTCCAATAATTTTAGTTTGCGCTTTTATTCCAAAAAGCGGCATCCCTAAAGCAATTAATGTAAAGTGGACTATTTTTTTCAATATGTTTTATATTCATAAGAAAAGACCCAGGATTGGGTCTTTTCTATTTTATATTTATTTTTTTTGCTTATCCTTTAAAGCTTGCACTTTTTTCTGCGCTTCCAACATTTGTTCGTACTTGCTTTGCCAACTACTTTTCTTCTTAGGCGTTTTTCGCTTTACATCAATATCTGCTAAAATTTTATCATGGTTTATGATAAATTTTTGAATGATAAATTGCAACAACAAAGTCACAATATTAGATACTGTATAATACCATGTTAATGCAGAAGGTAGTTTATTAAAGATAAACAATAACATTACAGGGAAAATATAAGGCATATACTTCAATGCTGGATTGTCCTGAGTAGGTGTCATGGACATATTATACACTGAAATAAATACACTAGTAATCACTGCTGTTAATGTAAATAAACTAATATGATCCCCAAATCCCATGGGTACATTAAAGGGGAGCTTTGCAATGATATCATAGCTAGATAAGTCCTGGCTCCATAAAAATGCTTGCCCTCTCAAGGAAATATTTGAATTAAAGAAACTGTATAAAGCAAAGAAGATAGGAATTTGTAATAAAGCAGGAATACAACCACCCAATGGGTTCACGCCTGCTTCTCTGAACAATTTCATTTGTTCCATTGCAAACGCCTGTTGATCACTTCCTAGTCGCTCTTTAATTTGATCTAATTCTGGTTTCAACACTTTCATTTTTGCACTACTCAAATAACTTGAATAGGTTAATGGTGAAGTGACTACTCTGATAAAAATGGTCAATAACAATACTACCCATCCAAAATTGGATACAAAGCCTGCAAAAAAATCAAACACAGGCATAATAATGTATTTGTTAATGGGGCGTACAAATGAATATAAGTCTCTTCCTAAATTAACAATCTTGTCCATTTCTGGCGCTTCTTGTTTTTTTAAAATTTGATAGTCATTTGGACCATAATATAAAGAAAGTGGGATATTCACTATTGCTCCAGGCTTTTTTGATTGGAACTGTGATTGAAGTGTAGCTAACCCATTGCTTGAATCGGTTTTTCTTTGCCAATCAATTTTCCCAGTAGCAAAGCCTTGTTTTGCATACAGGGTGGTGCTAAAAAACTGTTGCACCAAACCAACCCATTGAATAGGTTTTTCAAAAGTCCAAGTATTTTTAGCCGAAATATAGTCAAACTCATTTCCTTCTGCAAAACACACATTAGACATTTGGCGCTCATATTCGGAAGTGCGCTCCTGTTGATAGGAATGCGCATCCCAAGTAAAATTGATGACGCCGTTAGTTAATAATTGGTCAGCTCCTTCTAATTGAACATTCCAATCAATATTGTATTTGTTAGGTGAAAGTGAAAATTGATGCTTTACTTTTTTGCCATTCGCAGCGGTATAAATATAATCTACCTTTTTTACTCCATCATTACCTACTGGTAATACATTCACAGTTTGAAATACTACCTGCTTTATTTGTGCTGTTTGATTGTTACCCACATTAATTGGATAATCTAAAGTGGTACTATCCCCTAATTGTACCAACTGTTTTTGCGCATTACTATACTTTTTTAACGTAACGCCAACCACTTGTCCTCCCTTATTACTAAAACGAACTGTAACTAAATCATTTTCTAAAGTAGTCAATTGCTCTTTCACTGAATCGGCTATAGCTGCTTTGCTTGTAGCGATGGTATCTACTATTGTAGGATTTTTTTCTGCTGCTTTTTTTTCAGCGGCAGTTTTTACTAGCATCACTGAATCATCAATATGCTTTTTATATGCCTGCATTTCCTTTTGTTGCTTATCGGTGTACCAGAAATAAGCAAAAAACAAAACTGCTAATAAAATAAACCCAATGACCGTATTTTTGTCCGTTTTCATATTCAATGTTTATACGTAATTACGTGGGGACAAAGATATGTTTTTTACAGGTTTCTACTATACTTTCCGCCTACTAAATAAAGGCTATCGGTAATCTCCCCCAAACTGCAATATTTAACCGCTTCCATCAAAATTTCAAATAAATTGCTATTTTGAAGACTCGCTTCCCTTAGCTTGGCCAGATATGCTTCTCGTTGGTGCTCATTTCGTTTTTTGAATAACTGTAAACTAGTTACCTGCCTTTCTCTTTCTTTTTTAGAGGACCTGATAATGGGCTGCTGGTCAACTGCTAAACTATCTTTTTCATTAATAAAGGTGTTTACTCCAATGATAGGAATTGCGCCCTCATGTTTTTTATTTTCATACACCCAACTTTCTTCCTGAATTTTTGAACGTTGATACATTCTTTCCATAGCACCTAATACCCCACCTCTTGCATTTATTTTTTCAAATTCTTGCATAACTGCCTCTTCAACCAAATCGGTTAATTCTGAAATAAGGAAACTACCCTGCTGTGCATTTTCAACTTTCGCTGTTCCTAATTCTTTATTAATGATTAGTTGAATTGCCAATGCCCTTCTTACACTTTCTTCGGTTGGTGTTGTAATGGCTTCGTCATATGCGTTAGTATGTAAACTGTTACACTGATCATAAATGGCATATAAAGCTTGCAAAGTGGTTCTTATGTCGTTAAAATCTATTTCCTGTGCATGCAAGCTTCTACCACTTGTTTGAATATGGTATTTTAGTTTTTGAGAACGTACATTCGCTTTATATTTTAGTTTCATTACACGTGCCCAAATTCTGCGTGCTACTCGACCGATAACTGCATATTCTGGATCCATCCCATTGCTGAAGAAAAAACTTAAATTGGGCATGAAATCATCAATAGCAATACCACGGTTTAAAAAATACTCCACATAGGTAAAGCCATTGGCTAAAGTAAAGGCCAACTGTGTAATAGGATTGGCGCCTGCTTCAGCAATATGGTACCCAGATATAGAAATACTGTAAAAATTACGAATATTATTTTTTGCAAAATAATCTTGTACATCTCCCATCATACGTAAAGCAAAATCAGTAGAAAAAATACAAGTATTTTGAGCCTGATCTTCTTTCAAAATATCTGCCTGTAAGGTTCCTCTTAATTTAGACAATACCGTTGTTTTAATTTGACTATAAACATCGGGAGCTAACACTTGATCCCCTGACACGCCTAATAATTTTAACCCTAAACCATTATGCCATTGAGAGAATGGAATTTTCGGATGAATAGACTCATAATGGGGTAATAAAGAAGCAGGTACTAATTGTTTTAATTTTTTATTTACCTGTGGCCATAATTTTTGCTCAGTAATGTATTGCTCACAGGCCTGATCAATTGCTGTATTAAAAAACATGGCCAATAACATTGGTGCCGGCCCATTAATGGTCATACTCACTGAAGTATTTGGTGCATTTAAATCAATGCCGGAATACAATTTTTTTGCGTCATCAATGGTAGCCACACTAACGCCCGCATTGCCAATTTTACCAAATACATCCATTCTTAAAGCTGGATCATGCCCATACAAGGTAACACTATCAAAGGCTGTAGATAATCTAACCGCTGACTGCCCTTTGCTCAAATAATGAAAACGCCAATTGGTGCGCTCGGGACAACCTTCACCTGCAAACATTCTTGTAGGATCTTCATTTTCTCTTTTCAGTTCAAACACCCCTGCCGTAAATGGATACCTACCTGGTGTGTTCTCTTTTAATTGCCATTCTGCAATGTCCCCCCAATCGGCATATTTTGGCAAATACACTTTATTTAATTCAATACCAGAGGGTGTTTCAAAAACAAAGGAATGAGTGGATTTTTTTCCCCTCACTTCATTGGTAAATACTTTTTGTTGGTATTTGTCATATAAGGCAGGCCATGAGGATACCATGTCCTTCACCTCATTATCAATATTGGATTCGATTGTTTTTTTAGATTTTACTAATGCTGTATTTTTTGCAAGCAATGGGTCTTCCATTGTTTTGCTAACACAGTACCATTTAGACACCCATTGTTTTTGCTCCTTTATCCATTCGTTGTTTTGTTGAATCACTTCAATGATTTCATTGAGATATCCAATTCTTTTATTAGGAATAGTAGGCGCAATAATATTTTCCTCCTGATATGCACTAGGATTTTCTATCAACTTAAAGTCGGAGTGATGAATACTATTTATGTTTTGTATTAAAGCGTTATACATTGCTTGCATTCCAGGATCACTATAATGAGCAGCCATGGTTCCAAAAACTGGACTTGCATTAGAAACTGCATTAAATATATGGCGTGAACGATTGTATTGCTTTCTCACATCTCTCAAAGCATCCAGCCCTCCTGCTCGATCAAATTTATTGATACCGATCACATGGGCATAATCAATCATGTTTATTTTTTCCAATTGTGTAGGTGCTCCAAATTCTGGGGTCATTATGTACACGGGTACCGTTACATAATCCACTATGGTCGCATCATTTTGTCCTACTCCTGCGGTTTCGATAAGAATACAATCAAAACCTGCTGATTTACATAATGCGATTACACCGTCCATTGAATGTGCAATAGATTGCATATCGTTTCTAGTTGCCAAAGAACGCATAAAAACATTAGCATGATGAATGGAGTTCATTCTAATACGATCGCCTAATAATGCCCCGCCCGTTTTTCTTTTGGAGGGATCTACCGAAATAACGGCAATTGTTTTTGTTGGATTACATTGTACATAATATTGCACCAATCTATCCACTACGGTAGATTTACCAGCACCCCCGGTTCCAGTAATGCCAATAATTGGAATGGTATTGGAACTAGTTGAACTTTTCTTTTTAGTAGATTTTTTTTGTTTGGGCAATTTTACATCCCCATTTTGAAGTAAAGTAATTTGTCTACTTAAAAAACGTGGATCAATTATTTTTTGAAAGGGAAGTTTAGGAAAAGTTTTTTTAGTATGTGCTTTAAATGCATAAGAACAAATGCGTACTACGTCTTTGATCATTCCATCTATACCCATTACCAAACCATCTGCGGGTAAGTATATTTTTGAAATACCATTTGCTTCTAACAATTTAGCTTCCTTTGGTAAAATAGTGCCACCACCCCCACCCACTATTTTTACATGGTTATATCCCGCAGCATCTAATAGCTTTCGAACAAAACTAAAAAATTCAACATGACCTCCTTGATAGGAAGTGATAGCAATGCCTTGCACATCTTCTTCAATGGCTGCTGTTACAATTTCGTAAGCCGAACGGTTATGGCCTAAATGAATGATTTCAACACCATTTTCTTGTAATACGCGACGCATGATATTAATAGAAGCATCATGTCCGTCAAATAAACTGGTACAGGTTAATATTCTAACTTTATTCATGGCACAAAGCTAACAAATGTTAGCAGAATATCCATTTATTTTATGCAGAAAAAAAACAATTTATCTTCCGCCGGGAGGACAATGCTGACGCAAATAGCGGGTATATAAATCCACTAAATGCCCAACTGTTCCCTCTCCCTCTGAAATGGAATGTGTTCGGTTGGGATAGCTCATTAAACTAAATTGTTTGCCATATTTTATTAACTCATTAATCAGTAATTCAGCGTTTTGGTAATGAACATTATCATCCCCTGTTCCATGGATATACAATAAATTTCCTTTTAAATTTTTGGCATAACTAATTGGAGATCCTTTTACAAAAACCGACTTGTCTTCCTGTGGCAAACCCATATATCTTTCTTGATAAATATTATCATAAGTAAGTTGACTACCCACCCCAGCAATTGAAATACCAGTTTTATAAATTTCAGGGTATTGGAACATTAAATTCAATGTGGCAGAACCACCTCCACTCCAACCCCAAACAGCGACTCTACTAGTATCTACAAAGGGTAATTTAAAAATTTCTTTGGCACCCAAAGCCTGATCTCTAATATTGATTTCTCCAATTTTTTGGTAAATAGATTTACGCCAAGCTCGCCCTTTAGGTACAGGCGTACCTCTATTATCCATGCTTACATAAATATATCCATCCTCCTGCATGGAACCATTGTATAAAAAGTTTTGTCCAGTACCATATTCATTTTTCGCTGTTTGACCCCAAGGCTCCGTATATACATAAAAAACGATTGGGTATTTTTTATTGGGATCGAAATGGTTGGGTTTTACCATCCATGCATCCATGGTCACTCCTTCGGAAGTAGTTACAGTAAAAAATTCTGGAGCAGCATTTTCGGATGCAAGCACAGGTGATGAATTACCCTCCTGGGCGGAACCAATACTTTCATGATTCGGTAATTTTATCCATGCACTTTGAGGGGCTACACTAATATTTGAAAAAGTATGCATTGCATATTCCCCCTTTGTACTAATGTTATATTCGTGGGTTCCATTTTGTTTTTCAGGGCTCACCAATTGTGGAGCACCAGGCTTGTCCCAATTAACCACATATAAATATTGTTCTGTGGCATTCTTAGGAGAAGCATAAAAAAACAATTGATGATGTGCATAATCTACTCTTGCCGTTTTCATTACATCATAATTGCCTGGAGTAATACAAATAGGTTGATCACCATTGGTTGATTGAATATAAAAATGTCTCCAACCATCAGACTCATTGGCCCATAAAAAATGTTTACCATCCTCTAACCAATCCCAACCACCGTTAGCATATTGATTATCCCATAATGGCATGATATCAATCCAAGTACTTTCTTGCTCCTTATAAATTACTTTAGTCTTTGCAGTTTGAACATTGGCCAATAATAATTGACTTGTATTTTGCTTTCTGTTTAAATGCTGTAAAATTATTTCTGTACTATTGGGCACCCATTCCATTCTTGGAATATAGGATCCCCATTGTGCATCATCGGGTGTTTGTATCCATTTAGTTTGCTGACTAGCCAAACTAACAACGCCTATTTTAACTGGCGAAGGTTTTTCTCCCGCAATGGGATATTCCACAGGCACCGCAAATGGATAGACCGAATCGGTATTATTAATCATCAAATAATTTTTTACCCCCGTTGCATTTACTTGCCAATATGCAATTTGCTTGCTATCAGGGCTCCATCTAAATCCATCTCTACAAAAAAACTCTTCCTCATAAGCCCAATCAAATGTGCCATTAATTAAATACTTCGTACCGTCTTTGGTAAGCTGAATTGTTTTCCCTGTGCTAATTTCTTCGGCATAAATATTATGTCCACTAACATAGGCCACCCACTTTTCATCGGGCGATACTTTTGCAAACTGCAATGAAGAAGGAGGCATTCTTTTACCTACTTTTTGTAATGAATGTGTTGTTAGGTTGTACAGGTAGCAATCTCCCATAGTTTCATAGCGCCAAACACGTTTTGTATTGGTTGAAATAATTGCTAAATTTTGTTTTGGCGAAAGGGTAAAACTTTTTATTTCAATGGGCCCTATTTCACCTGAAGGAATTAACGCTTCGGCGATAACTTTTCTGGATCCAGTAATTTTTCCTGGTGCTTCTACAATAATTTTACCATTCCACAAGCTGTAATATGCATGCCCATCGGTGGCCCAAATTAAATTTTTTGGCGTTTGGCTAAGTGCTTGTGCACTTATCAATAAAAAAAGAATAAAAAAGTTTTTTGCGTTCATCTTGTTAGGGATTTATGCCTACCAAGATAACCAAAATATTTTATGCTTGCGCTTGTTTTTTTGCAGCTGCAATGAAATGCACAAATAAAGGTGCAGGTGCTTCAACAGTACTTTTTAGTTCAGGATGGTACTGAACCCCAATAAAGAAAGGGTGATTGGGCAACTCCACAATTTCCACCAAACCTGTTGCTGGATTGACCCCACTCGTCACCATCCCTTTTTCATGAAATGCATTTAAATAGTCGTTGTTAAATTCATATCTATGACGGTGGCGCTCATTTATTTCAGTAGTACCATAAATAAGATAAGCGAGTGTGTCTTTTGTAATTGTACATGGATAAGATCCCAAACGCATTGTACCACCCATCATGGTAATTCTTTTTTGCTCTTCCATCATATTAATTACAGGGTCAGGACTATTTGGATCCATCTCCACTGAATGTGCTTGTTGTAAACCCAAAACATTTCGAGCAAATTCAATTACCGCCATTTGCATACCTAAGCAAATTCCAAAGAAAGGTAATTTGTTTTCTCTTGCATATTGTACTGCAATTATTTTCCCTTCAATACCTCTATTTCCAAAACCAGGAGCGACCAATAAACCATGTAACCCTTTCAACTGTTCATTCACATTTTCGGCTGTAATATTTTCACTATGCACATTCACTACATTTACCTTTACTTCATTCATTGCACCTGCATGAATAAAACCTTCTAAGATAGATTTATAAGCATCTTGGAGTTCAATATACTTACCAATCAAACCAATATTTACAGTGGATTTTGGATTTTTTAGTTTAGTTAAAAATTCATTCCATTTTGTTAAATCAGGCTCATTGAATTTTGTAATATTTAATTTCTTCATTACAATTAAATCCAATTGCTCTTTTAACATTAACAAGGGTACTTCATAAATTGTACTAGCGTCACAAGACTCAATTACATTTCCCGCTTTTACATTACAGAATAAAGCAATTTTTCTTTTTATATCATCATTTAAAGGATGTTCAGTTCTACATACAATAACATCTGGATGAACCCCTGTTTCACTTAACATTCTCACACTATGTTGTGTAGGTTTTGTTTTTAACTCTTTCGCTGCATTTAAATAAGGGATTAAAGTTAAATGCACCACCATCACATCCTCTTCCGGCAATTCCCATTGAATTTGACGTACTGTTTCAATGAAAGGGGTACTTTCAATATCCCCTACCGTACCCCCAATTTCAGTAATCACCACATCAAACTTACCTTCCTTACCTAATAATAACATTCTATGTTTAATCTCGTCAGTAATATGCGGAACCACCTGCACTGTTTTACCCAAAAACTCGCCTGCTCTTTCCTTATTAATCACTGTTTGATAAATACGTCCTGTGGTTACATTATTTGCTTGAGAAGTAGGGGTATTTAAAAAACGCTCATAGTGTCCTAAATCCAAATCGGTTTCAGCGCCGTCTTCAGTTACATAACATTCACCATGTTCATATGGATTCAAAGTACCTGGATCCACGTTAATGTATGGATCAAATTTCTGAATAGTGGTAGTAATACCTCTAGCTTGTAATAACTTAGCTAATGAGGCAGCAATAATACCCTTACCTAAACTACTTGTCACACCACCTGTTACAAAAATATACTTTGCCATAATTTTAAAAATACTTCTATCATTGAAAAAGCAATTCCGCTCCTAGTTGCCTATGAGGAAATGCCCTTTCAAAAGGGTTTATGAATCGACCTATCTATTATTGGAGAAAAATCTTAGAGGTCATACAAAAATAAGCCAAAAAAGCCCTAGAAAAAAATCAAGGTTCCACGCCAAACAATAAATGTTTATAACTGTTATTGAAACGTGAACATCTTAAATCAAAATCAATAAAAATATATGAAAAAGCTCCTTTTAGGCTTATTTGCCATATCAATGATCGCTGGTTCCTTAAGCTGGAATTGGGAACAAAGCCAATTTGAGACCATCGACAAAAAAGAAGTGGTAGAATGTCTTGATATGGAAACCCAACAAGCCTATCAACTGGAGGCCTCCATGCCAGGATTTGCAGCCCTGCATCCCAACCCAATTATGGTAAACCCTGCAACTTTACTTGGAAAAATGATTTCATTTGATGCAGCTGATGGAAAACCTGCCAGTGCCTATTTTATTCCTGCTAAAAAGAAGAGCAATAAATATTTGATTGTAATTCAAGAATGGTGGGGATTAAACGATAATATTAAAATGGAAGCGGATAAATACTTTTCCGATTTAGGAGATGTAAATGTACTTGCTGTGGATATGTATGATGGTAAAGTGGCAGCTACTCCTGATAGTGCCATGAAGTTAATGCGAGGTGCTGATATGGGAAGAATGACTGCCATTATTCAAGGAGCCATCAAAAAAGCGGGACCAAAGGCATCCATTTATAGCTTAGGCTGGTGCTTTGGAGGAATGTGGAGTTTACAAACTGCTATTTTAGCGGGTCCTCAAGCAAAAGGAACTGTCATGTATTATGGACGTCCCGAATCCAATATGGAAAAGCTACAATCAATTCAGTGTGATGTAATCGGATTTTTTGGCAATCAAGACAAGTCCCCTTCTCCGGAATTGGTGAACGCATTTGAAAAAAATATGAAATTGGCTGGGAAGAATTTATCTGTCAACAGATATGAAGCGAACCATGGTTTTGCCAATCCAAGTAACCCAAGCTTTAATCCAACTGCTTCTGCCGATGCATATGCTAAATCTATTGCGTTTTTAAAAGCACATTAAATTTTGTAAATTAATTATGCCTTGTAATATTGCTTCCCTTTGCCTCCGCGGCAGGCAGCCGAAGTGGGCTTCATGGAACAATATTACAGGGCTTCTTTTGCTTTATTAAATGCATAGTAATTCAAATAATATTTTCCCTTTACATTATGTCCCCTTCAAAATAGAATTTCATTTGCCTCCGCGGCAGGCAGCCGAAGTGGGCTTCATGGAACAAAAATTAGCAACCCTTGCCTGGGACTAAATAGTTGGTGACATAATCCTTAACGCCCTCTTCCAAACTTGTAAAAGGTTGATCGTAACCGGCAGCACGCAGTTTTTGCATGTTGGCTTCGGTGAAATATTGATACTTATCTCTTATATCCAATGGCATATCAACAAATTCAATATTAGGCGGTAAACCTTGTGCGATAAATGTATTGGCAGCCAAATCATAAAATGACCTTGCTTGACCAGTTCCTAAATTATAAAGACCATTATTTTTACTAGACCAGCTTTTAGCCAACATTTGCTGCATCATCCAAAAAATAACATTCACCAAATCCTTGACATAAATAAAATCACGCAACTGCTCCCCGTCTTTAAATTCAGGGCGATGACTTTTAAATAATTTCACCACACCTGTTTCCTTTATTTGATTAAAAGAATGGAAAATCACACTGGCCATTCTTGCTTTGTGGCTTTCATTGGGACCATACACATTAAAAAATTTCAAGCCCGTCCAAAAGCTGGGAGTACTTCCATTAGAGTTTTGTTGCAAAGCCCATTTATCAAACTCATTTTTGCTTACCCCATAAGGATTAAGCGGTTGTAATTGAGCTACAATTGAATGGCTATCTTCATACCCGTGTTCACCTGCACCATAAGTTGCAGCTGATGAAGCATAAATCAGTGGTATTTGTTTTTGTGCAGCATAATCCCAGATTAATTTTGAATACGCTACATTTAATTCCTCATGTATCGCATAATTAAATTCGGTGGTATCTGTTCTTGCACCTAAATGTATTATGATGTCAATATCAAAATCATCATTGTTTAATTGCGCTAAAAAAGCTTGACGCTCTATTACTTTGGTATAGGTTTTCCCTTCCCAATTTTTTCTTTTTACTTCCACCCCAAAATCATCTACCAATAATAAATTAGTAAATCCCTGTTGATTTAAGTATTGAACAAATACCGATCCAATAAACCCTGCGGTACCTGTAATGACTATAGTGGGTTGTTTGGACATGAATCAATGATAATAGGTTAAATAAAAATTTACTTAGCTAACTGTTTTTCAATAGCCGTATCGTATTTGTTTTTCCAATCGGCAATGCTTCCCCAATTTTCACCTGCCACTTTCACGTCGCCATTGGTTACTTTTCCAATCACTGCAAACCCAATACCAGCAGCGGTTGCAGCTGCCTGAATTGCATCTACGTTTTCAGCACTACATGAAATCACTACCCTACTTTGCGCTTCACCTAACCAATAAGCGTCTTTACGCAAGTTCGTATCGTGTGCAGCAACATCAAAACCTTTATGGGTGGTAAAGGCGGACTCTAATAAAGTAACAATTAATCCACCTTCACTAATATCATGTACACTTTTAACCTTAGCCCCTTTGATTAATCCAGCCACCAATTGTTGTACATTAAATTCCTCATTTAAATCAAAATAAGGGGCAGGAGAAAATTCTACTCCTTTTAATTTATTTAAATACTCCGATGATCCGATATCATTTCTTTGTGTTCCTAATAATACAATGCTATCGCCTTCGTTTTTAAAATCCAATGTCATTCTATTTTTCATATCCTCCACAATCCCCACCATACCAATGGTTGGTGTTGGATATACAGGCCCATCTGGATTTTGGTTGTAGAAACTTACATTACCTCCAGTAACTGGGGTATTAAATTTGCGACAAGCAGCCCCCATTCCTTCTACCGATTTTACAAACTGGTAATATACTTCTGGATCATAAGGATTACCAAAATTTAAACAGTTGGTCACACCAATGGGTTCGCCACCACTACAAACAATATTTCTAGCAGCTTCCGAAACGGCAATCATCGCACCTACTTCAGGATTGGCATACACATATTTACTATTACAGTCCACCGTCATGGCCAATGCTTTTCCAGTGCCTTTTGCTAATACTACCGCTGCATCACTAGGTGCATTGGTTGTGGTATTGGCTGCACCTACCATACTGTCATATTGAGTATATACCCATCGCTTAGAAGCAATATTTGGAATTTGCACTAAGGCCTCAACAGTTGATTTTAAATCTGTAACATCTGCAACTGAATTGATATCAAATGCATTTACTTTATCTAAATAAGCAGGCGCTTTATAGTCACGTGTATATTGAGGTGCACCACCGCCTAATACTAATTCGTAGGCAGGTAAGGAAGCTTCTAGTTCACCGTGCATGTAAAAATTAAGCAATCCATCCTCAGTTACTTCTCCAATATTAGAACAAGACAAATCCCACTTTTCAAACACCGCTAATACTTGCGCTTCTTTTCCTTTTTCTACCACCATCAACATTCTTTCCTGACTCTCACTTAATAATAATTCCCAAGCTTTCATGTTTTGTTGACGCGTTGGCACTTTGTCTAAATCAATACGCATACCTACTCCACCCTTTGCACTCATTTCGGCAGTAGAACAAATAATACCGGCTGCACCCATATCTTGCATACCCACTACACCACCTGTTTCAATTACTTCCAAACAAGCTTCTAATAATTTCTTTTCTTGAAAAGGATCCCCTACTTGTACTGCTGGTAATTCCTCCACACTATCTGCTGTAATTTCAGCCGATGCAAAACTTGCACCACCAATACCATCCTTACCTGTTGCACTACCCACAAAGAAAACTGGATTTCCTTTTCCTAATGCAATGGCACTAACTGTTTTACCTGCTTTCACAATACCCACACTCATGGCATTCACCAATGGGTTGGTATGATAGCATTGTTCAAAATACAATTCACCCCCAACAGTGGGAACACCAAAACAGTTTCCGTAATGTCCAATACCATGTACCACACCTGCTAATAAACGTTGTGTTTTTTTATCTTCTAATTTTCCAAAACGTAAACTATTTAAAGAAGCAATGGGTCTTGCTCCCATGGTGAAAATATCTCTTTGAATGCCACCTACACCTGTAGCTGCACCTTGAAAAGGTTCCAATGCACTAGGGTGATTATGTGATTCAATTTTAAACACTACACCATAATCGTTTCCGATGTCCATGAGTCCTGCATTCTCTTCACCAGCAGCCACTAGCATTCTTCCTCCATCGCGGGGCAGGGTTTTTAACCATTTAATGGAATTTTTATAACTACAGTGCTCGCTCCACATACCACTAAAAGCACATAGCTCCGTGAAATTAGGGGTGCGTCCTAATTTTTGTTTTATCAACTCAAATTCCGCTTCGGTTAATCTTAATTGCTGGGCTGTTTTAACAGTAATTTCCATGATTTGGGCTTGTGCTTGATTAGATGGAGCGAAGTTACAAAACAGTAAACTTAAGTCATAAGGGATTTACCAACATTCAATTAGCTTATTGTTAGTAGCAAAAAAATAGATACGAATGATTATCAATCAATTGCATATTTAATACATATTTATTATATTTATAATATTATTATTTTATGCACATATTGACAAAAAATTAATAAAGCTGTATTTTATTTTTTAAAATTGAATCTATCTTTGTGATAATTAAATATATTAAAATTAATATTATATGTCATTAAGAACCGATGCGGTAAATCATGTGAGTCACGGAAATGTGAATTCACCTGATATTAAAGGCGCTAAAATCACAGGTGTTTTTGGCGAAAACGTTTTTACTTTAAAAACAGCCAGAGAGTATTTAAGTGATGAAGCATACAAAAGCTTAGTTGCCAGTATTAAAGGGGGTAAAAAAATTGATCGTACCGTGGCAAGTCAAATTGCTTCTGGTATGCGTGCATGGGCAGAAAGCAAAGGGGTGACTCACTATACACACTGGTTTCAACCTTTAACGGGTACAACGGCTGAAAAACATGACTCCTTTTTTACTTTAAAAGGGGACGGTACAGCGATTGAAGAATTTGAAGGAGCAGCATTAATTCAACAAGAACCAGATGCCTCTTCTTTTCCTAATGGAGGTTTAAGAGCCACTTTTGAAGCTAGAGGTTACTCGGCATGGGACCCTTCTTCTCCCCCATTTATTATTGAAATTGGTAATGGCAAAACATTATGTATCCCGACCATTTTTATTGCTTACACTGGAGAGTCCTTGGACTACAAAGCGCCTTTAATGAAAGCGGTAGAATCTTTAAATAAAGCAGCAGTTACAGTATGTAATTATTTTGATAAAAATGTAACCAAAGTAACTCCAACCCTAGGATGGGAGCAAGAATATTTTGTTATTGACGAAGCCTTGGTAAATGCAAGACCCGACTTAGTACAATGTGGTCGAACAGTATTTGGATTCACTCCAGCTAAAGGCCAACAACTAGAAGACCATTATTTTGGTTCTATTCCAGAAAGAGTATATGCCTTTATGCGTGACTTTGAAAATGAGTCATACAAATTAGGTATTCCATTAAGAACAAGACATAACGAAGTAGCCCCTGCTCAATTTGAGTGTGCTCCTATTTTTGAAGAAGTAAATATTGCTGTGGATCATAACATTCTTTTAATGGATGTAATGACAAGAGTAGCAAAGCGTCACCGCTTGGTAGTATTATTACATGAAAAACCATTTGCAGGCATTAACGGAAGTGGTAAACACAATAACTGGAGCTTAGCAACCGATACAGGCGTGAATTTATTAGCACCTGGTAAAACACCTAAGACCAACTTAATGTTCCTGACTTTCTTTGTAAACACCATTAAAGCAGTGCATGATTATGCAGATATTTTAAGAGCTTCTATCGCTTCTGCCTCTAATGATTTCCGCTTGGGTGCTAACGAAGCCCCTCCAGCCATCATTTCAGTTTTTGTGGGAGATTATTTAACAAAAGTATTGAACGATGTGGAAACACGCGTAGGCTCTAAGTTTGACGAGCAGGACGAAGCTATTTTAAAAATTGATTTACATAGAAGTATTCCTGAATTGTTAATTGACAACACCGATCGTAACAGAACTTCGCCTTTTGCTTTCACTGGAAATAAATTTGAATTCCGTGCAGTGGGTTCTACAGCCAACTGTGCTTTGCCAATGACCGTTTTAAATACAATTGTTGCAGATACATTAAATAAGTTTGCTGCTGAAGTAGATGCCTTAATTGAAAAAGGAGACAAAAAGGAAATCGCTATCATGCAAGTGATTCAAAAATATATTGTATCAAGTAAAAAGATTTTATTTGAAGGCGATGGTTACAGCGTAGCATGGCATAAGGAAGCAGAAAAAAGAGGCTTGCCAAATTTAAAAACTACCCCTGTTGCCTTAGATGCAATGGTGACGGAGAAAGCGAAAAAAGTATTTTTAGAAAACCGAATTTACACACATGCTGAATTAGAAGCACGTCATGAAATTGAATTAGAAAAGTACATTAAGAAAGTGCAAATAGAAGCGCGTGTAATGGGTGATTTGGCAACTAACCACATTATCCCTGCTTCAATTAAGTATCAAAATGAATTACTTAAGAATGTAAGTTTATTACGTGAAGCTTCTTTACCTGAAAAATTATACAAAGGTCAATTAACTTTATTAAAAGACGTAAGCACCCATATTCAAGAAGTATATGATAATGTACACGAAATGGTAGAAGCTAGAAAAGTGGCCAATAACATTGAAAACACAAGAGAAAAAGCCATTGCTTATGAAGCAAAAGTAAAGGCGCAATACTTTGATAAGATCCGCTACCATGTTGACAAATTAGAGCAATTGGTAGATGATGAATTATGGACCTTACCTAAATACAGAGAGTTGTTATTCTTAAGATAATTTGGTTTTCCATATTAAGGAAATTCCCCCAGAGGTAATCCCCCAACAACACACAAAAAAGGCTCCGAGTTTCGGAGCCTTTTTAAATTATTATCGTTTTATTTTTAATTTTTATATCGCTTTATTTAAAAGGCACTTTATTCTTTTAAAATGAATTAAATAATACACAAAATAATAAGGGACCCGTTTATGGGGTCCCTTATTATTTTTCATCAGCGCATTTTTAGAGATTTATTATTGATAGTTTTAAAACAATTTCGAGCGAGCTTTCTAGCATTGCAATCTCCTTAATATAAAGAAGGGACTCCTTAATGGGGTCCCTTCTTTTATTTCATTAGAGAATTTTTAG